>Ga0213860_10000335_pt1 | contig 18692 bp, 32 predicted proteins | sample PICome_3_FD_160118 | JGI IMG/M metagenome (GOLD analysis project Ga0213860, IMG submission 160118) | Coastal seawater microbial communities near Pivers Island, North Carolina, United States - PICO550 | ecosystem: Environmental > Aquatic > Marine > Coastal | place: USA: North Carolina...
TGGTATTGAGTGATTGGGAGATCAAGGCACGCTGCAAGGGCAGCAATATGGTGGTGCCGTTCGATCCGGAGCTGTTGAACCCCGCCAGCCTTGATGTGGTGCTAGGCGATCACTTGATGGTCGAGAGTATCTATCAGCCGGAATTCGTACGGTACGACATCTCGCTCAACACCGAGTCTGACCCGTACTGGCTGCAGCCTGGTGAATTTGTCTTAGCTGAGACGCAAGAGACGTTCAATCTGCCTGAAGATCTATCGGCGCAATTTGTCCTTAAATCCAGCCGAGCCAGGGCAGGCTATCAGCACATGTTGGCCGGATGGTGCGACCCAGGCTGGCACGGCAGCCGCCTGACATTAGAACTCAAGAATGTGCGGTTACATCACCCGTTGCCACTGTATCCTGGCCTCAAAATCGGCCAGATGGTGTTTCATACCATGTCCAGTGTGCCACTCAACAGTTATGCAGACGTTGGCCACTACAACAACCACTCGACGGTGATGCCATCGGTGGTTTGAATAGGACAACCGATCTCACATCATGGGCTGGGCTGACTGGATGATGGTAGAGCAGTCTCTAGAAGAGGAGCTGCACCTCGAAGCTACGGTGCGCGAGATCACAGACACTACCGACACAATGGTGCTGACTGACCTTTGTATTCAACTTACACGCCAAAATTGGCACCAGACCAAGCTCTTGAAGCAGGCAGTCTATAGGGTGATGGAACTAGAAGCCGGATTGACGGCTGAGTAATACATGCGCACCGCCTGCTCATAGATCCACTTAGCCTGCCATTCTTGCCCGTGTTCGCGGGTCATGCCGCGTATGTGATCCGCCAAAGCGGCCCAGATGGTGTGTCGATCTGGACCAGCTCTGGGGGCGGTGTCATCAGCTTGCCACGAAGTTCAGATAACGGCGCATCTTGTTGTTGATGCGCAGTAGACGTTGCCGCACTGCCTCTCTGGAGACAGATTCCGCTGTAGCTATCTCTTGCAACGTACTTAAAGCGTAGCCATCCAAGCCGTAAGCCATAGATGCCACCACGCGTTCCTTTTTAGGCAGCTTCTCGATGACTTTGCACGCCTTATCGATTAGCTGCCGTTCAGCAGATTCTTCAAGTGCGTCTTTCTGCTCACGGTCTGGGATGATGTCGATCAGCTGTGCGCCGCCGTCATCACTCATTTGCGTGTGCAGGCTGCCCATCCTGGGATACCGCTCAAGCAACAACGCCAGCTGCTCGGGCTCCATGTCCAGGTATTCGGCTGATTCTTGCGTCGTGGGCGCCCTGTCGTTGGCTTCATGGAACCGTGCTGCCCATTTGCGCAGCTTGGTCAGGCTGTCGAGATGGTTAACAGGCAGCCGCATTACGCGGTCCTGTTTCTGAATCGACCGGCTGATGCCTTGGCGGATCCACCAATACGCATAGGTGCTGAATTTGTAGCCGCGTTCAGGATCGAACTTCTCGACCCCACGGATCAGTCCAATGCTGCCCTCCTGCACAATATCCATGAATGTCATGGTCTGCACGAGGTGGGTGCTGCGCTTGGCGACATGCGCCACCAGGCGCAGATTGGCTGAGACCATGCGCTCTTTGGCACGCCTGCCGAATCGCAGGGTGCGCTGCTCTTGCGCAGTATATGGGCCTTTGGGCTTGTCCTCTAGTAGCCGCATCATCGCTTGGACTCTGCGGCCGCACAGGATCTCCTCTGTGGCTGTCAGCAACGGTACGCGATTTATTGCTGCGTAGTAGCTGTCTTCCGCGGACTTTGGCATGAATAGATAGCTTTCAAAAGTAAGAGATAGAGGATGGCGTCGTCAATGCGACCGGTGATGGGCTCTGATTTGGCCCTCTCTGGCTCTCGGATGTGGTTCTGGATCGCGTCCATGTGCTTGGTCAGATAGACGAAGCACACGGCATCCGGAGCCAACCCAAGCGCCTTCGAGAGCCGCCTGAAATTGTCTAACTGGTTGTCGCTATTGGCATATTCATGCCCTTTGCTTTGTGTCAGGCGGGTGATATCGTCCCAAGTATCGCCGCAGAGCGCGACGAATTCCTGGGTGCTCATCTCACAATTCGTGACCATGGTGCGTCCTTGGGGTTGGGGTTGTTGGGTCGCCATGTGTATTCGCAGTCATCCATCAGCCAACGGTAGAAGCTAGGGCTGAAGCCGCAGTAGGCGGGGTGCTTCGGCCATGATTCACCGAAAAAGTCGATGACGTCGGCGGTACTGACGTCTGTAAGACACCGTGCAATGGACATGGGGGTGTGGCCGCGCTTGCGCAGGCGGATAGCCTCTTGGGCTTGCTCGAAAGTCATGTGTTGCAGTAGGTGTCGTTAAAGAGTCCGTGCAGGGCGGCTTGCGATACAGCATCAATGGGCGACTTATGCAGTCGGTCCCACATCTGCTCTGCTAGCAGCTCACGCACATCGATGGCATGCTGCCCGGTGCCGTTGATCTTGAGGTACAAAATCGATTCTGCGGTGTCGCAAAATTTGCAGAAGGCAGCTGTCACGTCTTCCATCTTATGCACCTCGTCAAGCGGTGGGAAGATGTCAGACTCAAGCTGATTGAGCCAGGCTTTGACTTCTGGCGTTTTGTGTGGTGTGGGCATGTCGCCTGTCCGGATTTCGGGCAGATCGTGGATTAATGCCCACTCCTCAGCGAGTACCTGCTCATTGATAGGCAGCCGGATCGACGGCCCCCATTCTCTGACCAAGACCCACACGCGGTACATATGTTCCGCGATGTTTTGCCTGGTGGCGGTGTGCACAATGCCCCATCTGGAGATGTGACTGGCACGCAGGAAGGTGGCGGCACCTTCGAGCTTGCCTTGATGCCTATTGGACATGTGAAAGGGCCCCATTGTCTTGTCGTTTCCAGCGGCGTGCGCGGTTTTTGGTCATCTTGCGCATGACGGCCTGGTGCATATCTACCTGCTGTAGATGGAACAGGTCGAGCACCAGTATCGCCACGTCTGCCAGTTCCATTGGATCTGACATGCGCTCTGATGCGATCAGCTCGCCGATCTCTTCCAGCAGCTTGGCAATGGTGGACATTGCGTCACGGTCTGGATTGACGGTATCAGCCCAACTGGCGATGTCAGCCTGCAGCTCCTCGATATCGCTGGTAGATCGCTTTGATTCGATCAGCTTCGATAGCCGGTGCGCCGACCCGGTAGATGTCTGCGAGAGACGGTCCGAACCCGAGGTATTGGACATTGGTGCATTCATTGAGTCGTTCCCAGATGTCAACCAGGTGCTTGTACTGGACTGGATATTGCGCAAAGTTCAGGAAGCCAACCTGAATATTGCTCTGATAGCAAGCTTCCATCGCTTGCTGCTGGCTCCAGGTGAAGATGCGCCGTGGCAGCTTAGTCACCGTGGTGAGTTCCTGCTGCTGACCGATCGACTCAAACGAAATCTCGGCTGAATCGTGGTAGCTCGGGCCACTCCATTCCCCGGCCTCGGGCCTGTTGGCCACACGGATCGGGAATGTGCGAAATGTGCCATGCACCGTGGGGCTGCCATTCATCATGGGCACACCAGTATCTGACATGATGGACGATGCCGTCACATCACGACAGGTGGTGTATGGATATTGCCCGTGATACATCGACAAGCTGAAGCCCTGGCAACTCTCGATCAGCAGTGAGGCTGACTCGGCATAGATCCGCTGCATCTTGGCAGTGTCAACTGGGATGATGAACCGCATCACCGGGTGATCTGCCTGGCTGATGGTGTTGAGCTGCTCTGGATTGCGCCGGATACGCTCAATTTGAGCTGCGCCGACACCTTGCCTGGTGGAGCCTGGTGCGGTGCCGCCTTTAGATTCAGCCTCGCGGTGCCTGTCGTAGACGCAAGCTGCGTGCCGATGCACATAGATATGCACGTTGCGGAATTCGGGCAACCGCTCGTACAGGTCGCCGATTTCGCCAGCCAGCCGGTCCAGGTCGATCAGGCTGCCAGGGCCGAGCACGATCTGCTGCAGCATCGGTGACGTGATGCCGCTAGGCAACATCTTGTGGATGTACGTGCTGCCGTCCCAGACCAGGGTGTGGCCTGCATTAGGTGATGGTGCGTACGCGATCGTGTCGCACTGGATGTGCTGCGCCAGAAAGCCTGCGTATAGGCCCTTACCGGTCGAGCCGTACTGCGCGTCGATGATGAGGTGGCGCTTACGCATGGGCCTCCAGGCGATCCAGAATTTCAGTCAATTTAGAGCGCACGCGACGGCGTGAGCCATCGGTCGCTTCACCTGCCACGATGTAGGCGAATTGAGCGACGCGTTGTGCTTCATCTGGGTCAAAGCCCCAGTCGATGGCGCGTCGTGCGAGCTTCCGTGCTCCATAAATGCCGCCGTAGTCCCGGCGGATCTGCTTGGTAACTTCGCTGACCAGCTTGTGATTTGACCAGCCAGCATGCGGTGCTTGGGATGTGGATGCTGACATCAGAACAGGTCGCCTTCTGCAGAGGTCTGTGCAGCGGCCGGCTTGGCCTCTACGCCATAGTCGTCGATGCTGAGCGACAGGCTGATATACGACTTACCAGACTTAGATTGCTTCTTCCAGCCTGCGACACGGACCTTGATGCGGCCTTCGTCGTCGGTGTTGTACTGGTTGGCCATCACCTGGTCATAAATCGCTAAGAAGTCTTCCTTGGTGATCTGGCCGGGTCCAGTGAAGTCAGGCTGGTTGTCGCGCTCTTTGCGCTCGTTCTTGAACAGGCTGCTGTTGAAAGCGGGCATCAGAGGTTAGGTGAAAGGGTGGATTCGTAGGCGACGACAGCTGCGATCGGGTAATAGATGCGACTGGAGTGGCCGGCCTTGATGTGTTTGGGACCGCGTGCAACGCGACGCCACCGGGCCAGGGTGACTAGAGATACGGGAAATGGTGTATCCTCCCAACGTGCGACCAGCTGAGCAGGCGTTAGGTGCTGCTCAGGGTCAAATTCAAAGGAAGTCGTCATCCGAGATCTTCGATGATTGCTTTGTCATTTTATGATCGCCGTGATCGGCATCATCATCAGGGCAACCAGCTGCCAGGTTGAGTATGGCGAGCAATGCGTACCTGCGCTGATATGTGACGGCACCGCCCCAGGCATGCAGGGCATTCCCTTTGCGGTGGTCGCCAATGACCAGCAGCGTCTCAGACTCAATTTGCTCACCAGAGATGTGCATCAATGTCGTCACAAGGCTGTTGCATCGAAACGTCTGTGATACTGCCAGATCTTGCTCCAGCAGATGTGGTGTCACGGCTGCCAGCACGGTCTGCAGGTCTGCGTACGGACCATATTGAGCTTGTGATAGCTCACGGATTGCGCCGACATTCTTATGGAATGCGAGCAGTGCCGCTACGATCTTGCTCATGATGCCCACACGGGTAGGTTGACTTCCACAATGTCATCGGAATAGGCAGGCCAGGGTCGACTAGGCCCTAGCGTGTTGAAGCAATCAGCCATCTGGTCCAGTAATTCACGGGCACGGCGTGAGCCGGCTTGGATCATGCTGTCGGATGCGCGGATCACTGACACGGCGTACGGTGCTTCCTTTTCTATGCAGATAAAGAGGAAGCCTTTAGGTCGTTGACCGGTCGCCCATTCGATCACGTCGAGATAGAACCCCGCCTGCACGTGATACTGGTAGTTGGCGATCGTCTTGGTGAATGCTTCAGGTGATGCATTCTGCGTGGTCTTGAGATCAACCACCCAGCCTGAGTCCGTGATGCAATCGGCTCGGCATTTCACTTCTAGGCCAGTCTTAGGACAGTTGGCCAGGAATGTGGCCTCTTTGTAGCCCTGTGCAGACAGGATCTTGTGAGCCATTGGGTGGCCCTGCAGTGCCAACGAGAGCCGATGGCACATTGCATTAGTACCCATAGGCACTAGCGTTTGCCTGGCGTCGGTGGCCTCTTCCTCCGCCCGGCGGTATGCCTTGGACACCTTGCTCGCAGTGGGTGCCTCGACATACTTGAGCTTGTATTCCAGAGGCTCTAGAACGTATGCGTGGAAGGCAGCACCAAATAGCATTGCTGGTGTTGGTGCTTTGACCTGGGCTTTGGGATTGAGGAACTGGTGCCAAAAGTGTGCCGGGCTTTGTCCAAAAGTGATTAGTGCTGATCGGCCAATAGCACTCAGACTGTGGTATTCATCGTGTGTCATGTCGATAGGCCATGGTTTGCTGTTCATTGCTAGAAGAAACGACAGGGCTATAGTACCATCTATATCAAGACATGTCAATCTATTGCAAGTGATGTTATCGTGAGTCTGTTGCGACACCCCAGTGCTGCGTCCTTATCAGCTAGATCTCATGCACCGTACCAGAGTGGCGATGCGGTCGCACGACAAGGTGCTGACGGTGCTGCCGACTGGTGGTGGCAAGACCCGCATCTTCTGCGAGATCGCCAAGGCTGCGCGGGCCAAGGGTGCCCGTGTGCAGGTACTAGTGCACCGTCGTGAGCTGGTAGATCAGACGCCAGATGAGAGTGTGCGCACGATTCAGTCGTGGCAGCCTGATGGCGAGGATCTGGTGATCGTCGATGAGGCCCACCACGCCTGCGCACGTACTTGGAAAGACAAGCTGCAGCAATGCGCCAAGGTGCTCGGATTCACAGCCACGCCACAGCGGCTCGATGGTGGCGGCCTCGATGTGGTCTTCGATGATATGGTGGTTGGCCCCACGTCTGCACAGCTGATCGATGACGGCTGGTTGTCGCAGTACAAGCTGTTCTGCCCGCCTGGTGCCGCAGATCTAAAAGGCGTGCGCCGCACTGCTGGTGACTACAACCGCAAGCAGCTGTCTGAGGCCGTGTCACAGACACGCGTGGTGGCTGCAGCCGTGAAGAATTGGCTGTTGCTTGCTGGCGGCCGACAGACAATCGGCTTCTGCGCCAGTGTGGCTCACATGGAAGAAGTCGAATACAGCTTCAGGGCAGCAGGCATCAAGTGCGCCACGATCGATGGCAAGATGCGCAAGGACCGGCGTGATGAGGCGGTGCGCCAATTTCGTGATGACGAGATCACGGTGCTGCTCAGTGTCGATCTGATATCGGAGGGCTTCGATGTCCCTGCTTGCGATTGCGTGTTGCTGCTACGGCCTACTCAGTCCCTAGGTCTGCACCTGCAACAGGTCGGCCGTGCATTGCGTCCTTCAGATCAGCATGCTGTCATCCTCGACGCGGCCGGAAATAGCGAACGCCACGGTATGCCAGATGATAGCCGGCAGTGGTCCCTGACAGGCCAGCTAAAACAACGGGCTGGATTGGTTGCAAATGTGCCGGTAAGAGTCTGCCCGCAATGCTTCGGAGTACACAAACCGCATTTGCGCGTATGCCCATTCTGTGGATATAGTCACCCATTAGATAGCCGGATACCAGAGGAACGCGACATCCTACTACAGGAGAAGGAGCAGAAGCGCCGGCAGATGCGCCGCGACATCGGACGTGCACGCACGGTAGAAGATTTGGAGCGAATACGGGCAGAGCGGGGCTACCACCCTGGGTGGGTAGACCACGTTCTCCGTTCACGTCACAAGCACTTCAAATGAACTGTCCACATTGCGGCTCTACACAGACCGACATCATTCTGTCCTATCCGAGTGCACACAATACACGGGTGCGCCGTCGTAGATGCTTCGACTGTGCCGGCCGGTGGCACACTATCGAGTCCCAGGTCCCTGACGAGCATGTGCGGGCTTCCTACGCTGAAGAAGGCAAAAGTCTTGGTGTTTTGCCAGGCTTCGCCCGAAAGGTGGTACAGTTCTTAATGAATTGACATAGCCTTTCATTCTTGATATAATATGCACATGAAGGGCAATGAGCTCTTTCCCTCCGATCATGCCACAGATCACACCATACGGCCTCGTCCAGCAGATGACATTTCTGATGGAGCACACACGCGATGCCGTCGAAGATGTCCAGGTGCTCATCGGTGAAGAGCGCGAGGAGCGCCGCAGCGATGCGATCGCCTTCGCCGCACAGCTTGACGTCTACCTGGCCTTCTGCGAGAAGTCCGGCCAGCCTGAGCACGTGGTGCGCCATGGCACCGTTCAGTCCGAGATGGCTCGCGGCTACTTGGAGCTGATCAAATGAGAAGCTCTACTGCTGACACCTGGGCTGTCATCTTTGGTTATTTCTTTGTTGCTGCCGCTGGCTGGCTGGTTCTGACATCGACTCTTGACGACATGACACGCCGCGACTGCCAGTATGGCGTCCAGGCTGCCTGCGAGGCCCTTAAATGAGGCTCAAATTTGATGTGTCGCACGTCCGCACCGGCGAGGCGTGCAAGGTCTACATGAGCGTGTCTGGGTGGACGAAGGCCACCGTGATACAGAAGCATAGTACGAGTATCACAGTTAAATTGGTGAGTGGCCGTTACGTCACGGTCTTTGATTCACGCAACGTCAAAAAGTAATGGTCCAGCCTGAGACACGCCTTCAGAACCAGATCCGCCTGGCAGTCAGTGCGAATTGTGAAGGCGTGACGCTCTACCGCAACCACACTGGTGCGCTGCGAGATAATCGTGGCAAGTTCGTTCAATTTGGCCTGTCACCCGGCAGCCCTGACCTGGTGGGCTATAAGAAGGTGCAGGTCACCGAAGATATGGTCGGCCAGGACCTGGCGGTATTTGTAGGCATGGAGATCAAAGTGCCTGGCGAGAAGGCACGAGACGATCAGCAGCACTGGCTAGACCGCCTCGAAGAACATGGCGGTATCGCTGGAGTGGTGCACTCCGAAGACGAGGCAATTACCTGCCTTTCCTAGGTATTGCGGCTACGTTGGGTATGTGATAGCGTGCCTATGGAAATGCCCCCTGTGCCGGCAGAAAGCACAAGGGGCAGGGCCACAATCCCAAGCAACCACATTGTAACAGATGTATTCATCTGCAAAAACTCCCTGTCCTATATGCGGTCGCACGTCTAGCGGCTGCAAGACGGACGGAGACTTGCTGTATTGCCGTATTGGCACCAAGACCAGCCCATTCCAGAAGCACCCGCAGCTCAAGACCGGTGATGTGGTCGGTGAGTGGGCATGCGTCAAGATCAACCCAACTGCTGAATGTGTGACCTTCAAGCCGCACAAAGAACGCACGGCTGTGAAGTACCGGTCCTGGAAATATTTTGCACCGAATGGCCGGTCTTATCAGCACAACCGCACCGACTACAACGTCGGCCCTAAGGATGTCACCTGGTCTAAGGGCACCAAGGTTGATGCACTGTTGCCGTTGTGGTACGAGAGCCTGCCGGATTCTGGCGCAACGGTCTATGTGGTCGAGGGTGAGACCTGTGCTGAGGCGTTGCGTGCCTTAGGCCTGTGGGTGACCAGTGTGCCGAACGGTAGCGGCAGCTGGAAGGGCAGTATGCCTGACATGCCCAAGCTCCAGGACAATGACCTGGTGCTGTGCCCTGACCGTGACCGACCTGGTGTCGAGCTTATGCAGCGGCTCGGTGACACCTTCCCTGGATCGTCATGGCTCTGGGTGGAAGGCACGAACGCGGATGCATGGGACGACCCGTCTGACGGCTATGACGTAGCCGACTGGGTGATAGATGGCGCTGACCGAGAACGCATAGAACTTGCCATTCGACGGGAAGCGCCACAGCTTCCGGTCGCGCCGTGGTATGAGCGGATTGGTGATTACAAGACTGAAAAGGGTGGCTACAGCCGCCTGAAACTGCTTGATCTGTCGAAGGTCCTTTCTTCGATGCTCCATAGCGCGTTGCGTTGGAACGACTTAAAGCAGGCTATCGAGATCGATGGTGCGCCGATGTCGGAAATTGATGCCAAGCTCAGCTATGGCAGCTTCCAGGCTGCGCATATTGATGTCTCCAAGGATGTCGCACAAGATGCCCTGCTGCTCAGTGCCCGTGAGCGGCCCTATCACCCGATCCGCGACTACCTGGAGTCGTGCAATGATCCACTAGATGACGTGACGTGGCAGAACATTGCAGGCGAGCTGCTGGGCACGCATGCTGTCGACTTCGATAATTCGGCATTGCGCAAGTGGCTGGTCTTTTGCGTGGCCCGCATTTATGAACCGGGCTGCCCGTGCGGTTTTGTGCATATCCTGGCTGGTGACCAACACCTCCATAAGACGCGCTTTTACAACACCCTCGCATCAGAGGCCTGGTTCTATGAGGGCTTCATCAAGACCAACAAAGATGCAGACGATATCACCGGCCTGCATATGCGGTGGATCTGCGAATGGGGCGAACTGGATGGTGGCATCAAGAATCGCGACAGTGCAGGCCTCAAGAATTTCATCACCCGCAAGACCGACCTGGTGCGTGAGGCATACGGCAAGGGTCATAAGGAACGGCCGCGTTCTTTCGTGCTATGTGGTACCACCAATAAAAAGGACGGCTTCTTTAGCGATGAGACCGGCAACCGCCGATTTGTGATCTTCAATGTCGAGGAGCGCATCAACAGCGAGAAGATCGAACAGCTGCGTGATCGGATCTGGGCCAGTGCAAAGCGCGAGTATTTCAAGGGCACGCAGTGGTTCTTAGATGAGGCCGAGACGCAGATCAACAATGACCGCAACCGTGGCCTATATGCCGAGGACCCATGGCTGGAGAAGATCTCCTCGCACCTGGTCTACCGGTCCACCGAGTACGTCATCAGCAGCGACCTGTTGACTCACGTGCTGGAGGTGCCGATCGAACGTCAGACGCAACGGGAGCTGGTGCGGATCAACCGCATCTTGACTGCGTGCGGGTATTACAAGAGCCGCAAGAAGCTTAATGGCTCGTTCAAGCACATCTGGCGGCGTTGCGGCACTGACGAGTGATACCTACCTATTACCCGCCCTTACCGTCTGTTACCTACTCATGTCTTTTGTAGCTGTTCGATCTCTTAACTGCGATATCAGGCGCGAGCAGGTATTACAGGTAAGGGTAGGTAATGCAAGGCGTCAATCGGGACGCGGCCGGTGTTCGGTTTACTTACTTTACCCCCTATATAGGGGGGGGTTAGAAAAAAAGTTGGTTGTCGGGAAGGGAAAAAAGGAGTGGGTAGGTAAGTAGGTAAGTAGGTAATTTGCGTTAGATTTGAGGCATGGCCCCAAGGACTCCAGAAAGCATCCGCAAAGACCAACTCCGGGTGGTCAAACAGTGGCTCGACTTGTCCTGGCCACGGCACCGCATATATGAGTCTGCTGCACAGGCCTGGGACTTCGACAATGACCAGACAGACGCGCTGATTTCAGATGCGAGGTCTGAGTACAAGAGCTCAATGAGTGTGGAACGCTCGGAGTTCCTGGCACAGCAGATGACCAGGCTTGAGGCACTTGCTGCCAAGGCCCAGGAAGACGGGCAACTGGGTGTGGCGCTAGGATGCTATCGGGAGCTGCACATGCTCGCGAGTCTTACTGGGAAGTAACGATGGCCAAACTGCGCCGATATCGTCGTGACAAACGCGGCCGATTTGCTGCCACAGGCTCTTCGAGCAAGAATGCTGGCAAGCCGCCGATGAAGCCTCGGAGTGAAAAAGCCACTCAAAACAAGCGCAGCCGGCAACGCGCTGATGATCGACTAGAAGGCGCACTGAAAAAGGATGCTGGCAAGGTCGTTCGCGACAATACTTTGACTGGTCGCACGCATAGCGCAAGCTATGACAAGAGCACAAAGACCAAACAATTCCGGTTCAACCGCACTCTGGACAAGAAGCTAGAGAGCGACAGAATGCTCAAGGCGCAACGTGCGACCAAGGCAGGAGATGCCAAAGAGGCCGATTTTCAACGGCATCTGGTCAGGTTCCGGCATGCACGCACTGCACCGGGTAGTGAAGGCCTGGCCAAAGAAGCTGCAGCCTTCAATTACACAGGCAGGCAAGGTCGCAACGTTGCTAGCATGCAGCTTAAGAATCTTGAACGAGAGCGCCGCACCAGAAGGCGTAGAGGCGCAATGCGCGGCGGGCTCTGACAATGGCACGCCGATATAACAGAGACAAAAATGGCCGCTTTGCTAGCACTGGAGCTGGTGGTGGTGGTCGTTCTTCGGCACCTAAAACACGCAAGCCTGGGCCAACTCAAGAAAAAATCGCGAAGCTTGAATCACGCATTAAGCGCCAGGAACAGTTCGTGCGCCGGATGGGTGTAGGCAAATTCTCTGCCAGCGAGATCAGGATCGAGAAGCAGGAATTGCAGAGACTGCGTTCTAGTGTTGCTGGCCTGAAGGCTCGCGGTGGGCGCTGATGGAAGAAGGCGTGTGGGTAGAATATGAAGATCTCAAAGCTTGGGTGAGTAGCCACCACCTAGTGCACGAAAAATATTTGATGCTGCAACGTCTTTATGAGAACCGGCAGGATCACTTGAACCAGGCGTCGGCGATATCGGTTGAAACGTCGAAGCCATAGTTCTCATTGGCGACATCAATAAGAATATCGAACAGGATATGGTCTGCGTCGATCTTGTCGAGTTCGCGGCCCAGCGTGATCATTTCGTCAGCACTCAAAGTCTTGGCCTTGGTAGCGAATTCTTCGAGGATGGCTTTTTTGCTGATCATTTGCTTGATGGTGGAATTGGGTGGGAGGGGCGGTGAAGGATTCTAGGTCGCTCTTTGCTCACCTGAGGGTCCGTTTTGCCCTCCCATATACGTAGTATATCATGCCATAAGGGAAAATGTCAATCCCTTTCAGCATGAATCACTCGATAAAAGGCCAATTCAAGGGCCGTGAGGCCTTTGGTGGATTTGGCCGCAGCTGCCTTCTTTTTGGCTGCGGCTATAACATCCTGGGGGCGGTGCCCCCAGCCGGTCTGGCCTGTCATCAGGCGTGCATGGCGCGGTAGGTGGCCAGGCCTTGCTCGGTCAGGCAGATGTAGCGCTCAGACTTGGCGTTGCTGTTCCAGGAAGTGGTCTCCATCATGCCTGCCTTCTTGAGATTGGACAGGCGGGGTGCGTTCTTCAGGCTGATCTTGGGGATGTCGCGGCCAAGGCGTGCTGCCGGGGGGTGGCCGTTCTCGAAGTTCACATCATCAGTGGCAGCGTAGATCTGTGATGCCAGCTCAAAGAAAAAGTCTTTGGTAGCCTGGTTCAGCTTGTCCCAGGTGATGCCGCTGCTCTTGGTCTTTTTGGTGGCTTCTTGGGGCCGGGCTTCAATCTCAAGCAGCTGGGCCAGAGTGGTGACTGCAGTCGCTTAGCTGATGCGCTTATTGCCGGCGAAGATGTAGCCGTTGGGGCGGAATTCGATGCCGCGATTGCGGGCAGCGCTGCCGTCTCTTTTCGAGACTTGCAGCTGGCGCTCGACGATGTGAAGAGCTTGCTCGGTGTAGGTGCGGGTCATGGTGTGAAAGGGAGGGCTCTTTGCCCTCTATATACAAAGTATAACATACACTTTCACAAAGTGTCAACAATTGCCACTCATTACAGTCTATGCTTTAATGCGTTTACGGATGCAAAAAGCATCCACCGCACCTGGACAAATGAAGAACACGCGCAGCGACGTCGAGTGCTACGCACTGGCAAAAGAGCTGTTGAGCTTGCCGAGCGGCCGTCAAGGCTGGACTCAGGTGGCATTGCAGCTCTCAGAGCTTTCAGCTTGGGAAGTCCAGCAAGTCATGGACCGATTCAATGCTGAGGCCAGCCACGCCAAGCATCTCGCTACTATCGCTCAATATTACCTTTGGGTGAAAGGCGGTGACCCGGTAGAGATGCAGGGCACCACTCACGTTGCTTAAATACGAACGTCTAGAGCATCAAGCGCTCCTACGTTCTGACACATAGCCGCCTGCTGCACCGTGCGAATATCACGTCGCTGCAGGCAGGCTCTTTCTAAGATCTCCTCCTTGCTACCGCCATCCTCAGCCGCCTGCATATAAGCTTGAAGCTTTTTACGTGCGCCATTTGGGATGTGGATCATCAAAGACTTGGTGTCGATGCACCTGGTGATCGCCTGTCTGATCCACCAGTATGCATAGGTTGACATCTTATAGCCGCATTCCGGGTCATATTTTTCAGCTGCTCGCTGCAGGCCCAGGGTGCCTTCTTGGATCAGGTCCTGGAAGGTGAGTGGCGTGCCCTTGATCGCATAGGTGTACTTCTTGGCGATCGATATCACCAGCCGCAGGTTGCTGCAGACGAACGTATCGCGTGCACGCCGACCAGAGCGCACCACTGACGGCGGCGGATCAGGGTGCTGTAGCCAGGCTTGAATACGCCGGCCCAGCTCGATCTCTTGATTCTGCGTGAGTAGCGGATACCGTGTTGCCGTTGCGATGAAATCGCCGATATCGGTCATACTCACATAGAGCTCAACGCATAAAATAGCGAATGAGTGGATATCGAATCAAGTGCCGAGCATACTGGATTCTGTCTCAGATGGTTTGATCCTGGCAGGTCCAGAAGATGAAGGCGTGTCTGCAGAACAGGTGCTAAGCCGGCTCAATGCTACTCTGTTGCCACATCAGACTGCCTTTTGCGAAGATCAGGAACACCGGATCTTGGGTCTGGTGTCTGGCTTCGGTGCAGGCAAGACATATGGCCTGTGTGCTAAGGCCATCAACATCGCGGCTGCCAATATCGGCTACGTATCTGCGATCTTTGAGCCTGTTGCGCCGATGTTGCGTGACATCCTCGTGCGGTCGATGGACGAGCTGCTAGAAGCTATCGACCTGCCATATGACTTCAGGGTGTCGCCACTGCCCGAGTACGTGCTGAAGTTCAAAGAAGGCGAGCACACCATACTGCTGCGGACCATGGAGACATGGAATAGGATTCGAGGACAGAACCTCTGCGCGGTAGGTTTCGACGAAGTAGACACCACTAATAAGCGCACGGCAGAGCAGGCGTCACGCATGGCACTGGCCCGCTTGCGTTCTGGCAATGTGCAGCAGTTCTACGTGGCGACCACACCCGAGGGCTTCGGCTGGGCCTGGGAGACGTTTGAGCGTGAGACGGCACCTGACAGGCGATTGATCCGAGCACGGACCGCCGACAATCCGCACCTGCCTGACGGGTTCATCGACTCGCTGATGGCCAATTACCCAGAGAAGCTGATCAAGGCTTATCTAGAGGGCCAATTCGTCAATCTCAACACCGGTGCTGTCTACGATCGGTTCAACCGTGAGACTCACATCAGCCAGCCGCCGATTGGCCTTGATGGCGAGCCGCTGCGGGTGGGTCTCGACTTCAACGTGTCAAACATGTCGGCCGTCATCGCCGTGCGCACCAACAACCAGTTGCACGTCATCGACGAGATCAGCGGTGCACATGATACTGACGCACTTGCTAAGGAGATCAAGTCGCGATATCCTCACCGCAAGGTCTACATCTATCCCGATGCTTCTGGCGGCAACCGCAGCACAAACGCGACACGCACTGATATTCAGATACTGGAATCTTATGGCTTTAGTAATCAGTCTCCCAAGGCGAATCCTCCAGTACGTGATCGGGTGGCTGCTGTACAAGCTGCTCTGGAGAACGGCAAAGGCGAGGTGAGACTGCAGATTGCGCAGCAGTGCATCCGCACGATTGAGTCGCTGGAGCTCCAAAGCTACACAGATAAAGGTGAGCCAGACAAAGACGCCGGGTACGACCACATGAACGATGCCCTGGGATACCTGGTCTGGCGTGAGCTGAACCCGCTGTACGTTAACGCCGGCAGGGGCACGGGGATCCGGCTCTATTAAACTACAGGTATCGGGCTTTGGGCGGTCGTGTATTCAGGATACAACTTTTACGACCGCAAAGCAGCGGCAAATGTCACGCACGTCAATGACCCCAATGGTGCGTGGGTCAATCAAGAGCCGCACTGGGTGCTGATTGAAGACCTGATCGGCGGCACGTATGAAATGCGACGGCGGCACAGGCGATACCTGCCGCAAGAAGTGCGTGAGCTGGATGAAAGCTACGATCGGAGACTCGCACGTAGTGTGTGCCCGCCATATGCACAGCGTCTCGAAAGGATGCTGGCCGGCATGCTCACCCGGAAGCCTGTCAGGCTGAATGACTCGTCGGATCTAATCCGTGAGCAGCTATTTGACGTTGACCTGATGGGCAACGACCTGAATATGTGGACTTATGAAACGGCCCGCAAGATGATCAGGTATGGGCATGTCGGCGTGCTGGTGGATGCACCACCTGCTGGCACTATGGGCCGGCCATACTGGGTGACATACACGCCGCGTGACATCCTCGGATGGCGGTCAGAGCTTACTGATGGCGCACAACGACTGACTATGCTGCGGCTGGCTGAGAAGGTCACAGAACCTGACGGCGAATTCGGCGAGAAGGTGGTGGATCAGATCCGGGTGCTGACGCCTGGTGAATTCAAGATCTACCAGCGGAAGGAAAAAGGCGACTTTGAGATCACGGATGAAGGCACCACCAGCACCACTGAAATCCCATTCAGTGTGGCATATGCCAACCGCGTCAATTTCTTAGAGTCGCGGCCACCGCTTGAAGACATCGCCGAGCTGAATCTCAAGGCATACCAGGTCCAGTCTGACCTCGACAACCAGTTGCATATTTCGGCCGTGCCGATGCTGGCCTTCTTTGGCTTCCCATCAGCTGCTGAAGAGGTGAGCGCCGGACCAGGTGAAGCAATTGCATTTCCAGCAGAAGGCCGCGCCGAATATATCGAGCCTGCAGGCAACAGCTTTGATGCGCAGTTCAAGCGGCTGGCGCAGATCGAGCAGCAGATCAACGACCTGGGCCTGGCGGCAGTGCTAGGCCAGAAGCTGTCAGCTGAGACAGCCGAGGCCAAGAGGATCGACCGCAGCCAAGGCGACTCGACGATGATGGCGATCGCCCAGCAGATGCAGGACATGATCGACAACTGCCTGCGATTCCATGCGGAATTCCTGCAGGACACGCAGCCTGGCAGCAGTTATATCAACCGTGACTTCCTGGGCCAGAGGCTCGAAGCACCTGACGTGGCCGCACTGCTGCAACTATACACAGCCGGCACCATCACGCAGAAGACGTTGCTAGACCGGCTCGCCGATGGCGAGATCCTAGGCGATGAATTCGAAGTCGAGGAGGAGTTAGAGGCCACGCAGCTTGACGGGCTGGCGGCAGAGCTTGATGCACCGCAGGTGACGCCAGGCCAAGACGACACCGTTCTGCCCGAGTGATGACTAGTGAGCACGCCGACTGTTCTGTTCCGCAATGCCATCGACCTGAATAGGTACAGCAACAACGTATCTAGGCGTCTGGTCGAGTCTTACAACCGCATCATCCTCGAATCGCTGCGCGAATTGGACGTGCTGGGTGTCGAGAACCCTACTTACAGGGCAGTGCGGCTGCGGTCGATATTGGCACAACTCAAAGAATCGCTTGATGGATGGTCAGCTGAGAGCCTCGGTCTGCTGGCCGAAGAGCTGACTGGGCTAGCCGAGATCCAGTCAACACAGGCTGCTGCCAATCTGCGAAATGTGCTACCACGCGGCATGCGCGATGCGGTCAACACGGTAGAAATCAGCCCGCAATTTGCCCGCTCTGTAGTGACGACCGATCCACTGGATACAGGAGTGGCGGTGCTCAGCGACGAGTTGCGAGACGTGCCTGCCGCATTCAGCCTGACAGCACGACAAGGCGCTGTGATCACGCTACCTGGTGGCGGCACCGTACAGAAAGCATTCCGTGGGCTAGCAGAGCAGAATGCTGCCAGATATGGGCAGATCATCCGCGATGGATTGCTGACTGGCGAGACCACCGATCAGATCGTCAGGAGATTAGCAGGAACGCTGCGATTTGGCCAGCGAGCAAGATCTGCACGACAGCTGGCACAGGCAGGCGGGCAGGTGACCAGCTTGGCGAATCGACAGGTGATGGCGCTGGTGCGAACGACCATCAACCAGGTGTCCACTGCTGCCAGCCGAGCCACCTATGAGGCCAACCGCAGCATCACACCTAAATATCAGTATGTCGCCACGCTTGATAGCCGCACGTCGCCGATCTGCCGTGAGCTAGACGGACAAGAATTCCTATACGGCGACGGCCCGACACCACCACAACATTTCAATTGCAGATCCACTATCGTGCCGGTTGTGGACTTCGAGGCGCTGGGGTTACCCAGGCCACCCGAAGGTATGCGGGCTAGCGCGAAAGGCCAAGTACCAGCCGACATGACGTACGGCGAGTGGATCTACAGCATGCGTAACACAGATGAAGGCCGGGAAGAAATCAAGGCGGCATTCAAGACCAAAGCGCCGTATTTCATGCACATGGCTAAAAAATTCGGGCCGAACCAGGCGATGCGCAAATTCCTGAGGGATGACGGGTCAGAAGTAACATTGGATGTACTTCGCAGACGGTACCCCAGTGTCTGAGTTGCACTCAAAATACAGATTCACGCCTCAAGGCGAAGCAGCACCCGCTAGCCCGCCAGCCAAACCGGCAGCCAAGAAAAAGGCTGCCAAGAAAACCACTACCGAGGACGAGTGATGCCTGGACATTACGGCCACAGCAAGCCCAAGAAAAAGGGTATGGGCAACAAGACCGCCAAGAAAAAGCCAATCAAGAAAAAATGAAAAAAGGCACCCGAGTCAGCTGGATGTACCAGGGCAAGCGCACCTTTGGTGTCGTGACAGGCTCGGGTGGCAAACGCGCCAGCATCAAGACCAAATCGGGCGGCACCGTCACGCGTGTGGGCTCTGATGAAGATCCGGTGATCCGCATCAAGTCAGAGTCTACCGGCAATGCTGTACTGAAAAAGAAATCGGAGCTGCGTGCTGCACCAAAGCGGAAGTGAAGTAAAGTGGT
>Ga0213860_10000340_pt1 | contig 18643 bp, 26 predicted proteins | sample PICome_3_FD_160118 | JGI IMG/M metagenome (GOLD analysis project Ga0213860, IMG submission 160118) | Coastal seawater microbial communities near Pivers Island, North Carolina, United States - PICO550 | ecosystem: Environmental > Aquatic > Marine > Coastal | place: USA: North Carolina...
TTCTTTTAGACGGCGAACAATGGCAGACCCAACTAGACCACGGTGACCAGCAACAAAAATTCTTGAATCTTTATGCATTGTTCTCAGTTTCATTGGTTGATTACAACTTCTGGTTCAGGGAGAGGGAACAAGAACCGACGACCTTTAAACTTCTCATTCTTAAGGAAGAAATCTCTGAAGTGCCAAGGCAGAACAATGTGAAGATCATATTCTTTCTCTAGGACACTCTCCTCATTTTCAATGGGGATCCATGTGCCAGGAGTGAATGACCCATCCTTATCGGGATTGACATCACCAATGACTTCCACCTCTTCGGGACCAATCTCCCAGGTCTGAAGAGTCACATTACCTTTAGTGCTAGCACCCAGGCAGCAGATCTTGGAACCATTACGACGATAGAAATCGATGATCTCCCAGAACTGTTTCTTACAGGAGTTGATACGCTCTGCAAAATCTTCCCAAGGTTGTACGGTATCAAGACCCCTATCAATCTCTTGAGCAAGAACCCCAGTCAGTTTGACCGAACACTCTTTACGCTCACTATTAGTAGCGGGAGTAACAACAACAGAGATACTACCACCGTTGACATCGTTGAACTCAAAGTCAACGATCTTGAATCCTGCTTTGTCCATGATGTACTTGAGTTGCCTCATACCATAGTATGACAGGTGCTCATGACACACAGTATCAAATGAATTCTGCTTCAACATCTCAGGCATGTAGCTCTGCTCAAGCACCCAAATGCCATGACAATCAAGGATCTCATGAACCTGACGAGCAAAATCACAGGGATCTTCCAGGTCATAGAACATCGAGAATGATGTCACAACCTTTGCCTTCTGCTTACCAAACCGATCACGATAGGTATCAGCAGAGAAGAAGTCAGCAATGTGATTCACATGCTCAGGGATATATTCCTTGAACTTCTTAGAGGTAGGATCAATGCTCATGAGTTGCAGATCATGAGGGAAGAACCCAAGGAAAGTGCCATCATTACCAGCAATATCAACAACGATATCACCAGAGTCAAGCTTGGTATCTGCCATGATCTTGACCGCCTTCTCTTTAAGGTGGCGAACCATGCTACCGTTCAACCCAGAACGATACCCATACTCATCACCGTACATGGTGGGCAGATCAAAGGTATGCTCAAGTTGAACATGTCCACAACCGCCTTTCTTCTCATCACACTTAACGAGAGCTAGGGGTCCTTTGTACATATCCTCATCAATCTCTTTGGGGAAAATACCAGACAGGTATTGATCTCCGAGATCAAGGACTGTGATCAGGTGTTCGTTACCACAAACCCTGCATTTTTCAATCTTATAAAATTTGTTCATTGTCCGTAAATGCACATGTCTTCTACAAGGGATTCAAAGTCAATTTCTGGTTCCCAACCAAGAACATCTCTTGCCTTGGAAGCATCACCGAGAAGTTGTTCCACTTCTGTTGGGCGGTAATATTTAGGGTTTACCTTGACAAGGGTTTTTCCACTATACTTGTCAACTCCAATCTCGTCAAGACCCTCACCCTGCCACTCGATCTTGAATCCAAAATATTTTGCAGACTCATTAACAAACTCTCTGACAGTACGCATAGTGCCTGTAGCAAGCACAAAGTCATCAGGAGTTTCATGCTGAGTGATCATCCACATACCACGGACATAATCCTTGGCATGTCCCCAGTCACGCTGAGCATCTAGGTTACCCAACTCTAGGACATCTTGGAGTCCACACGAGATTTGTGAGAGTGCTCTCGTGATCTTACGGGTAACGAAGGTTTCACCACGCCGAGGGGACTCATGATTGAATAGAATACCGTTACTAGCATGGATACCATACGCCTCGCGGTAGTTCCTCACAATCCAATAGGAGTACAGTTTTGCTACACCATAAGGTGAGCGTGGATAGAAGGGTGTGGTCTCTCTCTGTGGAACCTCTTGTACAAGTCCATACAGTTCACTCGTAGATGCCTGATAGAACTTACAAGGATGGTCCAACAAACGAATAGCCTCCAGGAGACGCAGTGTCCCTAGAGCATCGACCTCTCCAGTGTACTCAGGCATCTCGAAGGACACCTTAACATGACTCATTGCACCGAGATTATATACCTCAGTTGGTTTGATCTTCTGAACGAGACTGATCAGGTTACCTGAATCAGTTAGATCTCCATAATGGAGATGGATACGATCATAGATATGATCGATTCTGTGGGTATTAATAAGAGAAGAACGGCGTACAATGCCATGAACTTCATATCCTTTTTCAAGGAGAAGTTCAGCAAGGTACGAACCGTCCTGCCCTGTAATACCAGTTATTAATGCAATCATTTAGCCTAGTGAAATAGTATCTTCTCCCGATCCTCCCATAAAGTAGTCACCCATGGGCACCATCTGTGCTGCCTGAATGAAAGGTTCTCCAGTGGTAAAACTAATAGTATCAGAAGAAGCAGCACCAGGATTACCTGTCATGCTGATACCATCTTCTTCCCAAAAACTTTGATCGGATTTGGAATCAGTATCGTTGTAGAGATCCTTGTATGCTGCGTCGGAGATTGCCCGCATCCCCAAATAATGACGCCAGATCTCAGCAAGAGTGTTAGATTCCTCATCGTTATTTAGTGCAGCAATAAGTGCATCACGAAGAGAATCGGTTGCGTTTTGATAGTCTTTGTAGGAGTTCATGATGAGACTGAATCTTTAATGTAGCAAGGAACGGTGTCGGGATCCAACCATTTAGTATACTCTGGATCCTCAAGGCAAGTGTCAAGTTGCATCTGATTGTCAAGCAGGTACATGTCAAAGTACCGCTTTTTCCACTCGTCAAACTTTTGGATACGGTAGTCTGGCAAACCGTTGAGTGCTATCGTACCACACTGCACAAAGCGATATGGAGACTGCTCAAGAATCACTGTCGGTTTCATTGATGACACCTTCGGTAACGAGATCATTATACAAGCAGTCTAGCAGGATTTCATAATCGTCGCAAGGATCGTTCATGAACTGAACACCACGCTCCTGCTCATAATACTTGGTAACTTTACGGAATACTTTAGGGTATTGATGATCGAGTGCTACTTGTCCTTCAACAGTGCCACGCAGGATGTTGATGTGCTTCTTAAACTTAGTAGTGACAGACATTGCTCTGTTTGTTTACCTTGTAATTATACAATGAAATTGTCTGATTGGGAAGATCTGGTGGACGGTTGTTCCAGTGTCTTATGACCCCAGATACAATAAAAGCGTTAGTGACCATGTAACTAACAAATATACTGGTGCGTATGAGAGCAACATAATTATCGTAAGGAGCTGTCTTGTCGTCACTGAAACTCCCTAGAGAATACTTCCATATTTCCCACAACTGCTTCATGCTGGTTTCTTTATGTTGCGATCAAACTTTTCAAACTGATACCCTTCACGGAAGGCATGTTGAATAATTGTATCGTAGCAGTGAGACCGAAGAGGAATGTTTCTATGCAGCAGAAAATCTTCGCAGTCCTCTGCGAGCAATTCTTTTTGTTCGTGAGTGAGGCTGTTCAGATCAATCATCGTGTCTCAAAGTTGATTTTACGAACCTTGCGTTTCCTGCGGTTCTCCTGGTATTCTAAATCATTTTTCGTAAGAATGCTGTTATCTTTAAGACTTTCTTTAGCATTCAACCACACAACTTTACTAAGATCGTTTGCAGTCACCTTGTCGTCCTGAACTGTCATCATGTTTGGACAACCACAGCATTGTGTCTTGGTCGAGCTGGTCAATTCTCGATTGCAAATTTTGCACCTGACAGATAACATAGCGCATAAGCTCCTTCAATTCCTCAAGTTCTGAATGTATTTTTTTGTCTTTCATGGGAGATACAAGGATCGAACTTGTGACAATCTCGGTGTAAACGAGGTGCTCTACCGCTGAGCTAATCTCCCGAGGCGATTCAGGTAGGACTCGAACCTACGACCGACTGCTTAGAAGGCAGTTGCTCTATCCAGCTGAGCTACTGAACCCTGAGAACATGAAGGTATAATTGACCCTTCTATGATTGACTCCTGGTTTCATCGAAACTTTGTTCGTCTCGTGAAAGTATTTAGAGTTGAATATGAGAAGACGATTACACGCATATGGTATGATCGTCTTCTCACTTTTAGTGTACTCTAGATATTTCCGAATCAACTTGACATCAGTATTATACTCCCGCCAGGTCCATGTCGGAGGCGGTTTGATATCATAAAGAATCAAACCATTTTTCTCTGGATCTTCTACAGAAGAATCTGGAGTGACCCAGAGATTCACATTATAACATGCTGGATCAGCATGTGGAGTCACACCTTCGGCATTATTGTTGTAGACGAATGCCCAACCTCTGTCAAACTGACCAAGGAATGGGAACCTCGTTTCCAACCCTGTAATTATAGCAGATAGAAGAGGGAAGCGCAAGTTCTCTGGAGAGAAATTAAGTGAGTGATAATCCTCATAGATATCATCTGGATCATCTGCATCTAGAGCATAGTCTCTCAATTCATCGATGACATCTTGACGAAAGATACCATCCTCTACATGATACCTATGCTCTTCAATTATTTTCTCTACAATATTTGAGTGCATATGTGAAACGATGATCGGAATTCAATGGTGTTGCTCTATGGGTAACCCAAGAAGTAAACTTCAATAGAGTGTTTGGAACTGGTGGGACGCCAATGATTCTGTCATCCAAATAAAATTCTGTGCAACCACCCTCATTTAAACCATTGTATGTTGGATTTGCATAAAAGATAAAAGTAATTTGATCTTCTCCATCATCACAATCTTTGTGAAAGTTTGCCGTCTCCTTTGGGGCAAAACAATTAATGTACGCCCGATACAATTTATACTCTTGCAATTCAGGAAACTTGTTGTAGATGACGGACTCGAAGATGCCAACAATCTCATCATCTTCATCACATTCTGGATCTAGTTCGCAAACCATTCCTGTTGGTTTTTGCCTATCTTCGTCCTGTTCTCCATAGGTATATGCAGCATCCATGGCAAACTCTGATACTGCTTTAAAATCGTCTGGTGTGAGAGATCTATCCACACATACAATGCTGGGTTTCATAAAAAGTCCTCTAGGTGTTTAACCCGCCATACGATACTGTATCTATACACATGAGGATGTCGTGGTCCCAATCCCCTGTGTGGATATTGTCCTGGGAAAATAAGAACTCTGCCAGGAACATACTCATGCTCCTCTACAACAGAACCACCATCATCTAATATTTGAAACTGACCTCCCCACTCTTTATCCCATTTTAGATTTGGAAAATACATGATAGTGTATTCACCAACATCTCCATCGGTATGAGAGGTTCCGTCACAAAAAGAGTGTTGTAAATTAAAATCTATCCTGTCTAGAAAGTATCTTGTCTCAACATAATCCTCAATCCTCTCCAACATCTCAAAGAAAATCTCAGAGTCTTTCATAAGATTGACTACTGTATTAAGACTCTTTCTCTCAAAGATATTTTCACCCATTAAACAATGGGAACCACTCTCCCCTGAAGGATAAGCGGTTCCATTGGCAATATTGATGGCAGATACTGGTAAAAACTTGAGTTGTTTCTCAACCTTTACCATAAACTCTGTATCAAAAAGATTATCGAATACTTGAGCGATCATCTAGGGTCTTATTATAAACAATGACTCTGCCATTTTCATGAGTGAACACAAGTTCATCATCATGATCCCAGCAAAGTTCTTCGTAGAGAGCATTCAGCTTCTCCATGTCTTCATACAGTTGATTCGGGTTCGGCATCTTCTTTCTGCTTATTAAATCCAAATGGTCCTTCTTTCTCTTCGAGAGCAAGTTTCAGTGCAACACCACCGACTGCTTCCATCACTTTAAGGATGTCTTCTGCCTTAGCATTTTCACCAAGTTCTTTGGCAACATACCAATACTTAGGCCAGAATGTTTCTCCTGCCTTCTGGTAGTCTTCAAGTGTTAATAGTTTCATTAGTCTCGTTGTCTCCAATCATCAGGTTTATCTCTTTGGAACCAATCAACAATTTCATCAGCACCACTGAACCCCGTTTTGTGATTGGATGGGTCGGGGTCACCTAGTCCCATCCTGTTCATAAAATCATCCATACTCCCATCTTGAATGTCCTGAGAGGCTTGGCGTCTTGCTTTCTGCAACCAATCTCTTGCAAGAGTATGTGCCTTGGCAAGTTTCTCTGCCCAGATCATATCCTCCAGAGGCACTTGTTCTTTGTTAGCAATGCAACGACAAATAGATTCTAACCTGAGGCGATACTTAGTAGAAAGCATGTTACTCCCTTAATTTTAACTCAAGATCTTCGAGTCTATGATACTCGGCATGTGCCTTCTCTTGACGATCACAAACGATATTGAGGATATCATTCACGATGATATCGTTCTCAACATAATCGTCAAGATACTTGTCAATGGCTTCTTTAAGGTAACGATACCTGTGCCATTCTGGTGAGTATGGTTTGTACATATTTAGACTTGTACCCAATGGTGTGGGGATGTGACCACATTCTCATAATTATGATCTACATCGATTGTAGAAGTTACGAAGATATCATACACGATAGATGCACGAAAGTCAACCCCATTAAAATCTGTCACCCTATGCAGCATGTCTGAGGGAATAATAATTAGGTCGCCGTCCTTAGGTTCAAGTTCCCACTGACAGTAATGATCGTGAACATTCAATGGCATCCTATCCATATAGGTATCTCCCTGCAAAACAAGAGTTCCACCCTCACCCTCAGTTCTCAGATAATAAATGCCACTAAAGTGTGATCCCTTATGCAAATGATCTGGATTACCACCATCCTCTAGTCTACACACATTAGGCCATGATTTTTGAAAGAAAATATAATGTTCGTGGTATTCACCATCATCGGTCTTTCTACAAATACCCTCTAGATATTTTCTAGTCGCCTCTGCAAACACAGCATTCATCCAATAAAACTCTGGTTGCTTATGCAAGAGAAAATATTTTGGAAGGTCTTGATCACCAGTATAGTTACCAGAATCTTCAACCTCATCTAAATTTCTATAGTAAAACTCCTTACAGAGATCCATCATATTTTCCCAATGCTCTTTGGGGCAAGGAATATTGTCTCGATATATTGTTGTTGGAAAAATGTCTACAATCATAAAGCCAGTTACAGGATTTGAACCAGTGACCTACTGTTTACAAGACAGTTGCTCTACCACTGAGCTAAACTGGCAGGAACCAAATTTGAATCGTGTACCTAATTTTAGGGCACAGATTTGATACTTGGGTTACAAAGTGGTCTTCTGAGAGTGTATTGAGAACCATGGTGTTGTATGTAGGACAGTGTGCTCTAAGTTCCTCACCGTCGTGCCATACAAATAGACCGCCCCAATTGACATTCCAGTCTTCGTTTAAGTATATAGTGCATCCATAACGACCTCCGTCATCATGAACTGAGATGCCCGACCCTTTATGCCAGGCATAGAGTTGCACCTCTGCTTCCCTATACTGAGGAACATATGTACTAATACAATCCAAGATGAGATTTTTCAACTCATCTGGAACATTCCTCATAGTAATTATACCAGACACTCCCTCCTTTAGGGAAGTATCCCAGAAAAAATCACTAACATTCCACTGCCCATTTTCCAGAGACTCTTCAATAAACTCTTCGCATTCGTGAAGGATCTCTTTAGTCAGGACTCCATACTTGATTTCCATGAAAAATAATCTTTCTTATAGTAGCGACCAAGTATATTGCTATTGTAATATTTTGGTTCGCCATTGTCAAGCGCCTCTGTTAAAACAGAGTGTAAGAAAAGTTGTCTGGTCTCTTCAAAGTTGACTCGCCCCTTACTCTCGTGGACGGATAGTATCTCTCTTCTGAAGGCACTATTTCCAAGCCTACGGCGTTCTTCATTAAGTTCTTCAGAACTTCCGTAGTATTTTTTCCAATCGCTTTCACTTCTAACTCGCCTAGTCTTACCTCTAGGCTTTCGATACTGCCAAAAGTACTTTCTCCCGATGTACTTTTTATCGTTGTCCGTATTAGTAATGCAGTAGACAAAACCGTACAGGTCGTCAATATTCTCAGATAGAAAAGGGGATCCTTTAAATAACCAGGGGTTATCATAATCAACCATAATAATTGGTGGTTGATTTATTTAGACTCTTCCTTAGAGTTCATAAACTCGTCGATGATCTCAACGATCTGGGCACCAGTGAGTTGCATCATGATCTCTTCTGCCTCTTCTACGCTCTCCATGAGATTGTTCTCATCGAGATAGGCAAGGATCACATCATAGTAGTTCACATCTTCAAAGTGGGGGTTCTTCATTGAAGTACCCATCTTCTCCATGTCCTTTCTCGCCTTCTCATTGTTTGCCTGGCGCTTCTTCATATCTGTTTCCAGATAGGAATCATCCTTCTTCTTCTCTTCTAACTCTACTTCTTCTTTCTTGAACTGAGGATGATCATCCAGTTTCATGCCACGCTTCTTCTCAAGGCGCTTCTTCTGTTCTTCAGAGTCATTACCTCTGATGTTAAGTTTTTTCTTCTGATCAACATTCTTTTGAAGTTTCTGGAAGGTGCTCATGCGCTTCTCATCAGCAGCATCCTGTTCGTTGATATCCTTCTTACCATAATCGCCCTGAGCGTTTGGTCTAATACCTTTTTTCTTAGCGACAGCTCTCTTTGAACCATCAGGATTTCTAAAATCAGAAGGATAGGTTGCTTCCTTGACAGTGGGAGCCATGACCTTCATGTCCTTGTCATACTTGACATTGGTTTTCTTGGCAGGTTTGGCATCCTTAATGCTAGGAGCACCTGTCATATCTGCTTCTACAACAGTCTCTTCTTTCTTCATGAGTTCTTTGTTTCTCTCACGAGAAATCATCATGTCGATTTTATTCTTTTTCTTCTGAAGAGTAGTCTCTTTGTTGCTCATAGCAACTTCGGTAGCACCCTCTTCAATATGCTCAACTTCCTCATTCTTAGGACGGCAATCGTTAACGAGTTTGCCACCCTTCATCTTCATACCGACTTTCTTATGAGTCTTCCAGCAGGAACGCTGCTCAGCAAAAGATGCAGCAATAACTCTTGCCTGCTTTTTCTCTGCGGTTTGCAGGTTCTCATAGATGCGAGGGTTAACTGCTGTAAGCGCAGAGCGGAACTCATGACCAACAAACTCCTTGGACAATGCTTCAATGATATTATCTAGCAGTCTGGAACTTTCATAACCTTCATCAAACAGTTCCTCAGCAATATCAAGATACATTTCTGCCATCTCAGGATTCATTGCCTGAAGACGCTTATAGTAGAAGGACTCGTCACAAGTACACTTGTGCATCTTCTTCTTTTCTTCCTTCTTTTCATGCTGTGAGTTGCCCTCAGCAATATTATTATATGCTTCAGCAATTTTATTTAAGTGAGATTGTTGCATCTTACTTGGTCAGATTCCAGTAGAAGTATTTATAAGCATGAAAAAAGAGGGTGACCTGACTGTGACCAGGACCCTCTTGCGGCGACGATATGAAATTATTTAGTCCCTAGAATACTTGTATCGCATTGCCTGCAGGAACCATGCATCAGTCAATGACTTAGGACCATGCATTAGAATTTCTACTTGCCTCTCCTTCAAACTGGGATCAGCAAGAGCACGCCTTCTCCATTCTGGTAATTCAGAGTTTGCCACCTACGACCCCCGAGTTAACAGTACGAGAAACTTCATCAAGAGATCCATCTTGGAGACACTTAAGATGCCAGCGAGTCATCTGAATCACTCCATCTTCAGTTGCACCAGTGAGAAAATGGTGACCGAATGGATCTTTTAGAATACTAGTATATAAACCAAATCTAGTTTTCTTGACAAAGAATGCATCGTCAATCCAGACTTGATCTTCAAGAATATTCTTTTCGATAGTAGGATTGGGACCTAGAGATGTCCAGATGGTAGTTTTTTTCTTTGTCTCACTTGCAATCATAATTGGAAACCAGCAAAAGTATCTTTCTTGACATCTTGTTTGATGCCACCAACAATATAAGACTCTACCTCAGTCTCTTGAGGTGCTACCTGCAGACCCTTGGAAGAGATCCAGTGCTGGGTCCAGGGCAGCGGGTTGTTTCTAGCAGCAATATCATAGATAGGATCAAGACCAAGCGACTTCATACGACGATTAGCAATCCACTCAACATACTGAGACAGAAGTTTCTCGTTCAGACCAATCATGGACCCATCTTTGAACAGATACTCTGCCCACTGCTTCTCTTGATTGACTGCCTCTTTGAAGGTGTCAATCAACCATTGCTTTTCTTCTTGAGCAATTTGCTGCATGTCTGGGTCATCTCCTTCCATCCAGTTTTTGAGGATGTTTTGAGTAATGACAAGATGGATATTTTCGTCTCTTGCGATGAGAGAGATAATTTTAGCGGATCCTTCCATAAGTTTGAGTTCGCCAAACGCAAACGAGCAAGCAAACGAAACATAGAACCTAATTCCTTCTAGGATGTTGACATTTGCTACTGCTCTGTAGAGTTTCCTCTTCAGTTCGTAGCGAGTATCCATAGCATAATCAACATGCTCTTGAGCATATTTCCAGTCCGAAGAGTTATCATACTGGTGAGCAGCATTGATAAAGTCGTCATATGCCTGCGTGATGGATTGAGCACGCTCTAGGATACGCTCATCGGTAATGATGTGATCAAACACATCAGAGGGGTCAGCATAGACATTCTTGATGATGTATGTGTAGGACTTGCTATGGATCATCTCCATAAATTGCCAGGCATTCATACATGCCTCAAGTTCAGGGATAGAACAGTATGGACTGAATGCCATACCAGGACCACGACCCTGAATAGAGTCTAGCATAATTTGATACTTAAGATTGGAAGTGTAAATATGCTTTTGTTCTGGGCGTAGAGTCTGATAATCTGCCCTATCTTTTTGAAGGGAGACCTCCTCAGGTCTCCAGAAGTAACCTAATTGTTGTGTAGTAAGACGATCAAAGACTGGATATCTATATGAATCATACCTCTGAACACTAAGCGGGGCACCGAAGAACATCGGTTGCTTTTTGGGGTCAGGTGCCGATGTATTAAACACGGTCATTCCCTGAACATTTGTTTTGGGCATGGGGTCTGCGTTAGTTCTAAATTGCACAGGCGTCGCACTCCTCTTGTTTGCTTAAACTTTCTAGTAAATTATTCAGATTAGGTTTTTCTTCTTCTACTCCATCGTCTTTATTGTCGTAGGTGTTCTGATAATATGAGGTCTTCCAACCGTACTTATATGTAGTCAGAAGATCATTTGCCATGACCGAAACAGGGACTTCATTATCAGGATAGTTCTCAGGATTGTAACTCCAGTTACCAGAAATTGCCTGGTCAAAGAACTTCTGCATCACCGCAACGATTTTAATGTATCCATCATTCGACGGCATGTCCCAGAGAAGAGTGTAGTGACTCTTGTGAGTATTGTATTGAGGGACAATCTGTTTAAGCGGTCCCTTTTTGCTTTTCTTAACGGACAGATATCCTCTAGGTGGCTCGATTCCATTTGTTGCGTTTGACACAACGGAACTGCTCTCTGATGGCATCTGAGCAGACAGTGTTGAGTTCCGTAGACCGTGGGTGGCGATAGACTCTCTAAGACTTTCCCAATCATATCTCAGCGTGTGGGGTACAATTCCGTCAACATCTTTCTTGTATGTATCGATGGGGAGAATACCAGCAGAATACTTTGTACGATCAAAGTAACCACATGGTCCTTGCTCTTTGGCGAGTTCATTAGATGCCTTCAGCAGGTAATACTGGAACGCTTCCGTAAGGTCATGTACGAGGTTCCATGCTTGAGGATCATCGTAACCTACCTTATGCTTTGCAAGGTAGTGTGCCAGACCAATATATCCGATGCCTAGGGAACGACGGTTCTTTGTTCCAACCTCTGCTGCATTTACAGGGTATCCTTGGAAGTCAATCAAGGCGTCTAGACCACGCACAGAGAGGTCACAGAGTTCCTCCAACTCATCCAAGTTACGAAGCTTGCCTACATTGATTGCAGACAGAATACAGAGGGCAATCTCACCCTCTCCGTCGATATGCTGGAGTGGTTTGGTAGGCAGAGTAATCTCTTGACAGAGGTTGCTCATCTCAACCTTATCTTTGAAAGATGAGTGTGAGTTGCAGTGGTCAAGATTCATGATATAAATCCGACCAGTCTCTGCTCTCTCCTTCAGAAGGTCGAGAACCAGTTCTTGAGCCGAGACAGTTGTCCTTGGAATTGTTCTATCCGATTCATAACGCTGATAGAGATCATCAAACTCATCAGTGCCAAAAGCATCATACAAACCTGGGACATCGTGAGGTGAGAATAAGGTGATGGTTCCATTCTGGATAAACCGTTCGTAGAACAGTTTGGTAATTTGAATAGAGTAATCTAATTTACGAACACGATTGTCTTCAGTGCCCTTGTTGTTCTTCAGAACTAAGATGTCTTGGATCTCTTTGTGCCAGATAGGAAAGTGAACTGTAGCAGAACCACCTCTGATGCCGTTCTGTGTACAGCATCTGACAGTTGCTTCAAACTTTTTAAGGAAGGGGACAACACCTGTGTGTTGTACCTCTCCGCCTCTGATTTTGCTGTTGATGCCACGAATTCTGCCTGCGTTAATGCCGATACCAGCCCTTTGTGCGACATACCTACCAATAGCCATATCGCTGCTAAAGATACTATCGAGGGAGTCATCAACATCAACGAGAACACAAGATGCAAATTGACGCAATGGTGTCCGCACTCCTCCCATGATGGGGGTCGGAATGTTGACTTTGTGCTTGCTGATTGCGTCGTAGTATCTGTGGACATAATCGAGCCTAGTCTCTTTGGGATATTCCGCAAAAATCGTGGCAGCAATCATCAGGTACATAAACTGAGGTGTTTCATACACCTCGCCGCTGCTACGATCCTGTACAAGATATTTATCGGCAACCTGGCGAAGGCCAGCATATGTAAACAAATAGTCCCGACTATGATCAATGTAAGCATCAAGAGTTTGCCACTCTTCGTCAGAGTATTTTGCTACGATCTCTTTGTCATACACATTCAGGTCAATACATTTATGCACATGCTCCACCAGAGATGGGCACTCATGCATACGACCCCACAGTTGCTTCCTCAGAGAGAACAGAAGCAGTCTAGCAGCAACGAATTGATAGTTTGGGTTATCTAGATCGATCAGGTCAGAAGCAGACCGAATCAGGATCTCCTGAATCTCTGCGGTAGTGATACCATCATAGAATTGAATACCAGAATTGATCTCAATCTGTGAGGCAGATACACCAGCGAGGTCCTTACATGCCTCGTCTACCATCTTGTGCATCTTATTGAGGTCCAGGGACTCTAAAGACCCAGACCTCTTACGAACTTTAGTCCCGTTGGTCATACCTTCTTCCACTCTGTAAATTTGACTTTTGCTTCTAGACCTGAGTATGTATGTGATTCTACCACATTATTGACATCAATGCCAGACAATACCATATCATTTATGTCTTTTTCTTTGATGCCTTTTGGCCAGATGACGACTCTCTCGTTTCTTTCAATACATTTTCCAATTCTACCGACAATTTCTCTATTGCGGGGCTCATTATCATAAACAAAAACGAGATCGCTTCCCTCAAGACAACGAATGTCACCGTCAGCGCCACACAAAGCCACGCTATTGTTGAGGAGAGAGCTGTCAAAGGGTCCTTCGACCACATAGACTGGTAGTTTTTTATCGATTGTGTCAAATCCATAGATCTTTGGTGCTTTATCATCGAGCATGACAGTGATATATTTAACCTTGTTCGGTCCTATACATCTACCTTGGAACCCGATTAGGTTACGGTTGTAAAACAAAGGGATTACGATGCGAGACTCTTCACTAGCAGTGCTTGCAAAAGTTTCTTTATACGAATTAGCAAAGGTCTTAAACTTCTCCGCAAAATAGAACTTGCTGGCATCGAGTCCACGCTTTTCCAGATAGGTTCTACCAACTTCCACCTCGCTACATAGAGGGAGAATAATACTGGTCTTAAACGCAGGTTCAGTAAAAACGAATTCAGGTTCATTGACTGGGAAACTCTTTCCTGTAAATCCTTCTTTGAATTTTTCAATAGCATACTTCTTCTGAAGCGTGGTGTCAACCTTCTTCAGAAAATTGCTAAGCGACATCGAAGCACCACAGTTGTGGCACTTGAAGTTTGTATTACTCTTCATCTCATAGAGATACCCTCTCGCCTTGTTCTTGTAGCGTTGAGAGTCTCCACAGATGGGGCAGCGGAAATTGTAGAGTCCTGCTTTTACCCTTTTAAATTTCTGTAGTCTAGCGGATACGAGACCAATATACTTTGAATCAATAAGGTCCATCAACCAGACTGGTGCCTGGCACTATTGTACTCGCTGTTGTGATCGGTGTCAAGACCTTGATGATTGGTGGGACCACTTGTAACACTGCCACAAGTGTTGTAAGGACAGCAGTAACACCAATAACGAATCTTTGATTAGTATCTACCTTCTTCTGGATTCTGTCAATTCTTTCATGAATAATTATATGATTCTTTTCCGTGGTTTCTTTTAACTCATCAATCATTTTGATGATAAGTTGGTTCGATTTTTCTCCCTCATCCAAGCGGTTCTCGTGACGCTCTAAGATGACAGAAACTTTATTACTATTCTCAGAGATCGCACCTACAGCACGCTCTAACTTATCCAACATCTCCTTGGATAAGTCTTCGTAAATATCTAACTTAGATTCAAGAACCTTTAGTTTTGCTACTCCGAACATGGTCCAACCAGGGTTTGCGTGACCCATATCTTCCAATGGGTGTGGGTTTTCTTTTCTTCTTCAGGGGTTTATCATACCCCGCCACTGGTCCGCTTGAATCTGCGCTTCCACCAAAACCACCTGATGCACCGACTGCATTGCCAGCCATCATTTCCTGTACTATATCAACGATCTTTTTAAGACGGCGATCCATTAGACCTCTCTGAGTTGCTTCAGACAATACTCATCGTCAGTAATATTATTTAGCTCTGTGCGAGGAAAGTCAGGCACCCTGCCCAGATAAGTCAAAAAACTCTTGGTGCATGACCAGAGTTCTTTATCTAGTTTAAAAAATAATAGCGGCACACCAGCATCACCAAATACATTAAAAAGGACTATGAAGTGGTTCAGAATCAAATGAGTTCGTAACTCACCGCTATTCTTGTACCGCTTCAATAGCCTTTTTATGTACTTAATTCGTTTTAAATCGTCGTAGAAATCATCCTCAGTTACTGCCTGAGGATTTTCGTAGTTTTTAATAGCAAATAAGAGATAGTTACTATCATTCAATTCATAAAATTTCATTAATCACTAGATCATTCGTCAGTAGGATAGGCGATACCGTGAGCACCAGTTTGAATACCAGAGGCAGCAACAAGAACTTCGCTCTTGACTCTAAGGTTGCCGTGCATGTCCATATAGGTCATGACACCAACATAACCCTGGTGTGCTACATGGTAAGAACCAGAAGTGTCAGTAGAGATACCATATACAATGGCGTCTGCTTCGTCTCTTTCTTCTTGATATACACTGTCCTTGACGGTATACATCGGCAGTTCGCTGATACCGTAAGTGGTAGCAGAAATACTTACTGCGCTGAGACCTGCATCGGAATCGATAGTCAGTACTCTGTCGCTAGTGATGCCAGTGATAACAGCATCACCATAGTATGTACCTACGCCGCCTCGTGCTCCAACACGAATGACTTGACCGACGCTGTAGTCGGTGAAAGTGGTGCCAGTACCAGTTACAGTAAGGTTAGCAACGGTTACTGTTCCAGCTGTGTCAATATTGTCGTTAAGACCCCAGAGAGCCATGTTCTTACACCCGAACTACAGTTTTCATACAATTATTTATAACTCAAGCGTCCTCGCGCTTCTGGAGAGCATTCTTGACAACCTCAAGAAGCTGGTCGTCAACATCAGTCTTAGTCAAGGCAACTGCCTTGGTAAGAATGTGTAAACAAATTTCTACGAGTTTCTCACCGAGCTCCTCATCGTTGGGAAGCTTAGCAAGTGCAGCATCTACGATCTTAGATGCCAGGGGAAGGAGAAATGCCAACATGATTTTAAAAACTTACGCTTCAATATATAGGCTCAGTCAGATTCACCTGCTCTTGCTTTGTATGGATTAGACTGTTGTGCTTTTTTCTTCTGAGCAAGTCTATTTTTAATTTTGTCTACAGGAGTTACCCCCTTGTAACCTTTCTTGCCCTTCTCTTTCTTCTTCCCTTGAGGTTGAATTCCTTTACCTCTGGAAGACATCACACCACCAGTCTTACGCATTGTACGACTCACCTGATCAAAAGCAGACTTACCAGTTCTGGTTCCACCCTTCTCAGATGGGTTACCAGTCTTAAAGTCTTTGCCAGTCTCCTTAGCATAACGAGTACGCTCAAGGAGATCAGCAATTTCTTCCTTCACGGTTTTCTTTTCGGGAAGACCTTTATGCTTTGTAGAAGCAAAGTCCTTTACATCGGACTTGGACATGGAGGACGCAACTTTGGCAACCTCAGGCGAGGAACTTTCCCCTGTCTTCTGAGCTCTCCTAACAAGTCCCATAAACTTTTGCTGCGCCCTTGAGACTGCTTTTTCTTCGATGGTTTCTTGTCCATGATCTAACTCCTCCTTCTTGGATTTGTTACCCCAGTTAGCAGCACCAACTTTACGGCACTTTACCAGAGCACCCGATGCATATGCACTGGGCCATACGGAGTAGCGAGACTTCACCTTCTTGTAGCAAGCATCTTTCTCACCTGCTTTTTCATTTACTACTTCTTCAGTAGCAACATTCTTTGCCTTACCCTTTCTATTCGGGTTGGGATCTTCTTGATTCTTACGACGGAATGCTTTGTCCTCTTCTTTATCAGAGAGGTCTGCTTTCATTTTACTGGAACCACACTTGGGTTTAGTGGTTTGTCCAGGTTGCTTGGCGCAGGGTTTTCCTGCATATTTGCCGCCCAATTGAACCCAACCAGGCTTGCCATCAGAAGACTTACTCTTGCTAAACCAGTCATGCAAAGAAGAATCACCACTCTTGTTCCCTTCTTTGAGACCTTTAGCTTTCTTTTCAGCATCGATATCATGATCAGCACCAGTCTTCAAACGCTGCTTTAATGTAGAAGGACCATACTTGTCTTGCTTATGACGAGTCATTCTCTTCATACGATCAAGGGTCTCTCCACTTGCTCGCTGAACTTTTTTCTCCTGATCGATACCTTTTTTTACTGCCTTGGCAGCACTCTTTGCAGCATCAAGGACACCCTCAGCGATGTCGGGATTGATTACTACCTTATTCTTTACGCTCTTCTCTGTGATCTCAGTTTCTTTTTCGTCCGAGGTGGTTGCCTTCTCGGACTTATACAACTTTTTTTCGGATAGACCCTCAACCTTTTGACGAAGGGTAAGTTCCATCTCTTCTTTCTTTACGCGCTTTGCTTTATCAGCAGCAATAGCAGCACCAACTGCCTTACGACGCTTTCTCAGGTAGGAATCTGAGGAATCAGAATCACCATCATTATCAATATCAGCATCTTCTTGTCCAACGGGATCTAACTTCTCCGTGACAAAAACATTCGACATGCTATTAAGCATGATCGATTCGGCGCTATCTTCAATAAAATTTTTCATCGAACCTGAAAGCTCAACAGTCTCCTATCTTTTATTTATAAACGACTTAACCTTCTCAAGTGGAGTAAGTTTTTGAACATACTCTCTGTAAGAATCAGTTCCTACTTCTCTCTTATGTGCAGGCACTCCAGAAGGGATGCGAGAGACATACTCAGTCAAATCTCTAATCCAAGATTTGAACATGATACCTTCTTTTGTGACGGCAATAACATAGTTAGTACCTTTTCTCATCACTCTACCAACCAATCCAGTGACAAGGGACTCTACTAAAGAACCCATGCCAAAGAGATTGCCAGTTACATATTGCTCTCTCAAAGTTTTTTGATCATACTTAGGAGCAATCTGCCAGAGTTCAACACCCTCTGTGGCAGCAGCTGCACCCATTGATCTTTGAACTGTATTGAACAGTTCTCTTGCAACTACACCCTTTGCTGCTTTAGGAAGACCTTTCTTAAAGGTATCAAAATCACCATCTGCTGCTAAGGATCTAAGTTTAGAGGCAGACATACCTTCGACGCCTTCAGCATCGGGATCCCGTTCGCCTGCAGAGATGACATTAAGCGAATCAAACTGATAGAGTTGCCCGTTGTATTTGTTCGCCAGGTTCTCAAACTCCGACTTTCTGTCACCACCAACCACGATGTTGACACTGCTGAATCCTTCGGCATCTGCGCTCTTTAATGCATCAAAAATTGTACGAATAGACGGATCATATACGATAGAGTTAGCATGATCGGGGAACATCTTCTTCATGAAGAGAACCTTAGTCTCAGAATCTAAAGGATTCTTTTGAGGATCAGTGGTGTGAGAGGGGTAGATAATGTATTCACCATCCTCTGCAGTATCCTTGATCTTATCAAGGAGTTTTTCATGACCCATTGTAGGTGGATTAAACCTACCAAATCCAATAGTAATAGTTCCGCGTGTCTTTTCTACATC
>Ga0213860_10000341_pt1 | contig 18630 bp, 24 predicted proteins | sample PICome_3_FD_160118 | JGI IMG/M metagenome (GOLD analysis project Ga0213860, IMG submission 160118) | Coastal seawater microbial communities near Pivers Island, North Carolina, United States - PICO550 | ecosystem: Environmental > Aquatic > Marine > Coastal | place: USA: North Carolina...
TGAAGAGGTAGATTATTAATGTTTGCTATTATGGTATGCCTTGACGGCAAAGACGATTGGGTTTTTGTAACAGAGAATACAGATAAATGCGATTGGAATCTTAAGCCTATTCTATTTGAAGATGTAGAAACAGCATTTGAATATGCAGGAGGATTTACTTTGCCCGGCAAAGAACAAAACGTAAAGGTGGTAAGTTATGAAGGTTAAAATTGGAAAGTACCCGAATCATTGGCCGTGGAGCAATTGGCTGTATGACAAGTTTGGATATAGTCCAGAACAAAAAGTAAAAGTACATATCGACAAGTGGGACACTTGGAGTATGGATCATACACTTGCTCCAATTATCTTACCTATGCTCAAACAACTAAAGGAAACTAAGCACGGTGCTCCTAATGTTGATATGACTGATGTACCAGAAAATTTAAGAATAAATGATCCCGAAAGTAAAGCATATTGGGACTCAGGTGAAACTGACGAAAAATTCTTTGAACGTTGGGATTGGGTATTGGACGAAATGATATACGCATTTGACTGTAAAGCAAACAAGGATGATGTATTCATGCGTTTTGATATAAAGACAGAAAAGGACGCAATGGATAAAGAACAATCACGAATTAGCAACGGATTTAGGTTGTTCGGTAAGTACTACGAAGCATTATGGGATTAGTAAATGATTGCACTGTTAAGAAATGAACATAAAAAGTTTATTGAACACGATCCGGTTCGACCACATATTTCCTTAGATTGGAGATTCCAACCAAACAAGGAAGTATATGCACTGTACGAAGATCAATATGCCGTTGAGGCACCGGTCGAGGATGAAAATCCAAAAGCAATTATATGCCTAGCATACACAAATGGTGTGGCCACAACGGAAAAAGAATTAGAAAACAACAATAATCCAAACACAGCAATGTTTTACACAGTATGGAGTTATGAAAAAGGTGCAGGTCGAAAGATAGTAAACGCAGTATCAGATCTTTTATTATCCAAAAAGCCAGAAATCAAAAGGCACGTAACACTATCACCAAAGACAGAAATGGCACGTAAGTTTCATTTGTCCAACGGTGCTATTGAATTACAGGAAAATCAAGACACTGTAAATTATGAATATATTTTATCTTGACAATTGAAAAAATATCTGTTATAGTTAAAACTAATTAATAAGGGACAAAGATGAATTCACAATATGATAATAAATGCAGTGTAATTTGTACAGACAATGACAAGATTGTTGAAGCAGAAATAGATCATTTTAAGCCAGGACATTTTGTTGATGTTTGGCTTGCACAAAACAAAATAAAAATGATGTGGAACGGTAAAGTATATGTTGGAAACAAAATGGGTTTAGAATTTACCACAAAAGGTCCACAGGAATTTAACATGAATAAAACAAGAGGTTTTTAATGCCAAATCTAGTACCAATCGTAGTTGAAAAAGAATCAAAGGGAGAACGCTCCTACGACATCTATAGTCGCTTATTAAAAGATAGAATTGTTATGTTGGACACAGAAGTCATGCCACATAGTGCAAGTCTTATAGTTGCCCAACTGTTATTCCTTGAAAGTGAAAACAAAGACAAACCTATTAATTTTTATATTAACAGTCCTGGAGGAAGTGTAACAGCCGGCATGAGCATTTATGATACCATGCAATTTATCAAGGCTCCGGTACACACATACGTTATGGGTCAAGCCGCATCAATGGGTTCATTGTTGGCAAGTTCCGGTGCTCCAGGTAAACGATACATTATGCCAAATGCAAGGCATATGATCCACCAACCCTTAGGTGGAATGCAAGGTCAAGCAAGTGATGTAGAGATCCAGGCCAAGGAACTTGTTCGTTGGAAAAAGGTGTTAACCGAGATTTATGTTAAACACACTGGAAAAGACTATAGCACTCTTGAGCACGACATGGACCGTGATAATTTTATGACGGCCCAGGAATCAGTTGATTATGGCTTGGCTGATTCTGTAATCGAAAATAGACAATAGGAGATTCACAATGAAACATCTAGCCATTACATTTCTCGTCATCTCAATGTTCGCATTTCCAACATTCGCTGACGAGGCAAATGCAAATATCTCCGATCACTACAAAACAGTTATTGAGCAGACTCCTTACAAAGTAGAAGTTTGCCGTGATGTTACGGTGTCGGGTGATAAAACAAAAGATACTCTTACGGGAGCAATCATTGGTGGAGTTATCGGTAATAATGTAACCAAGAATGTAGATAATGGTGCGGCAGTTGGCGCACTTCTTGGTGGTATTATTGCCCATAACAATAGTAAAGCCACCGGTGGTACTAGAACGCAGTGTCAGGTAGAAACACGTTATGAAGAACTTCAACGTGAAGTATACAGTCACTCAACGATTACCTTTTACTATGAAGGTAAAAAGCAAACCTTAAATTTTAGGAAATAGGAGATATAGCCATGACATGGACATTGGTTTTAGTAAATCTTATTTTCGTGTCTGGCTTTTCTATTGCAGATGCCGAATTAATAAGAGAATACGATACATTTCAAGAATGTTTTGCGGCACGTGAAGAATTAATCCTTGATATGGGATCACCAAACGGTTATCCCCTTGAAAATACACAAGTGGTTTGTATTAAAACTCTTTATGCAGAGTAACAGGTGAGTTGGCTGAGTGGTTGAAAGCGGCACCCTGCTAAGGTGTTGTACGTGTAAGCGTACCGAGGGTTCGAATCCCTCACTCACCGCCATAACAAAAGGACACGGTTATGTATTCACTAACCCCTATGACTGCTGATGAGATCCGCAAGAACTTAGATCAAACAACACTTAATAACTTAGAAGTTGAATTAGAAAGACGTATTGGTCCTGCTAGACAAGACTTAGCAAAAGGCCGCCCTTTTCAAATCGCAAAAGAAGCATGGGAATATGCTCTTGCGGATTCATTAGAATGGAAGGGTGGTGAATGGGTAGGACACGGTAATAATCCTGAAGATGTTAGAGTTAATGATCAAATACACTACGATGTAAAAGGCCTTAGTGGTAAGTGGACTAGTAATAGCAGTGAAGGTAGTATTAAGCAATCATTAAAAACTGAATTTCGCATCGACGAAAACTTCCAAACTAAAAACAGTTGTGCCTTGTGGAACAGTACTGTAGAACCTTGGATTGAAAAAGTTTTTTCTAAAAGCAATTACTATATTACAGTGTTTTGGCGTCATAGTAAAAATTTAAACATACGTCTTGTTATGTTTCGTATAGATAACACTCGTGTTCCGCAATACGATTCAGCAAAGTGTGTTTTTAATAAAAGTCAATCAACAATGGATATACACAACATAGTAGATCCAGATCAGGCTAAAATCTATGTTCTTAAAAGTAAAAAACGTATGGAACTAAGAATTAAAGGAAAATTCTTTAACAATCCTAAATGGTTTGTTCCAGTTTATTCTTTTGAAAATAATCTTGACAATAAATTAAAAGGTGTTATAGTATAATCATGAATGAGAAAATAGCAAAATTAAAAGGTATTCCTACAAAGGAAGAACTATACAAACTTCTCGAAGAGGAAGTTTTAGAAGTTACGTTTATCAAATTAGACGGCGATAAACGGGTAATGACCTGCACGTTAAAGGAAGACATCAAACCAAAAGCAACAAAAACCGATCCTTTAAGTCAGGAAAAGGTTAGGAAAATCAGCGATAAGGTTGTAAGTGTTTGGGACGTTAATGCAAAGGGTTGGCGTTCATTTCGCTATGAACGAGTCGAAAAAGTTGAAAAAGTCTTGACTTTAGACGAAAAAAGTGTACAATAATATTATTCTTGCATATATACTTGTAAAAGGAGAGATAAATGGCTGTAGCAACTAGAAAGAAAAAGGTAGTAAGCAAAGTAAAATCTACCGCAGGAGAACCTGATCTAAGTAATGGCTTAGAACTTTCTGGTGAACAGTTTTATAGAGCCAAGAGTCACGCACTTGATTATTATAGATTAGAACATAAGAGCACTGACTTTAAAAAATGGACCATGGACTATGTAAGTCAATCTGAAAAATGGTCTGAAAAGAAATCCATCATAGCAAAAAACAAAGAAAGTGAATTTAATAGCACACTAGGTGGATTGTGTAGAATACTTAATAAAGGTGCTCCAGATCTACATCCAGGCACACAGGAATACATTGATAGAATGCCAGGACTTGGCGGAGAAGCAAAGCCAATGTCAAGTTTTATAGATAAAACTCTTGACAAATTATATGAAAGCGGAAAGACAGTCATTGAAGAAAAGGCAGAAGAAGAAGAAAAAGAAAATAAACGCAAAGCCCCAGTAATATCAATACAAGAACGTATTCGTCAGCAGGCGTTACTTGCTTGTGAAAGGATTGACGATTGGCTAGACACCTGGAGAGACGATCCTGATAACTTTAAGCCTAAGTCTTTTAACTTTACAAAACACTTCCTGGACTTCAAGGTATCACAGGCTCATGCCCGTAAGATAATTGATATGTACTCTCCCGAAATAGCCGAATTTGAAGAATTGGTTAGTCCTCCAACAAAAGCCCAACTATCCAAAATGACTGAACTCGAAAGAGACTGGGCAGAGCAATTAAAAGAAGGATACAGCCATCTTAATAAAAAACAAGCACAACTATACCTAGAAGGATTAAAAACGCTTGTAGGCGCTTGTATGCTTGTTATAGACACCAGTAAAGCACAACGTAAGCCTCGCAAGAGAGTGCGTAGTGTTGAAAAAATAGTTTCCAAATTAAAATACAAAATCAACGATGACAAGTTCCAACTTGCTAGTATTTCACCAACCGAAATAATCGGAGCAAGTGAACTTTGGGTGTTTAATACTAAGAATAGAAAACTTGGTCGATACATGGCTAAGAATCCAGATCCTTTAGGAACACGCAGAGAAGGTTCTGGACTGAGCGTTAAGGGTACCACGATACAAGGGTTCCACGAAGAAACCTCCATACAAAAAACACTAAGAAAACCAGAGGTAACCCTAGAGGAATTTAAGAAAGCAGGTAAGATTAAGTTGCGTAAATTCCTTGATGATATTGCTACTACAGATACAAAACTTAACGGTAGAATAAACTCTGATACTATTATACTTAAAGCAATAGACTAAATAATAGCATGCCAGTAGCAAGTTTTGAACCAGCATTAAATATACCAGTGGATGGACTATCAGGCGATAAGGTCCATGGCGGTGTCATCTCTGATTTTTCATCAGTAGGAATAAAAGACCTAGCATCGCAAACTGTACTTACGATTGATAACAACGGTATCGTTGTTAACTCCATACAAACGAGCAGATTACAGGGTAACGTATCCGTTGAAGGACCGTTAACTGTAAGCGGTGAATTAAACACAGGTAATATTCTAAGCAACGGTGATCTTACTACTCGCAATATACAGGCAACAACTATAACAGCAGACAGAATTAACGTTACTGAAATCCACGCAGACATCAGAAACGAGCGTTCGAATCCTTTAGAATTCAAGGCAGAAGAAAACAACGGCTCTATATACGGAAAAGGCTTACAATGGGTTGGAACAGGACCAACAAGGCAGTTTATATTTCAAGCAAACCCAGACAGACTTTGGTCTTCAGATTCTATTGATATTAGATCAGGCAGTGACTATAAGATAGATAACACATCTGTGCTATCCAAAGATACACTAGGTAACACTGTTGTTAATAGTAATTTACAATCTGTGGGAAGGCTTAGAGATCTAAACACTGTTGGTGATCTAAACATAGATCAATTCGTGTTTTACAATTCAACATATAGTAGGGTAGGTATAGGAACAGATCAACCTAATGCGGCATTGTCAATACTAGATGAAAATCTAGAAATGATATTTGGTGCTGATAATTCAGAAGCAAAGATCGGTAACTGGACTAACCATACTCTTAAACTAATTACAGATAACACAGATAGAATTACTATTAAGCACAATGGTGATGTTACTATAGGTTTGAAAGGAAACACAGATACTAAAGTTAATGTTTATGGAAAACTTGGTATTGGTGTTACTAACCCCGACGATGACGTGTCGCTAACTACAGCAGGAAGCGTGAGATTTAACGGACGTAAATTTATGAACGGTACTGGTATTCCTTCTACAGGATACTATGTAAAAGGAGATATCATTTGGAATGATGAACCCTTGGATACCGGATACGTTGGATGGGTATGTACTCGTGACGGAACTCCGGGTAAGTGGTTGCCTTTCGGAACTATAGGAAAATCAAGTGCTTAACATATACAAAAAATTTAAAAAATTCAATTCAGTACCAACACACGTTTCAGCCTGGGCAATAGCCGCACAGGCACTTCCTGTGATTGCTTTAGCCGTATTAGGTTTCTTCTACCTCTTTGACCTGGCAGATGCCGTACACGTTGTATGGTTATTAGTAGCAACAATAACCGCAATGGTTGCCGTTACATGGTGGTGGTGGGTGATCTACGCAATTAGAGATGTACATTCTTTGATGAAAAATACCAACGACACATTTAACTCGATAGCAAAAGAACTTAAGGTCGTACAAAAGGATATGAAAGAACTCCGCGACTTAACAGCAAACGATCCAAGAAACAAAAACTCCAAAACTAAAACTATTAAATAGTTTCATGTTAGTTATTGGTAATGGTGAAAGTAGGAAATCAATTCCTATAGACAAGTTCAAAACTTTGAAGATAGGCTGTAATGCTATCCATAGAGATATGGATGTAGACTTTCTGGTCTGTTGTGATCGAAGAATGGTTAGAGAGGCCATCGACACTGGTTACGTTAAACCTATCTTTACAAGAAAATGTTGGCAACCTTTTAGAGACAATGCGTGGACCCCAGGCATAGTCCAAGAACTGCCCGATGTTCCATATGAACCACAAATTAGAGCCGATGAAGAAATGAATTGGGGTAGTGGTTCGTTTGCTCTTTTAATAGGAGCAATGAAGGCTAGAGAACAAAAAGATCCCTATGTACATTTCATAGGATTTGACCTTTGGGGCAAGGAAGGAAAACAAAACAATCTGTACAAAGGAACAAAACACTATGTTGCTGAAGACTACAGAGAAACTGATCCAAAGTTTTGGATACATCAAATAGCAAAAGTTATAGAGTTGTATCCAGATCTTCATTTCATAACTTATCAAGAACCTAATTGGCGATTACCAAAATCCTGGTGTTTGGACAACTTTGAATTAAAAGTGATTGACAACACCGACTTTGATAGTATATAATATAAGAATAATATAGGACTTGGCGTCAACCCTTCTAATTCTGCCGCCATATTACATAGGAGAAAACATATGGCAAAACACTATAGCACAAAACATTACGGTCATAACATTGGCCTATCGGCAGTCTTTAGACAGCCAAACGCAGATCATTCACACTGTCATCTACTACACGGTTACAGTCTAGCATTTACATTCACATTTGGATGTGACCATTTAGACAACAAAAACTGGGCAGTAGACTTTGGAGGACTTAAACCTTTGAAGGCTTGGTTAGAAGATAGTTTTGATCACAAAGTAGCAGTAGATAAGGCAGATCCGTTTTTAGAAGAATTGCAAAAACTAGAAGCACTAGGCTTAGCAGAACTACGTATCTTTGACGGCGTTGGTGCAGAGAAATTTGCGGAACACGCATTTAATTTTGCAGATAAACTAATACGTGAAGCAACAGACAATCGTTGTTATTGCGTTAAGGTTGAATGTGCGGAACACGGAGCAAACTCGGCAATATATGAGGGTTAGTCCTTGGCAAAGATTGATAAGTCAAAATACACAAAGGCTGAATGGTTAGCAATACGTGAAGAACGTAGAAATGCTAAGATTGAGAAAAGTGTTAACTTCAAAGAGTACGAGCAAATCCGTGCGAAAAAGATTGCAGAAAATCCTGGAATATACAATTACATTGTAACACTAAAGGTTGGTAACAAATACAGTTCGTCATATGTAAACAGACTATACGAACAATGTATGAAACACCTTACTATTCCAGTAGAGTTTGCTTGCCTCACAGAAGATCCTAGTGGCTTAGATAAAAACATAAAGGTCATACCATTAGAACTTAATGATAACATTGAAGGATGGTGGTATAAACCTTTTGTGTTTGATAAAAATTTTCCGTTAAAGGGAACTTTGTTGTTTATGGATCTTGACATGATAGTGTTCAACAACATTGATAAACTCTTTACATACAAGCCAGGCAAATTTTGTGTGATACGAGATTTCACAAGACACCAAATACCTTCCTGGAAAAAATTTAATAGTTCCATAGTACGTATGCAAACAGGACAAAAGCACCACGTGTATGATAATTTCATTGCTTCTCCTAATACTATTTCAAGAAAGTATAGAGGAGATCAGGATTGGTTATTTGCACAAGTAACTGATGATTTTGAATTTTGGCCAGACGAATGGATACAAAGTTACAAATGGGAAATGAGAGGTAATCCTAAATTGGTTTGGAAGAATGATCATAAGGATTTTGAGAATACAGGAGATCCACAAATTAAACCTCAAACCTCTATAGCAGTATTCCATGGAGATCCTAATCCACATTGTTGTTTGGATCCGTGGGTTAGAAAATTTTGGACTTGACAATTAACAAAATAGGCAATATAATAAACACATGAATAATATTAAACGCATAGGCTTTGCATGTAAGTACATGCACCCAGATCAAACGCAGAAGAAAAAACTACTAGAAGAAATTCAGCGTCCGTTGAATACAAGGTCAACCACAGTTGCTTGGCTCAATAGACAAACAAAAGAAGTCGCTGAACAGCGACTATGGGACATCATGGTACACAACATACAGTCCTATTACAACCTTATAGAATACGTAGGGAGTTTACCACATGAATTACGAATGGTCCGACTTGGTAGTGATGTCCTTCCTGTATACACTGAGCCTACTTGGTGCTATTATTGGAAACGTGCTGATGTGGTTGCATATTGCGAAAAGCATTTCGCAAGGGTCGGTGCCCTCGCTAGGTCGCTTGATGTTAGGCTTAGTATGCATCCTGGCCAGTTTACTGTTTTGGCTAGCGATAATGAAGATATAGTAAATAGAAGTATAGAGGAGTTTGAATATCATGTGGATGTCATCAGGTGGATGGGATACGGACAGACATTTCAAGACTTTAAATGCAATGTCCACATATCGGGTAGAAAAGGTCCACAAGGCATCAAAGACGCCCTCAAGAGACTCTCGCCAGAAGCGAGAAACTGTATTACAATCGAGAACGACGAAATGTCGTGGGGTATCGACGCAAGTTTACAGTTGCGAGAACATGTCGCACTCGTGCTTGACATACACCATCACTGGGTCGCTAGTGGAGAATACATTCAACCCACCGACGATAGATTTGCTCGCATAATTGATAGTTGGCGTGGTGTGCGTCCCGTCATACATTACTCAGTATCACGTGAAGATTTGCTTGTAGACTTTGATGTTAATAAAAAGCCTACAATGGATATGTTATTACTAGAAGGTTACAAGAAACAAAAACTTAGAGCACATTCAGATTTTATGTGGAACAATGCTGTAAATGATTGGGCACTTACATTTAGAGATTACGCAGATATTATGGTAGAGTCAAAGGCAAAAAATCTAGCAAGCATTGGCTTATATAAATACTATATGGAGAACAATAATGAGTTACTTGAACAAGATGTATGGCAAACAGCCAGCTCAGACGCAGTCATCGGATGGTAAAAATCCTAATCGTGTTAGTGGCGGTCTTAGAGCCCAAGGTGTAGATAGATTTACATTTGAGGGTGAAGACGGTTCCACACAGGAAATTCCTACACAAAGATATGTGCAAAGTCTAGAAGATCAATTAAGAAAACAGCGAGCCGCAATCGATGTTTTAGATCGAAAATTGACTCGCCAAGATACTGCTATTCAAGGATTAATGAGCTATCGTAAAAATTAAGATTTATTCTTTTTAGGACGGCCGCGTTTTGCTGGTGTCTTCTTAGAAGGTGTCTTTTTAGCAGGCGCCTTTTTTCTTGGTGTTGGCTTCTTAGCCGGTTTTTCTTCTTCTACAATCATTTGCTCTGTAAGAACTAATGTGTCATCAACAGACTTTGAAAAAAGTTTTTTAAACCACTGAAACATAAAATTCCTCCTGATGTTAAATATGGTGAAAATATTTATATAAATAGTATTGCAGTGAACAATAAACTGGGAGAACATTATGTTACAAAAATGGATTAACGCTCGTATTAAAGAACGTACAACACTCGACGGCGCAGTATTAATTGCCGCAGGTCTTGCGTTTTTAATCTTTAAACCAATTGCGGCACTATTTGCTTATGGTGCTATCGCATACGGTGCTTGGACTATTTGGAAGTCTGAGTAATACTCATGAAGTGGTTTTTAGTTGCGTTTATGGCAATGACATATAGTGACGGTGGAAAGGATTTATACATTTGGTATAATCCTACATTTGACTCAAACACAGAATGTGCAGAATGGGTTAAAAAGAACAACGACACTATATACCTCAATCTCATGGAGGAATTCCCTAACGACAGATTAGATAAGTTGTTTTGTATACAAGAGGATAAACTTGAGAAGTTCTTAGACGCTAACGAAAAAGCCAAATCGGAACAATCAATCTAAAGTTTACTAATAGGGAGATCTGAACTAGCAGACAACGTCCAAACCTGTTTGCGTTCAACTCCCTTTTTCTGTGCAAATTTTTTAGCATCACACTTTGAACAAACATGAAAATAGTTGTTGCTTAATCTTTTTGGATCCATAGATCCCCGCAAACGCTCAAACTCGGTATCACAACTATCGCAACGAAACACACACTGGCGTCTTGTTCGCCAATAAACGTGCTCTTTGCCTAGTTTAGACTGTCTAGTGTGCCGCAAACTTATACTGTATTCTCTTAAGAACATAACTATATTTACATTAAGATTATAGAAATTATAGGTAAATAATACTAACGGAGCATTAAAATATGTCTTTTATATCAGTTACACCAAGTGCAGAAAAGAAAATCAACGCATTATGCAGTGATCAAAGCAAATATGCTGTTGGATTGTCTCTCAAGGGTGGCGGATGTGCTGGCTTTTCATACGATTGGCAGATGCTAGATGAAGATCAAGTGCAGGAACATGATGAAGTCATAGATACAAATGGTGGACGACTAGTAGTAGATAAGCAAAGTGTTCTTTTCTTATTTGGTGCTGAAATAGATTATGTGGAACAAGTTTTTGGGTCCATGTTTGAAATAAGAAATCCTAACGCATCATCAAGTTGCGGTTGTGGTGAAAGTGTAAACATAGACATGGATAAAATAGATTTTAGTATGGAGAGGCTGTAGATGTCACGTCAAGAAGTTAATATAGGTGTTGAAGGTAACGATAATACCGGCGACAGTATTCGCGAATCGTTTAGAAAAGTCAACGAAAACTTTAGAGAACTTTATGCTGTTTTTGGACAGGGTGGTTCGATCAACTTTACGGATTTAGGAGATACACCTAACTCTATTGAAGCAGATAAAGTTTTTATTACCAACAGTGCCGGAACAGCAATATTGCAAAAAGGACTTGCTGGTGGTGATGGTATTGCTGTTGATATTACAGATCAAGATACGATTACTATTAGAGCAACTGGTGGTAAACTTGAAGCGGATAACTCACCAAAACTTGCCAATCATTTAAATGCTCAAAACTTTTTTGGTATTGGTAATCTAAGAGTTCCGAGTGATGATCCAGCGGATCCTATTTACACCCAATATGTTAATACCCATGGTGCTCCAACTGGTGGCGACGGATCATTTGCCATCACAAAAGATTTTGCCGACAACAGATATGTTAGAGGTGAAGGCGGACAAATTTCTACAGATTTAAATCTAAACAATAACAAAATTACAAATCTAGCAGATCCTGTTAACGAACAGGATGCGGCAACGAAGGATTATGTTGATAACTCAAGTTTTGCAAGTAGCATTAACTATTATGTAAGCACAACTGGTAGATCAGATTCACAGATGGATGTTGATGAAGTTCCTGCCAGCAAAAAAGGTAGAGCCCTTGCTTATGCTTACAGCACCATTAACGAAGCATGTCAGGCCGCTGAAGCATTTATCAAGGACGTTATACTTGAAACAGGTCCGTACACACAAACAATCACGTATGATGATGGCGCAAACAACAGTGTTATTAGCAACATAATATCAAACGGTGATGACATTTATACTTTACAAATAAGCAAGGGTCTTGCAAGTAAAGTTGACCAAGGTTTGTTTGCTGACGTATTACCAGGTAGAGTAATTGTATCAAAAGAGAATGGCGGTCGTGCTAGAATAGTTTCTTATGATAGCAGTAATTCAGGTTATGATGTTGTAGTTGTAACATACCTAAGAGATGCCTTTGGAAATATAATTAAAAACAGCGGAGCGGCACAGGCTTTTGCTAACAGTGACACTTTGAAAATTGGTTGGCCAACGAAAGAAGCACAGATATCAATACATATCGAATCAGGTATCTACTACGAACAACTACCTATTAGAGTTCCAGAAAACGTTTCCATCAAAGGTGATGAATTTAGAAGGGTAGTAATTCGACCAGCGGCAGGAATGAGTAAGTCACCTTATGCAGACACTTACTTCTATCGTGATAGAGAATTTGATGGAATGACATATGATCCGGTCCAAGCACCAGGTCTGTCACAAGGTAATGCGTTCAACAGTGAATTTCCAGGTAGTTTTGGTTATCACTATCTAACAAACCACGCAAGTAGAATTTATGACTATGCAATAAACCCTGGTAACTACAACACAGAAGCAGATGGTCTTGTTGCAAACAAAGCGTTCCTACAAGAAGAAGTAATCCAATACATTACAGCAACATATCCTAATTTAAATTACGATACTGCAAAATGTAGACGTGACGTTGGAATAATTGTAAACAGTGTAGCACACGATCTTAGACACGGTGGAAACACAAAAACATTATACGCGGCATTACAATATTATGATGCTTCGTCAATTGAAGTTTTAAATAATCAAAGAGCAGAAACCGTTGATGCGTTAAGATATGCTAGAACTATTGCCCTTAATGTTTTAAACAACGATGATCCTGTACAGATTAGAGGTGCAATTGAACGTGTAACGATAGCACCTGTAAGCAGTGCGGTATCAACTATTGTTGGTAGTTTAATGGCTTCAATACCAGACATAGTTGAAGATACTAATTTCAACGAACCTAAAAACAACGATCAGGTAGATGCGTTCTTAATGAACAACGCAACTATCATGCGTAACGTGACAGTTCAAGGTGTTGGCGGATTTATGGAAGTACTTGATCCCGAAGGTGCGATTACAACCAAATCACCATACACACAAACTTCAACAACTTTTTCTAAATCTGTAAACAAACAAACATTTGCTGGTGGTAAATTTGTTGACGCATTTGCAGGAAGTTTATATGTAAAATTTGCCAGCAAGACAGATAACTTTAATATCCAAGTGCAGTCTGATGCAGGAACAGGTCTTTATGTAAGAAAACCTAAACTTCCAGCACCATTCTATATCACTGGTGTTAGATACCAAGTTAATGATATTGTTGATTATGATCAAGCGGCAGGTACGGCAACATTGGTATTGGACGAAAGTTCTAATAACGGAAACGGATACACTGGTTCAACACCAAACTCAGTAATTGTTTTACAACCAGCAGGATATAAATCCATGCTGTGTAACGACTATACACAAGTTAATGATCTCGGTTATGGTATGGTTGCTACAAACGGCGGTTTGCTTGAACTTGTTGGTATCTTTACATACTATACATATAGAGCGTATTATGCAGTAAATGGATCACAAATACGATCAGTAGCAGGATCTACAGCAAATGGTATATACGGTCTAACTGCACAAGGACAAGATCCAAACGAAACCCCTGATGCTATTACGCTTGCTGATCCTATGATGCAGGTTGCAAAAACATTTAAGACAACAACACAAGAAGGAACAGATTACTCAACAGGAAACGCACAAGGTGACTTCACAATCTATGTATATGATTACGAACACGTTCCACATAGAAAATCATTCCTTTACATTGATCATGGTGGATCAGACGGTAAGAAAAAATATTTGGTAGCACAAGTAAGTTATGCTCCAAGTAACTCTGCACCAGAGACTGCGGCATCAGCAGTACACACTGCTCAGGCTACTGACCCAGAATATGATCCAAGAAGAGTTTTAAAAATTGACCTAGCAACAACAGGTGATGAAGGAACTGAAAAAACTGGTTTGGTTCAGGCATTAACTAATGACCAAGTAGTTGAATTCCATGATGCAAGACAATATAGATTTGGAGGCGTTGATGTTCTTAAACCAACAAGACCTTCAACTGCTATTGAATTCGTTCTTGATCCAAACAATGCAGACGTTACAACATACAGAAGTTTAGAGTTTACTAGACAGGGTAATACTGGTGAAGATTATGCAGACGAAACTGTTTATTCAAATGGTGAAAAATATGCAATGATCCAGTTCGACGGATTCTTTGAATTTGTTACACTGTCAGTTGATCACACAAACACAATCGGCGGTTATGGTAGTGCGGCAGGCGATACAAAAATTGCTGTTGAGGCATTAGATGAAACATCAACACAGGGTCTATTGTTTAAGAAAAGATTAAATGCACAACCAGACGGAACCAATAGTCCAGGTAATGGTAACATGCAGTTCATCATCGACGGGCGTGAAATGACAGTCACTGGTTACTACAATGGAACTGAAGGTGACGCAACAGGTTTTGCTTATATCACTATCGCAGAAAATGGAAACGGCGTTGACTTTAGTGCAAGTGGTTCGCCTGAACTTCCATATGGTTTAGCAACTTCAACACCAGCAACAGGTAAAGTTCAAATTATATGTGGCTTGGATCGAAACGAACCAGCAACAATCACTGTAAACATTTCACTATGTAGAGCAACAGGACATGACTTCTTAGACATTGGTTCTGGAGGATACAATGAAACAAACTATCCGAGCGTGATTTTTGGTGCTCCGGGATCTCCAGAATATCCTGAGCCAAGAACAAATCAACAGAATGAAATACAGGAAATTGGTAAGGGGCGTGTGTTCTACGTTAGTACAGACCAAAACGGTATCTTTAGAGTTGGACGTTTCTTTAGCGTTGACCAAGGTACTGGACAGGTAGATATTAACGCTGATATTGGTATTACAGGTCTAGCATCACTACAGTTGGCAACAGGTGTTAGTGTTAGAGGTTTCGATACTGATGCAACATTTACACAGAATGCCGTTGACTTGGTTCCGGTTCAAAGAGCAGTTAGAGGATTTGTTGAAGATACACTTAGCGGTGACCTAGCAAGTTCTCCAGGTTATCTACCACTAGACGGTAGTAATGCACTAACCGGAGATGTTAATGCAAACGGAAATAAGATTATTAACCTTGATCCTCCAACACAGAATTTAGATGCGGCAACAAAACAATATGTTGACGACGGCTTGGCCGCACAGGATTCAGTAAGTGAACTCGCAGGTGTTACAACAGGTTCTATTAGTGATGGAGATTTGTTAGCATTTACGGGTGTAAATGACGAGGCTGTAAACGTAAGCATTAGCGGAGCAATTACTGTTTCAAGATCAGGAAACACATTAACAACTTCGTTAACTCCTGCTTCAATTACAAACGCAGATATTAACTCAACAGCGGCTATCGCACAAAGTAAATTAAATCTTAATAATGCATCTTCTACTGTTAAAGGTATTGCACAATTTAGTTCAGATAACTTTGCATCTAACGCAGGATTAATCACAATTAAAGACGGCGGTGTTGCTTTAGCAGAAATACAAACACTAACAACAAAAACCGTTGTTGCTAATAACACAGGCGGAACAGCATCACCAACAGCAGTAGCATTCCAAACTGTTGTAGACGAAGGTGGTGGTTTATTACATTCTGATATATCAGGTAACGGTATTTTATATAAAACTGCCGCAGAAACTTATACGGTTGTTACTCCGAGTGATGCAACATTAAACAGCTCAGTGGCATTAAGAACAGCGGAAGGACATCTTGACGCTAAGGCTATTAGAGTAGACGGATTTAAAATCCTTGATACAAACTCATCAACTGTTACACTAGATAGTCCAGGTGGAGTGACTGCCTTAAGTGCAGTTGGTAACTCCTTGGCTAACTTGCAAACTACTGTAAACGGTAATGTTAACCTAACTGGCAATGTTACTGTTACAGATCAAAAGTATCTAAAACTTGGTGTGTTTACAAATGCACAAAGAAGTAACGTAATTACCAATCCAGCGGCTGGTATGATCATTTACAACTCATCAACTGCTGACGTTCAGGTTTACAACGGTAGCGGATGGTCATCTTATGTTGGTGACGTAACTGAAGTTATTGCAGGAACAGGTTTAACAGGTGGCGGAACATCAGGTGCAGTTACGATTGGTGTAGGTGGCGGCGATGGTATAACTGCCGCGGCTGATGAAATTTCCGTAGACAGCACCGTTGTTAGAACAGCAAGACAAATTATTACTCCAGCAAATGGCGGTATACAAGGCGGTGGTGACTTTAGTGCAAACAGAACTCTTACTGTTGACAGTACAGTACTTAGAACTGCAACAGGAGCCACACAAAATGCCTCAGGTAACTTTGAGTTTTCTGGAACTGTAAACTTTACAGGTAGCGTAACGGTTCCAACATACTTGAACGTAAACGCTTTACCTACTACCGGTGTTGCTGACGGACAGATGGCGATTACCACAGCAGGTACTCCAAGATTGTACTTCTATGCTGGTGGTGGTTGGAATCAAGCATAAGGATAAATATAATAAAGGAACTGTAAATGGCTATTGAATTAATTGATGTAGGTAATATTGCTAATGACGGTACAGGTGAGAGTTTACGTAACGCCTTTATCAAAATTAACAATAACACAGCCGAACTAGATTCAAGACAAGGAGAACGCAATACTGCAAGTAACCTTGGTACAGGAAACTATGGACTTTTTTCACAAAAAGTCATTACAGATCTACAGTTTAAGGAATTAGTTCCAGGAGACAATATTGTACTTTCCGCTAATGAAACTGGTATCACAATTTCAACAACGGCTATCAATACTTGGACTATTTCGGGTGATACAGGATCAAAAACTTTATCAAGCGATGACAGTGCATTAACTGTTGTTGGTGGTTCAAATATTGACACTTCTGTTGCTGGAAACGTGCTAACCATAGATGGTACCTTCCAACTAGAAGATGATCCAGATCCGAGATTAGCGGCAAATTTAGATCTAGATGGATTTGATATTATCGGAAACGGTAACATCAATATTACTGGTACTGTTACAGCAGGAACGTTAAATGCCAATTTAGAAGGAAATTTAACTGGTAACTTAACTGGTAATAGTACTGGAGCACACACAGGTCCCGTATATGGTCCTGTTTATGGCGATGTAACCGGTCTTGTAAATGGTACAGACCCGGCAGTCACAGAAAATATACTAAATACATTTGACATGGGTACTATTACAGGTATCGCATTAAACCCAATACAATGGATCATTTCACAAGGTGATTTTGATATGGGAACGTTTGCTAATCCTGCTATTAATGGTATTGATGGCGGAACAATTATATAAAGGTTTGTAGGAGCAATTAACAATGGCGTTGAAGATTAGAAGAGGAACTGAAGCAGAAAGACAAACTATCACTCCTGCTGAAGGTGAACTAGTCTACACTACCGATGAGAAAAGGGTATATGTAGGCGATGGTGCAACCGTAGGCGGTGTTCCGATAGATATTGTTGACCGAACTGGTTTCACATTACAAGGTAACCTAGATTTAGGTGGACAAAGAATTACAGGTGCAGGTGACATAGCGATCACTGGTAATATCACAGCAACTGGTGATATTGTAGCACAAGGACAAAACATTCAAATTGGTGACGAAGCAACTGACGAAGTTGTTTTCGGTGCTGAAGTTAACAGTGACGTTATTCCAAAAGTAGACTCCGCAAACGACCTAGGATCCAACGCCAAAAGATGGAATAACTTATACGTTAACGAAATCACCACATCAGGTAAGATTAACGGACCTTTATACGGAAGTGTTATTGCCGCAGATTCAACTGTGGTTATTGACTACGAAACGGGAACAATTAACGCCGCGAACCTAGCAGGTACACTAACAGGTGACTTTGCTGGAGGATTTACTGGAGACGTTAAAGCCAACGATGGTACATTAATTTTAGATAACGGTACTAACGGTACAGATGCTGTATTTACAGGATCAGTAACAGGTAATGTTACAGGTGATTTAACAGGTAATGTTACAGGTAATGTTACAGGATATCAAACAGGTGACATGACAGGATCAGTTTTTGCTGATGACTCAAGTACACTTGTTGATAGTGTAAACGGTTATGTAACTGGTAACGTTGTTAACAATTCAACAAAAGCAAACACTGGTGTCTTTGGTGACAACACTTTAGGCAATGGTGGATATCAACTAGCAGTACACGGTGACTCAGGTGTAATTGGTGGAAACATTTGGTTAGTTGATGCAGGCGGAAGTGCCATCGAAGCAGACGGTAACTTAACACTTAGAA
>Ga0213860_10000343_pt1 | contig 18594 bp, 17 predicted proteins | sample PICome_3_FD_160118 | JGI IMG/M metagenome (GOLD analysis project Ga0213860, IMG submission 160118) | Coastal seawater microbial communities near Pivers Island, North Carolina, United States - PICO550 | ecosystem: Environmental > Aquatic > Marine > Coastal | place: USA: North Carolina...
AGGGCGTCGAGTTGACCCCCAAGGTCATCGACCAGATCTCTGACATCCTAGAGTTCACGGTCGCCTGACCTTTCCTCCCTTTCTTATCCACCTCACTAACTAACCACATGCGTAAAATCGAAGAGCAGATGAACAAGGCAATTGCTAACAGCAAGGATTGGAAATCTGGTAACACGGAAGTCACCAACTGCAACGGTTTGAGTTTCGTGCATCTTCACGGCAACCACATTGCCACAATCGGTGACGACTTCGTTAAGGTATTTGACGGCGGTTGGCAGTCCAACACCACCAAATCACGTCTTAACGCTATCATCAACCGCTTCTGCAACGGATTCACTGACGGCGTATTTCAGAAAGACTTTCAATGGTTCATCTCGGACAATAAGGTCATTCACGCATTCACCAACGGTTACGAGTTTGCAGAATTCGCATAAAGTTAAAAAACCCAGTTTCTGAGAAACTTAAAAATCTCAGATTCTGGGTTTTTTAGTTTTATAAAGTAATTGCGTTTTAACGCACATGTGTTATAATATACTATACCATATATGGGGGGTATAGTATAATGTCTATGTCAATTAATGAGATGTACAAAGAGATGATTGACCAGATGCTAGAACTCAGTCTGTATAACATAAAAGAAAATGATATCACTAACTACGATGATTGTTCCGTAGATAGTGATATCGAGTTAGACTATACTACACAGAGTTAGTCTTGTAGCACCGTGAAATGTTGAGCGGTGGCGATAACAGGAATAGGACCATAGATTTCGTTCATGATGTCACGTACACGTTCCCGATCAATGCTATCACCGTCACCCCAATCCCAGTCATCCATTGCATCATTGCACCGATCGAGATACATGAACAAAGCATAGGCAATTTGTTCTTTCTTTCGGTTTTGATCATAGAGACCGCCTTTGCCGTAGAAACTGTAAACATAGTCGATGAATTCAATGAAATTGTGCATAAGGTTTTGTGAACACATTTTCATTGTACAGTATAAAGAATGGTTTGGCCGACCTGCTGTGCCACTAATCCAACCGTCACTAGTGACACTCTGAGAACTGTCTACACATGGTTGCAATTCCTCTTCGTTTGCGCCATACTATGAACAGTTACACAAACAACGCCTATGTGGGATGAGATCAATGACATGCAAGGTGAAATCTACGACATCGAAGCATTCAATGAACAGGTCAAAGAATTGCGGTCCTTGATGGACAAATGCATTGATCTTGAAACATATCAAAAGATCTGCGAACAAGACCAAATCAACATCGGCAAATGAACATGACCACACAGTCACCCAACGAACAAGATCGTGAGCAACTCGTTGAGAACTATGCATGGCATATTATCGACGGTTTGGATCATAAGTCTGCCGATCAAATGTTGTTCGATTTGTTGACACGAGAGTACGACAAATTGACGTGGGATGAAGTAACTGACGAGATCGTGGAATTGTATGATGAGGACACACTGATCGACCTGTTGCCAGACAGTTCGGAAACTGACCCCAGCGAGGCGACGGGGTGGCAGTGATGCCCTATACTATGGACATGAACAACGAAACACACACCATGGTTACAGGACAATACCTCGTCTGCTGCCCCAAGTTGGATGAGCGTGAATACGTCATGGGCATGTATGAGGCGGCGGACGTGTTGTACTCTATGCATGAAGAGAGCGGTGGTTCCTATGCATGGTGCGAAGACTACCTCGGGCACACCGTCATGGAATACGGTGACCCCGTTGAGGGAATCGCTCAACTGGTGTACAGTTGACCTAGTGGCACACACGGGGTAGCAACCGCTGCCCCATGCCCTATAATATTATTAACGACACAAACACACATGCAAAAACTCGAAACCATGATCCCTGAGCGCACTGACTACAACGGTTGGACGAACTATGAGACATGGAACGTGTCGCTGTGGATCAACAACGATGAAGCGATGTATCGTCTCGCTCGCATCAAAGGGCACAGTGGATATGATCATTTGATCCCTGCCCTTGAGGTTAACTTCGGGCAGATGACCCCCGATGGTGTTCGTTGGATGGATCCCAAGATCGACACGGATGAGATGGATGAGATGCTCGAAGAATTGTGTGAGAACTATTGATGGCAAGTTATTCTATGCCACATCACATCCAAACACCGTTGGGCAGTCCAGTTTACAGACTGTCCACTTACATTGGCATTGCCCGCTTCCTTGGGTATATAATAAGAGCAACAAAGAAAACCACATGATCCAAACCACTTGGGCAGTCCAACCAGCAAACTGGGCAAAGTTCGATCCATACGGTGCGATTCAATGCGCTGACATTCAAACCGCATACAAGATCTGTCAATCGGTCATCGGGGAGGGTGATCAGATGATCTGGAAGATGACCAGCGGCGAACCCATCAAATGGGTGAGGGTATATGAGGACGAATCGATCGATGCTGTGACGGATCAACATCTGGCACACTTGGTCTAGACTTCGCCCCGTCATCCCCTATAATAAGAGCATGAAACCAACAGACTTCCCCATGGCACAATCCCTCTTTGACAGCGACGGCATCTATGCCAGCTCTCCTTATCTTAAGAGCATCGCATTGCAGGTCATGGAGCAGGAACGTCAAGAGCGGATGACCTGCCGCCGTGCTGCTGAATACGAGACCGTGACCTTCGGGGACATGGTGAGAGGGGTGACCGATGAGGGTGATTTCGATGACCATTTCAGTGCCGAGGATTATGATCGCCGCCGCTACCAACGTGACGGTTGGGGAACTGTCCCTGGTGACAGGTGGGTCTGACCCTGACTCGCTATAATAAAGACATCAGCAGAGGACCACCCATGACCCAAGGTTACAAGAGACAAAACGAACCAGGCGGCATCTACATCATCGCCGCTCACTGCCCACACTTCGAGGCAGCAACAGGCATGATGAAGATCAAGATCGGTCTGGCATACAAGGGCAAGCGTGGCACCCTTGAGCGTGCCATGGAGCATAAGACCTCCTGCCCTGATGACCTGACTCTCTTGGCATCCTTTGCTGTGGATGACATGACCAGCATCCCCATGCCAGAGCACACCATCGGCGGAGTGCATGAGATGGAGCGTTATCTCCATGCTGTCATGGTGGCATACGACTGGGCACACATCGGTCAGGGCACAGAGTGGTTCGCTGTCCCCTGTGACCTGCTGACCAATGAGGACAAGTGCCCCGAACTGATGCAGGTGATTGCCAACGCACCCGCATGGGATGACGTAACATGCTTCCAACGCCTAGGGCATAACACCAACACCACCAAGCGCACCGCAGCAGAGAAGCGCAAGGACAGAGCAGGTCGCTGCTGAGTCTAGCACAGTCTGGACAGTTAAATGGGGGTTGCTGATGCCCCTTAGGTGCGCCAAGCGATTTCAAAAATCGATGACTCCCCTAACCTACAAAAGTATCCAGACGACCGATAAATATATTTGGAAATTGGTTTTTCAAAACCTTGAAACTGAAAAAATTTTCCCAGCAAAAAAATGCCCCAAAAAGTTGACTTTAGCGACTACGACAAAATCTTAGAAAACTTCGACGAGTTCTGCGACGAGTTTGAGAGTCGTGCGTCGAATGCATATATGAAAGGAGATCAAAACGATGGAAGAGTTATTGGAGAGACTGAACGAGTTGGAGAGAACACTCCTATGGCAGTCCGAGAGGTTAAACAACCTGGACCAGCGCCTCTCCCAGCTAGAGAATCCGTCGTTGATGTACAAGCGACCAACGGGTGAGGACTACGAGACTGTTGCACAGACACTCGACTATCTTCACAATAACGTCGAAGGCATCAAAGGGGATCTCATCAAAATGTCAAAATCAGTTGGATACTAATGCCAAACCTCGCAAGTATAGAAACTATCGATACAGTAAGTAGCGATGGCACCTGTATATACAACCCAGCACCCATAGGAGGGACTCCAGTGCCTACTACGGTCATGGTAGGTGGTACGCCTCTAAAGATCATCTCAGGCGCTCCTGTACCTTATGCATGTGCTGATGTAGCAGGAGTAAAGATTAATCCTCTGAGTCCTTTACCATGTCAACCAGGAACGAGGATCATCAGACCAACAGTGAATACAACTGTCTTTATCAACGGACAACTTCCTGCGGTTACTGGTGACGATGCACAGTTAGTGATAGGAGGTTCACCGAGACCCTTGACAGGACCGTTCCAACACCCTACAATAGTAATTGGTTCAAACATCGAAAGTTAATTATGGCAAAAGCAAAAGTTGGTCTAAGTGGAGGACCTACCATCGAATCCAAACCCAAGCGTACTCGTCAGGGATCTGGGCAGCACACGAAGTATGGTGCCACGTCTCGCAATGGCAAGCGTAAGCGTTATCGTGGTCAGGGACGATGAATTTAATCTGTAATCTTCCTGCTGAGAAGGTGTGGGTTCGTAAAGAATACCTCAGAGATCATCAGGATGGTCACGGAGAGTTTGTTGAGGGCGTCTGGGTATGTGCAAAGAGTATACCTGGACGTGCTTTTTATTTTGAGACTTATCTCCCTGAGTATGGGGCAATGTATGATAAGTTACCGTTGAGTGCTTTTCTCCGAGCGCCGAAAACACCGACGCCCGATATGAGTCTAGAGAACCTACAATTTTGGAATTGTATGGACTATGGGGTCATGGCGATCAACAAGGGTTTTGTATCCTCTATGGATGCAGAAATCTACACCAGAGACCATGGACTGATGCATGGTCAGTATTTGTTTACATTAGACAACTATCATGCAAATCCTGATGTGATAGATAATAATGTGAGCGAAGTGCCTCAAGAGCACAAATCGCATAATTGTATTGCGTTGGAGAATGGTCAGTTTGCATTGTATCCTAATAATAGGACACGATTCTACGACCTCTCTATCACTCCTGAGAACCCTAAGTTCCCTGACTTTAAGGTTTCTACCATAGAATACCAAGTAGAGGCAGGAACGGACTGGGGACGCTTAGGAGACACTGATGATTATTTTTGGGAAACTAATGCTGAACGAAAACAACGGACGGAGACCACAAATGGACAAACGAGTGGACAAGAGTGAAGACTTTAGGAAGTCTGGTATGACTCTTATCACTGAAATCGACAGTGAGCGTTACCTAAAGAAAGCAAAGAAGATGAAGGAAGAAGGTAACGATGGTTTCTTTGATAATCAAGAGGAGTGGGCGGACGGATTCTGCGGTAAGTGATAAATAGAAACAGCCTATTGCTGTGTCTAAATGCCTACCTTTCAGACATTCAAAGACTTGAGTGTTACATTTAAGAAGCATCCTGTTACCGATGATTTGGTAACGGTGAAGGATAAGTCTGCGATCATTCAATCGATCACAGGTTTACTTCTTACTAAGAAGGGAGAGCGTCCTTTTCAACCTGAGTTAGGTTGTGATCTACAGACTGTATTGTTTGAACCTCTAGATTATGCATCTGCTGCAATGATCAAGAGTGAAGTATTGTCATCATTAAATCAGTACGAACCTAGAATTAGTGTTGTAGATCTTCAATGTAAACCTGATTATAACAATAATGGTTACAATGTTGAGTTGATCTTCAAAAGAATTGGAAGGGATGATACACCAGTAGCAGTAGACTTCTTCTTAGAGCGTACACGATAATGCCTTATACTCAGGTTGCCAATTTAGACTTTGAAGATATCAAAGTAGCTCTCAAAGAATATTTGAGAGCACAATCAGATTTTACTGACTACGATTTTGATGGATCGGCATTATCTGTCTTAATTGACACACTCGCCTATAACACCTACTATACGGCGTTTAACACTAATATGGTAGTCAATGAACTATTCATTGATTCTGCCACCTTGAGAGACAACGTAGTAGCGTTAGCGAAGCAACTAGGGTACAGACCCAAGAGTGCTACGTCACCTACTGCGTATGTCTCTTTTAATGTAAATTATGACAACCCAACAACTGATACTGAACTGATTCTTAAGAAGGGATCGGGATTTATCTCTTCTTATGACAACAACATTTACCAGTATGTTGTACTTGATGATGTAAAAGCACAAGTCATCAATGATGTTGCAACATTTACTGATGTAGAATTAAAAGAAGGAACACAACTGGTCAGTACATTCACTGTTTCTGAAGCAAACAAAGACCAAAGATTCATTCTTGATAACCCAAATATTGATACCAACACAATCAGAGTAAAGGTATATCCTGGTGGTGGTACGTTTAATGAACCATACCTTGTAGCAGATAACATTCTAGGTGTAGATCCAGACTCAAAAGTCTTCTTCGTTGACGAGATTGAAGATGAAAGATATGAAATTCTTATGGGTGATGGTGTTCTAGGCAAGAAACTAGAGAACAATACACGAATTGAAGTTTCTTACCTCACTACAGCAGGTCCAGAAAGCAACGGAGTAAGAACATTTGTCTTCTCTGGTGTTATTGAGAACCCAAATGGTGTGTCTCCTAATGGATTCACCACTAACATCATCTCTACTACCCCTGCAGCGGGCGGAGAAGAGATTGAAAGCACTGCTAAGATCAAATACACCGCTCCAAAGGCATACGGCACACAGGACCGTGCAGTGACCACTCAGGACTATGAAGCAATTGTCCGTAAAATTTATCCTGCGACTAGTGACATCATTATTTTTGGTGGAGAGGACCAAGATCCACCTGAGTATGGTAAAGTATTCATAGCATTGAAACCAAAAGATGCTAGTTACCTTACATCACTGACAAAACAGAAAATTGTGGCGGATCTTAAGAAGTATGTTGTTGCATCAGTAGAACCAAGACTGGTTGATCCTTCTATTTTGTATGTTGAGTTAGAAAGTAAAATTTATTACAACGGATCTATTACTGATCAAACGCCTGCTCAGATTAGAGATAAGGCAATTGGTGGTGTACAATCTTACCTTGATACTTCCGATACTGAAAAGTTCAATGGTAAGTTTAGATACAGTAAAATGGTTAGTGTGATTGATGACTCAGATAAGTCGATCAATTCAAACCTAACTGAAGTTACAATGAGAAAGGATTTCTATCCTTCTCTTAATTCTACCTTCTATTACGAAGTATGTTTCCAGAATGCTTTTGATGTTAACTGCGACGATCCAATCCTTTCCAGCACTGGATTTAGAGTAACTGAATATCCTACTTTTGATGTGTATGTTGAAGATAGGTCTGGCAAAATTGTCCTATATAGACTAGATAGCGTAACTGGCGAAAAGGTTGTCCTTGACAGCGAAGTTGGTGATATAGATTATGTCAAAGGTGAATTAAAAATGTACAATCTAACTATCATTAAGGGTAGTTTCTTTGATAATCGTATCTCTGTTAGAGTAAAACCACTTTCTAATGATATCAAGGCAGTCCGTGAGGTCTATCTTGACGTTGACGTTGCTAATTCCTCGTTCACTGCATATAAAGAGTAAAATAAATGCCTGCTGTAAAGTCCAAGAGAATCTCGACTCTTATTGAAACACAGCTTCCTGCTTTTATTTCTGACGAATACGAACTCTTTAGTAAGTTCGTTCAGAAATACTATGAAGCACAGGAGGTACAAGGTGGTACGCTGGACATTATTAATAATATCCAGAAGTATGCAGACATTGATTACTATGAAAAGAATCTTCTAAAGCAGAACGATATTCTAGACATTAGTATTTCTGCTAGTGATACTACAATTCAATTAAAAGACGCATCTTCTTTTCCTAAGAAGAATGGTTATGTTAGAATCGATGATGAGATCATCTTCTATGCATCTAGAACTGATACTGCTCTACAAGAATGTTCTAGAGGTGTTAGTGGTAATACAACACTTGGTGACTTATACAATACTAGCAATTTTGTTAGCACAACTGCTGCAGCACATAATGCAGGACAAAAGGTACACAATGTCAGTAACCTTTTCTTATATGCATTAGTTAAGAATTTTGAAAACCAGTATCTAGGTTCTTTCCCTGAGAAATACCTTAGAGGTAGCGTAGATAAGAGAACTCTGATCAAGAACATTCAGAAGTTCTATAAAGCAAAGGGAACTAAGAGTTCTATTGAGTTTGTATTCAATACTCTTATTGATAAGGACTTTGATGATAATGCTCGTAAAAACTTACAGCAGTTTGAATGGTTTATTATATCCGAATTTGATAATGTTGCAATTAATGTAACAAATCCTTCTGGTACATTTGCAGTTGGTGACAGAATTTATGAAGATAATGGTACTGCTAGTGGTGAAATTGCAAAGGTTGTACAAAACAACTCAAATCAAGTTACCAGAGTCTATCTAAGACAGGTATCTGGATCATTTACTCTTGGTGATACTGTTACTGGTCCTACTGGATCTTCATTTACTGCATCTACAGTAACACTATTCCCTAACGGTATCTTCTACATTGATTTTGGTGAAGAAGCACATGAGTTTGGTGACTTTGAACCAGGCAAGTATTATTTCTCTCCAGAGAACATTAAGGTTCAGCAGAATTACCAGATTATTTGGAATCAGTCGCATCCGTCTAACAGACAGACGGCGGTGCATTCACTAGGTCACCCAATGAAGTTTAGCACCACACAAGATGGTGTGTTGAATGGTGGCGAACTATATTACAACGATGCTCCTGTAAATGGTGTCATAACAAATTATGATAATCAGTTCCAACCAGAATTTATTCTGAACAGAGGAGAATCTAATAAGATTTATTATTATTGTGCTTATCACCTCTACATGTCAGGTCTTCCTGGTGATGCTGGATATATGGTCCTCAGCACAGAAGAGGAAGAAGAGGAAATGGACAAGGTTGTAAAACCTGAAGTCTATAACCCTAGAGATTTTACATATAAGTCTTCTGAAGCAGATTGGGTCAATGTATTTGCACTCAAATGTAAAGTTGTTTCTGGTGATCCAAAAACACTCATTGGAACAAAGGTAGTACAAGTAGCAACTGAAGAATATGAATATGCTGATGCTACTGTAGATAACGTATATGCTGATGGAACATCAGATGGAGAACAGATCTACAACATTGTATTAGCACCAGAGACTGTTAATGGTTCATTTGAGATCTCGACTAAAACTAAGCTCGAAAAAACCCTGTCAGGGACTGCATCTTCGGGGAACAGAATTGATGTATTTTCTACAATGGGATGGGGCAAGGTAGGTTCTGTTCTTATTGGAGACGAGACTATTATCTTTGATGATAAGACTGTAAATCAGTTTATCATTAAAAATAGAGTTGCACAAAATGCAGTTGTGCATAATTCAGGAACTCCTGTATACAAACCTGTAATTATTAGTGGTAGTGGTGTAAGTTTACTAACACTTGGTGTTGTATACAACTTAGAAGCAACTGATGCTCAACCATATTCTAACGTTGGTGATGAGATTTTAGTCTCCAATCCAGGTTTTGAAACTTCTGATCCTAAAATTGTAGAAACTGGAACTAATCAAACACGTTGGTTGTTGAATTCTGGTGCTTCTGTAAATGTACCAACACTACCTGCAGTGTCTAGTTCTCTAGATCAGGTTTCTACAAATGTGTCTGCTATTCTAGCAGACGATCAATACTATTATATCACAAGTTCTAGTTATCCATCACATAAAATTTTGGATGGATCTACTGTTAATGAAACTACGCTTGATCAGAAAATTCTTCGTATTATTAGAAAGCAAGCAACCAGAACTACAGAACAATATAAAACACCAAAGCGTGATGTAGGTATTGCATTAAACGGTGTTCCTTTCTACGGATATAAAGATCCAGAAAGTGTAAGATTTGGTAAGTTAGAAGAAATTAAGGTTAACACAAGAGGAACTGGATACAGCACTCCTCCATTTGTTCTTGTAGACCAAGTTCCTAACAAAGCTAGAGCAGTTCTTGCTGGTCAGGTTGTAGAAAGTATCATTGTCGATACACAAGATATCTTCCCAAGAACTCCTGATATCACTATTACATCTGGTCGCAATGCTTCTATTCGTGCAATTGTAACTGGTGGTAAGGTTACCAGTTTGGTTATTGATAATCCTGGTGAATTTTATTCTGCTGCTCCTTTAATTAGAATTAGAGATAATGCAGGGCGTGGTAGATTTGCTGAGTATCAATCAATCGTCAATACTGACGGAGAGATCACTGGATTTAACAAAATTTCAGAAGGTAACTTCTATAATCAAAATAGTATTATCGTTGATGTCATTCCAGTTGGTAATGGTGCATCTGGTATTCCTCTACTCAAAGAATGGAACTATAATAGGTTTAAGAAATTAGAAGATCAACTCGATACCGAGTATGGATACATCTTTGCAAACTATAATAATGTATTAGAGTATGGTTATGGATATGCTGCTAACCCTAAAGCTTTGCGAGTTGCACTTAGTGACAACATCAACAATGCAGGAACTGAACCTGCTACAAAAACTCACTCTCCAATTATTGGATTCGCTTATGACGGTAATCCAATCTATGGTCCATTTGGTCATGAGAACCCTCTAGATTCTACATCATCTATCGTGAGAATGACTTCTGGTTATTCTCTAAGCGGAAGTCGTTCTGACGGTCCTTCATTAACACAATACCCCTTGGGTACATTTGTTAATGATTACACGTACACCCATAAAAGTGGCACACTCGATCAGAACAATGGAAGATTTTGTATTACCCCAGACTTTCCGAAAGGAACTTATGCTTATTTCCTTACTATTGATAGCAATCAAGTACCGCAATATCCATACATTCTAGGAGAGAACTTCTATTCTCTTCCAGTTGATAGTAACTATAATTCCAACATCAATCAGGATGACATTCCTAAGAATTCTAGAAGATTCTATCAAGCAGGGATGCAAAGAAATGGCGAAGGAGTCATTGCTCAAATTGCTGATGTAAAACAAGGTAATGTAGAAAATATCAATATTGTTGATACATCAACAAATTTCTCTATTAATTCACAGATTTATTTTGATAACAGAGGAACTGAGGGTTCTGAGGTAGAAGCAATTGTAAATTCTGTAAAAGGAAAGGATGTTAACTACTTAGAGTGCAAAGAAAATAAAGTTGTAAAATTAACAACTATTCAAAGTGCATATCTATTTGCAGATGACACATTGAACCAACCTTCTTCTGGTGCATCAGGTTCTATTGTTGGTACAGTTAAGAATGATAACACTATTGTTCTCAGAAATGTAGTTGGAACATTTGATGAAACAGGAACTTTCTCCGCAACTATTAAGACATTTATTATGCTTCTCGATCAGAGAAGTTCTTATACAAAAGGAGCAGAACTAAGTCTTACTAATGGTGTTGATGCACCTATTGCTAAAGGAGAAGTATTGGAAGGTACATCATCTCAAAATGTTGTACAAATTAAAGTTACTGAAGGAACATGGATTGTTGATGATAATTACTTTATCCAATCCGATGATCTATTCAACACTTCTGGTACAAGACTAGTAAGACTCACATCATTGAGTGATGGACTAGAACCATTTGAAGTTAATCAAAGTGTTGCTTTAATAGAAACAGCAGCACCCCATGGATTGGGAATTGGTGATCAAGTAACAATCGATATTAATCCTGATGATGCAACTAAAACCAAGACATATTACTTAAGAAAGAGATTATATCAAGAAGCAACTCTCATTCCTCCATCTGTAAAAACTACTATCAACGATACTGGTATTGGTAGATATGATATTTTAAACGGTGGTGCTGATTACACAGAGGGAACTTACGTTGGTGTTCCTTTAACTGGTGGAACTGGTTCTGGTGCAACTGCAACTATTACTGTATCTGCTGCAGGTATAGTTTCTAATATTCAGTTACAAGACAGAGGAACTGGATACAGAAAAGCAGACTACTTGGGTGTTGCAGATGAAAGCCTTGTGAGATCTGGTGCATCTACTAGCACAATGCGTCTTGCTCTATATGTTGATCATGTAGGTTTTGCTGCTGGTGCTGGACAACTAGTTGTAGATGATGCTGCAAAATTTGCTAATGGGGATTTAATTAAAGTTGGCAATGAGATCTTAGAAATTCAGTCAATTGTTGGCAGTGGATTAAATGTATTGACTGCAAGACAAGGAACTACAGCAGTTGATCACTTTGATGGACAGGAAGTTGTACTTTACAATCCACAGTATAATTTTACAACAAACTATCAAATTTTTGAAGGTAATAATTCTGGATATGTTCAGTCATATGATCCAGTTACACAAAAGATCAATATTGTATACGATTATGGTACAACAGTACCAACAGCAAATGAAGTTGCGCTAAGTTCTAGTTTCTTTGATAGCAGTAATCCACGTAGATTAGTTTCTATTCAATCAGCAACAAATTTAGTCTACAAATTTGAATTTTCTGAGGACAATACTACATTCACCCCTAATCCTAATATTGATTTACAGGAATTCTACAAGTACAAGTTTGATACGTCTCATTCTAGTCTTACTGGGACTTATTTTGATATTAGTCCAAGTAATAACTACAATTTGATTACTGTAGAGAAAACAGAAACAACTATTCTACCTGGAAACGCAGGTTCATTTACTGATGTTAAGTTTGGATTTGGTTCTAGACTTGCTGATAACAATTATCAGACAAAGAGAGGAACTGACTTCACTAACTTCTACTATTTTGACAAGAAAAATGTAGTAAGTTCTGATGGCGCATTCTTTAAGATTATTACAGATCCACTACAAGGAACTAAGACTCTTAATTATGTTACACCAAATCGTTTTGTATACGATATTACTAGTCCTCCTGTTTGGGATGGTTCTGGATCCATTTCTTATACCACTACTGGTCAGTTCGCTATTGGTAAGATCAATACAGCACAGATCATTAACTTAGGACTTAACTATAAAAAAGTTCCTGTTATCATGGGTGTTGATCCAACTGAAAGTTACAGAGCACAAGCAACAGTAGAATATGATACTGCAACACAAAATATTGTTGGTGTTAACGTCATCAATAAAGGATCTAATTATGTAAATCCAAAAGTTGTAATTACAGATGGAGATGGATCTGATGCAGTATTCAATATTATCTCTAGAAACGGTCAGATTGCTTCTATCACTGTTGAAAAACCTGGAGTAGGATATACTTATGCTCCAGAAATTATCATCATTGAGGGTGATGTAGAAGCATATGCAGAAAGTACATCTATTGGTGTTCCTAAGAGTGTTAACATTACAAGAAATGGTGGAGCATTCCATTTAGACAGAACAGTATCCTCTACTTTCTCCTCTAACTACATTCTTGCAGTTAATAACATCAATGGTTCATTTAGTATTGGTGAAATTGTTGTTCAAAAAATTAATAATCAAGAAGTTTTTAGAGCGAAAGTTACTGAGTGGAGAAAAGGATCAAACTTACTTAAACTAAGAAGTGTGCAAGGTATTGTACGTGAAAATGTGGAAATTGAATCAGTAAGATTCCCTGTTTCCGCAACTGTTAAATCCATCTTTGTATCTAAGTTTACAGAAAATATTACAAGTTTCTATGATAACTTAGGATACTATACTTCTGATAGAGGTAAGTTAGGTGTATCTAATCAAAAGATTACAGATAGCTTCTTCTATCAAGATTATTCATATGTTGTTAAGTCTACAACTTCAATTGAGCAGTGGCGTGATTTAATTAAGTCTACAACACACCCTGCTGGATTTAAGTTGTTTGGACAAGTTGATGTTGAATCAACTGCTAAGTCCGAGATGCCAGAAAAACTTGGCAAAGCATCTCACTTCAGTGTAATCCAACTTTGGGATCCAACAAAAAATAAAATTACTGTTGAAAACACAAGCAGAATTGTTACTCAAACTGTACAAAAAGTTGAGAACCAAAGAATCCGTAAAGGATTTGGTACTGCTTCTCCTAGTGAATTCTTGTTCAATGAAAGTCGTGCATTCGAGTTTACACTTGGAGCACCTTTTGATGGATACTATGATACTGATGGAAGACTACAAGGCACAACTTCTTTCCAAATTTTAAATAATGGAACTCCATTTACACCTGCATCTGATAAAGGTGTCATTGTAAGTTTAGATGGTGTGTTACAAGAACCTGGAGTTTCGTATACAATTTCTGGAGATCAGATTATTTTCTCTGCTCCACCCCTAGGACCAGGAACTAAATTGACTGGTGATGGTGGTGCAACCACATCATACAAAGGTGTTACTTTCTATGGCAAAGTATTCCAGTTTAAAGATGCACAGTACAACACAAGATATCTTAAAAAGTTAAGAAATATCTTCCAACGTGGTGGTACATGGATTGATGCTGCAAATCAAATTGAAAGAAATGTTGAGTTTATTATCAATGAGACTATTGGATATGGTAAGGCAACTTATGGTTCTTTAGATTGGGCAACTAAGCAAGATGATTATGAGAGAGACATTAGAGCGATTTTAGATGCTTATCAACATGACTTGAGATTTGGTGGAAATATTAAAACTATTGATTATGGTTCTATTTTCAATTCTAGTGACACATACCTGTATATTCAAAATAACAAAACTGCTTCTATTGCAATTTTTGAGTATGCAGCAAGACTAGCAAAACTTGCTATCAGAAACTGGGATTTTATTGACGTAAACATTTCTTATATTCAAGGTCAGACTACAATGACCGTGAGTAGCACTAAGAATCTTGCTGTTGGTCTATTTGTAAGTTCTGGTAGAGCGTTCCCAGCAGGAACAAAAATTGTATCTATTGACAGTGATACTCAGATCACTTTAAGTAGAGCAGCACTAGCAAACTCTGGTGGAGGTGGCGGTGCTCCTAGTGGAACCACTTTACTAAGTGGCACAGCAACTACTGGTAGTTTAGCAACTAATACTGGTGCTGTTGCTCCTGGTAATACTTTCTCTGTGCCACCTGGCGTAACTGTCACAGCACCTCTTTCATTCTCTGGAACTACACAAGCAGCATTCTCTTGGAGTGGTCAGAACATTGGTATGTTCTATAAAGCAGGACAACTTATTGCACTTAACAGAGCATACATTGTAACTGAATCTCTAAACTGGGCACAAGCACAATATCCTGGACTGAACTGGGGTTCTCTTGCTACTAAGTGTGGTAGAGATATTGGTTTAATTATTGATGCTTATGTTTATCACCTCAAGTTTGGTGGAAACGAAAAGATTGTTACTGCAGCACAACTTTATTATCAGAAGAAAGAATATCCATATGGTGAAGAGTTGTATTACATCTCTGGTCAATTAACAGAGACGATTGCTACATTTGCATATGCTAGAGATCTTATGATCCAAGCAATGAGAAATCAATTGCCTGGTACAGATCCTAATGTATTGGTTGACTCTATTTCTCCTGTATGTGCAGAGGTAGAAAGTACGCTCAATACCTACCATGATATTGTTAATACTATTCTAACAGAAGGTAGAGGTCTTGTCGAGAAGACAAAACAAAATCCTAATAAGTCTGGTAATTGGACTAATACTGTAACATATTCTAATTACAATATTCTTGGTGATCCATTACTTCCTGCAGAAGAATGCTCTACTGTAATGTCTGCAATGGATTCTCTTCATGATAATTTAAGTGATGCAATTAAAGAAGAGTCTGTAACAAGATCTCTACCAGATTACATTGATGGAGAGACCAAAGAGTTTGAACTCTACTGGGATGATAACACTGTTGTTAATACTGAGGAAGATGAAGATCTATTCCTTACAATCAATGCAGTATTACAGAGACCTAAGTTTACAGAAGGTTATCCACTAGAAGATTCTTATGTTATTGATAGATCTGTAATTCCAAACTTACTCAAGTTCGATGTTGCTCCTATTTGGGACCAAGATCTGGGTGCTAAGACTGTTGGTGAACCGACTGCTGTAGAAAAAGTTGTTGGTATTGGTGTAGGTAATTACAAGAGACTTACTATTGACTATAACTTGGTTGATGGAGTAAGAAATGGTCCATTCTTAATCCTAGATGTAGAAGACTATACAGTACAAAATATTGAATCTGAAGACAACCTGTATGTCTTCTTGGATGGTGTTCTACAACGTAAAGGATTTAGTTACGAAATTTCTGGTCCAAACATCACGTTTAAGTCTGTTATCAAGAAAGAAATGAAGATTGACATGCGCTACCTATATGGTAGAGATGTTGGTCAAGTTCTTAACATCTATGATTTTGCTCCAGACACTTACTTTGGACAAGGTACGTTCAGTTTTGAAGCAGCAGCATCTATTGTTGATAATTTCCTTCGTTATGATTGGATGGGTGATGCTGTTGGCACACCTATTCATTGCTGGCAACAGAGAGCAGATGGAACATATAATGTTATTGGTGAACTTTCTGGTGCAATCGGAACTACTAATTCTATAACATTCAACCTGAAGTGTCACAACCCTGTTATAGAAAGTGGTCTAGACTTTACATTTGCTCCTAGAGGATACTACAACAGAACTCTTGTTTTAACAGATGCAGATCTAGCTAATGAAACTCTCACGTTCAAGAAGGATGAGTCTAATAGAAAACTGCTGATTGATGATAGTGGATTGTGGTCTGGAACTATTATTGGAAAGACATATAAGAAACCATTTGTTTCTTTGTCAAATGGAGACCAAATTCGTGTAGAAGGTGAAGAAGGATTCCGAAGAATCAAGAGACTTCCTATTGAAGCTACCAGTAAAGACGGTAGACCAGGAGAACAGACTTCTGATGACATCTTCGGTACAGTCTCAATTGAGTCTTACACTGGAGTTACTAGAGGTGAGGGTCTTTCTGTTGTTGCAACCATAGAAAATGGTTCTGTTACTGCACTGACATGGAACCAGCGTAGTTACGATCCTATCACACAACCTACTGCATATCAATACTTTACACCACCAGTTCTTAAGTTTGAATCTGTAGACGGTAATGGTGGTGGTGCAAGAGCTAATGTTCTTGTAAGTAAGGGTCAGGTAATCAGTGTTGATCTAATTGATGGTGGTTCTGGTTACACTACTGCACCTAAAATTATTACAACCAGAAGATTTGATATTCTAACAGAAAGAGATGTTGGTGTATCTCTAATCAACATTGGTGTCAGTCCTTATGTTGATTCTTTTGGTATGAGTGCCATTTCAGTAATTTCTGAAATTGAGGAGTCTGGTCTTACATCGATTGATGGAATTAGTTCTGTATTTGTTAAGGTTTCTGGTGATGCAGATATTCAAATTGAGAGAGAATTTAATTTAGAAGAAGTAGAAGTATTCTCAATTGGTGGTCAACTTGATCCACAAAGAGATTTTGTTGAGATTCAATTTAATAATAATCCTTCTGCAGATTCTGTCATTCCTGGAACTCTTGATTATGAAGCAACTGTAGTTTCTGCAGAAGTTCAAGATATTGTTTCTCTCAATTCTATTTCTACTGTAAGCAGAGCAATTACTCAGACACAGCAGATTGAGATTCCAAACAATGCAATTAGTAATGTCAACTACTTTGAGAATGCTGCATATCTTGATCTTGATCTGGATGCAAATGAAACTATTGCTTATATTCCAGACACAACTAAGTTTGCTCCTGGCGGACTATTGATGATTGGTAATGAAGTTGTCAAGTATAGCAAGAAACTTGATGATAGATTCTTATATCTACTTAGAGGATACCAGAATACAGTTGCCCAAAACTGGTCGGCAGGAACATTCCTAAGACAGATTGAAGATGTAACAGTCTTGTCTGCTGCTGTTGTCGCTATCGAATCTGAAAGCGATGTCAAGATGGTAAACATTGGAGTTGGCGCTGCTCAGTTTGAAAGAACTGTACAGAGACAAGTTTCTTCTCCTGCGGACTTCTCTATCACCAGAGAGGCATTTGAGATTGTACTAACACCTCCTCCTGGTGGTGCTGTTGATGGATACGAAGAAACCGCATTCATTAATGATCCTGTACAACAAAGAAACCAGAATCAAGTTGATTTGATTGAGAATGCACTCGGTAACTATACTGTTACCAAGCGTGATGGCACTATTATTGTAGTTAGAAATGAATTGTTTGGAACAAATGATTATGTTGGTAATTACACCAAGACTAATGTAGGTCCAACAATTGGTAACTGGCAGTACATCTCCTTTGATGATGGAACTGCTGATGTATCTGGTCTCACTATTGGAGACATCACTCAATACTTCCCTGCGTTGACTATTGGTGATTTTAGCGATAGAGCAGATTCCAGTTATACCAAGGCAGGTGACAAGTTCAATCTGGGTCTACCATCGATTCAGAACCCTGTTACTATTACAACATCTGCTGGAACTATTCCTAGTTCTATTGCTGCTGCCAGCACATCATATTTCCCTGCATCGGGAACTTTATTCACGAGTGGTGGATCTGTCATTGAATACACTAGTAAGACAGGTACACTCTTTATAGGATGCACCCTTTTAAGGGGTCCAAATGCAATTGCGAACGGTCAAGAGTTAGTTCCGTTCCCAAATTAATAAATATTGCTATAAATATAAATAACTCAGGCACAAACACTACGTCGGAACAGAAAACCAATGGCTGCTATTATCTCTGATAAGTTTAGAATTTTTAATGCTAAACAATTCCTGGAATCGTTAACGGAAGGTCCTA
>Ga0213860_10000344_pt1 | contig 18575 bp, 9 predicted proteins | sample PICome_3_FD_160118 | JGI IMG/M metagenome (GOLD analysis project Ga0213860, IMG submission 160118) | Coastal seawater microbial communities near Pivers Island, North Carolina, United States - PICO550 | ecosystem: Environmental > Aquatic > Marine > Coastal | place: USA: North Carolina | collected...
AGCGTAAGCTCTACATCGAACTTAGAAGACCATCTATCGCAAGATCTGGTAACCACACGTTTGAATACCTTGGATTCGGTCCTGGTAACTACTCCACTGGTTTCCCACTGCGCCAGGAAGTGGTCCTAACAGACAAACAGGACTTCTATGCTCAAGCGAAGCGTGAAGACGGCGGTATCGTCTTCTACACGGGTCTGAACTCCAACGGTGACCTCTACATCGGTAACAAGAAAGTCAACGCTATTACTGGCGAAGAGACATTCCTAGAGTCTGCAGAACTAGTTGATTCTGAGGACGAAGATGAGGATATCGGCACCCTCGTTACAACGTTTGACTCACCTGTAACGTTCAACTCTACTATTACAGTAGCAGGTAAGTCTACTCTCAACGGTCCTGTTGAGATTAACGTTGAGGCAAGCGAAGGCGATGCACTAAGAGTTGTCTCTAACATCGGTGCTGGTGATGATCCTACACTGTTCAATGGTTCCTGGAGAACACAATCTGACGGTGACATCGTTATCGCTAAGAACCAGATTAAGGCAGCAGTCTTCTATCTGAATGCACGTCCAAAACCAGGCGCACAATACGGTCAGTCCTACACCTGGAGAACTAACTATCTTGCAGGCGAACCCTCCAACATTGTTCCTTGGCAAGAGACTAATTTCTTCTATCCATCACAGGAAGTTTCTTATGGTGGTAATGAACCAGAATCTGGAGATATCATCTATAAGGGTAGCTCCATCGGTCAAAGTGGTTCACTTGGTTGGATCCTAACTAACCAGTTCAAGTCTGCTGAGACATCTGTCCAGACTATTGCTGCTGATGGCACACAGAATCTGACCATCACCTGGATTGCAACTGAAACCAATGGAGGAATTGGTATCAAGGGCAACTCTACCATTAGAATCACTAACTTCAGTAACCCTGTTGTTAATGGAACGTGGCCAATCGTTAACTGGGATGAAGCAACTTCACCTGGACAACAAACACTCACGTTCAGAATCAGCACACCTATTGAAAACGGCACGGTCTACAACTGGGGAGACCAAAACCAAGGTGCTGATCTACTCTTCTCTGTTTCTAACTGGAAGGAGACCGGAGTCCTGGGTGCTGAAACTCTCAGAACATATACTGAAGAGCGTGGTGACTTCAGACTAGGTATCAACACTGTAGCAAGAGCAGCACATGCTGTTGTTCTAACTGCTAACGTTGATGAGTTCACGAAACCAAGAGCAACCTTGGATGTTGTCGGAACAACATTCATCAGTGGTAGAACATTGGTTGCATATGATAATGCTGGTAATACATCTGATAACCGTTATGATGCTCACAACCTCAATAGCGATCAGCGTGAGGGTCTGACTGGTGCTGCACTAACAACACAAGGATTCATTCCTCAGGATAATGCACTGTTGGTTGGTGGTGATAGCAATGATCTAGAGCAATCTGCAACTCTCCGTGTTGCAACTACAGATGTTGCATCTGCTAATCAAGGCATTGGTTATCAAACTGGTGGTAGACTTGGTATTAACACTACTTTAGGTCTTCTTGCTGAGAGAGAACTGGATCGTAACCTAGTTGTTGTCGGTGATGGTAGAATCACTGGTAACTGGTTGATGGAGCAAGACATCAGTGTAGACGGTGGAGACATCAACACTACATCTGAGACCTTCAACCTGATCAATAACAACGCGAACATCCTCAACTTTGCTGGTGATGCTCAGTTGATCGATATGTTCAGCAATACTACCAATGATCAAACGATCACTCTTGGTAGTAACTCTAACTTCCAGACAATCAGAATTGGTAACAACTCTGCAAGAACTATCTTCAGTGTTCATGCCCAATCTGCAAATGCATTAGTTGATATCGCAACGGTTGCTGATGACTCTACTAATGCATCACAGGTCTTCATTGGTGGTGCATGGGCAAACACGGACTCCAAGGTCGTCCTAGGTTCTTCTCAGACTATTGCTTCTGGTAACCTGGAGATCGGTAACAAAGTTGCTGCTGGAACTGGAACTTCCAGAATCTTCACTCAGACTGGAAGAGCAAGACTCTTCGATGATGACAGAACTCAAGTTATTGAAGCGTTTACCAAGGCAAATGACATTACGTTTGCATCTCTTGGTGGAACAACAACCATCAGAAATGCTCTGCGAGTTCAGGCATCTGCAACTGTTGATTCCAACATCATCCTAGACGGTGGAACAACTGCTGGTATCATTGAGATTGTAAGAGGTAGATTCTCTACTCCTATCAACCTCCATAACCTCGGTTCACTTGATACTCCAAATATTGACTTCTACAAGTATTCTACAACTGGTAGATCTGTTGATACTGAAGGCACCACTTTCTGGGGTGGTTCTCAGGATTTAGCGGGTGGTGGTAGAATTGGAGCATTCGATAACCTACAAGCAGCACCCGACGCAGCTCGTGTTCCTGGAACTTACACCTTCAGATTTGCTACTGGTGGTTCTGGTTCTGGTGCGGCATTCGACGTTAGCGTTGCATTTGACGGCACCGTTACTGTTGAACTAGTCGCTGCAGGAACTGGATATGCTGATAACCAGACTCTAACCATTGCCGACAATCAACTTGGTGGTGGTGGTGCTCCTGATATCACCTTCGATATTAACGGTGTTACTGATGCAAGTGATATTTACATCCTGCCAATCACAACACCTGCTGCAACAGACTTTGACATCGGTGATTTGATCCTTCTGGATCGTGGCAATGCTGCATCTCCTGATGAAGTTTCCCCAGGTGGTGGAACTCCAGTTACTGGTCTGAGAGATCAACAGTATTCTGAGATCCTACGTGTTGTCGGTCTTGACAACCTCACCAACCCACTTGATCCTGCTGGTTTCAGAATCTCTGTTACAAGAGCACAAGAAGGAACTGGTGATCCTGGTACTGGCGAAGGTTGGACTAACCACCCTGATGGTTGTGTCATCGCTAAACTTGACAAGCAACCTGCAGCATCCTACATCACTGGTAAGGACGTTGGATCTCCTGGTGATCCTAATGTTCCTGACGGTATCCTGGATGAACCAAGAGCTGGTATCGATGGAACCAGTGGCAACGTAAGAATCGGTGTTGCTGAGTTCGGTGGTGTTCTAACCACACTAGATTACCTGAGAATCGATCAGTCTGAGATTGTTGCTGTTGCTGATGTTATCAGCACTGATATTCAGTCCCTAATTGTTACCGATGGCGGCGATCCTGCTGTTGTCAACTTTAAGGTTGAGTCTACAACTGGTAATACAACTATTGCTGGTAACCTCGGTACAGGACTTGGATTCAATAAGTTCACTGTTGAGGGTTCATCTGGTAACACTAACGTTGCTGGAACTCTAACTACTGAGAACACTCTAACCATCAATGGTTCTACTATTCCTAACACTGAGTTCTTCACTATTACTAATGGTGGTCCTTCCTTCGAGGATGACGGTGTAACAGTTGACGTTCCACTGAGAACTACCTTCGAGGTTGATACTGCAACTGGAAACCTCACGATGAATGGTGGTAACATCGACATCTTCGGAAGTGATGGAACTACACCACGTCTAACATTCAACAACTCTTCGGGTGACTTCACTACCTACGGTTCATTCTCTGCCCTTGGAGATGGAATGTCTACCTTTGGTGGTCCTGTCACGATGGCAGGTGACCTAACCGTCAATGGTGGTGATCTACAAGTCAACCAGAATGGTGTTGAAGTCTTTGCGGTAGATGATGATGGTTCACTTAACATTGGTGGTATTGAGAACTACTTCTCCAGCACTGGTGGACGTAAGTGGTTGGTTGCTAATAGCAACATTATTAATGCTGCTGCTAACGTCAACTACTTCATTGATATCTCTGGAACATCACTGTTCAAACTACCTGCAAACGCTCAAATGGGCGATATGATTCGCATTATAGATATAGGTGGTGTCCTTTCTTACGATAAGTCTCTTGTCGTTAGAGCACCAAACCTTGTAAGGATTCAAGGTTCTGTAAGTAACACAGGAACTTCTGTCACGGGTAACACTCTAGGCGAGAACTTCTCACTCACACACGACGGTGGTGAATTGGTTGTTCAAACACCAAATGCAGCATTCGGTCTGGTTTATGCTGGTACTTCTGATGCTGATGGTGGTCCTGGAGCGAATCCAAATAAGGCAGGATGGTATCTAATGGACGTATAAAAACACATGTCTTTCTATCAAGAGATCAGAACCGCAAAGGCAGCTGCCATCGGAACAATTATGCCATGGGTCGGGAATATCTCGGATATTCCCGATGGTTGGATCGTTTGTGATGGAACACAAATCTCTGCCTCAGACTTTCCATTGCTTGCTAGAGCAATTGGAGACACATACAACTTATCTACTACAGTTACTCAAGGTCTAATTAATACCTTTACTAGTAATGTAGCAACAGAAGCAGGAAGAATCCCTGACACATATATCTACTCACCTATTGATGGCAGTGGTGGCGGTGCTACTTTTGCTGTTATTGTTGGTGATGCAGGAACACAAGGTGGCGGCGCTCCTAATGGTGTTGGTGGAACAGTTACTATTCAAAGATTACAACAGGGTGCTAACTATGAAGTTGGTGATGTTCTGACTATTCCTTCTGGTAACTCTGGTGGTGGATCAGATATTCTGATTACTGTAGCTACAATTGAAGAAGGATCTGTCTCTACGTTTGGTGGAGAGTTTCCTGATTATCAGGGAGAGATTGTTCTTCCTGCTCTACTCAACCGACCTCTGGTTGATATGGAGACAGATTATCTTGGTCCAGCATCTCCTACTGGTAGAGCTTTTGATGTTGATTCAACAGCAGTAGCAGAAATTACTCCATACATTGGTGTAAACTCGGACACAGGTGTTCCTACATCATTTAATGACGTTGCTACTGATGTTATCTTTGAACTAAACGAAAGAACAACAGCACCAGCTGGTGACAGTGGAGAGGTTTCATACTATTACAGTGGTAGACTACAAGCAAATACTATTGTCACAGGATCTGGTCAAGGAAACCGTGTTATGTTTTTTGGTCCTAGAAAACTAGGAAGAGGACACCTTAAAGGTCATGGACATGGCGGTCAAATTGATACTATTGTAAAAGATCCCGAGTCACAACCAGGCGAAGGTGTGATTCCATGGTCAAACATCAACTATAACTTTGATGCACAGGTTGACACTGCAGATGGTGACATCTTCATTACAGATGATAACGAGTTTGAACTATCTTTTGAAATGGGTGATCAGCTAAGAGGTAGATCTGGTTTTGGTAGTGGCATCCCAGGACGTGTAGTTGCTGGTGTTAATGCAGAGAACCCACCAGTTAACTGGATTCCTAAAAACGTTGCATGGACTCCTATTAAATCAGTCTTGACACAACCAGGAACTCATAGAACATTTAATGAAGGCGTTGGTCTAAAGAAAGGTGCATTGTCTGGTGGTATTGCTGGATTTAATAAAGGTCCTGGACAAAGAGAAGGAGTTGATTATGGTTTCAACGGTGAAGAAGTAAACACATTTAGTAATGGTTTGACTAACTGGTATCCAGACCTTCTTGAATATGCTGGTGATGCAACTAATGGTGCTTTAGCAAATCCTCAAGCATTTAATACTTACGATACATTCAATAGTAATGCAGGTTGGGACTTTAATAGAACAACTATTGGAGTTGCTGGATCAGTTGATATTATTCTTCCACATACACATGACGAGTTTGATGTAAACTTTGATCTTTCTGGTCTAAGACCATTAAATAGTTTGAACGTATATGTTACTGCTCCAAACGGTAACTTGAATCTAGATAATGCAAGAAATGTTGGTGTATTCCAGATTAATTTCAATACGACTCAACCTGGAATGACCTCAGTATATGTAATCAGAGCATACTAAGATGGCAGTTAATAACAACTATTCAAGAGTTAGGTCATATTATGGTGGTTACATTGGATCTATTCAGGTTCATTCAACACCATATCTTGCAAACCTTAATGATCCTAATGGAGCAAACTTTCAGGAATATGTTCCTGCTGGTTTCTTGAAGTGCGATGGATCTATTAGGAATGCATCTGATTTCTATGCATTATCACAAGTTCTAGGTGTAGGTTCTAACTCTAAGTTTAGAAAGACAAATGTAACACTTAGAGAAGAAGATCCAGAAACAAATGATCTAGGGCAGTTTCAACTACCTGATCTTGGATCTAAAGTTATTGTCCCATCTAGATCAGTTGGTGACTATTTGAATACTTTTGTTGGTGATACTGATGAAAGTAGAGTTGGTCCTGCAGTTGAGGTTGTGTGTAATGAAGGAACACAGTTAACATGTGATTTTATTGGTAACTTTCAAGGACTTCCAGTAGAGACATCATATGATTTCAGATCTAGTCCAAAATATCAGTTAGAAACTACATCACAACCAGCATTCTTGGACATCGAAAACTTCCAAGGTCATGCTCATAATGCTAACGTAAACTATCTAAACTATACTACTAATCATGCTGTTGGTGGTGATGGTAAAGATGGTGGTAACGCTAGTGGTAACTCTGGTGGAGGTAATGCTCTAGAACAGAGTTCATCTAACACCACAGCACTATCATCACACACTCATAGAATTACAAAACCCACACAATATACTCACAACTTCCAATATCAGCATTCGACATTTGATATTCCTGCAGATAATGTCAACACTACATTGAACGTATCTGTAGAAGATATCAATAAATTGGATGCTGTAGTTACTCCATTTATTATTGTCACTTACATCATCAAGATCTGAGGAGGTTGAGATATGGTAGTTCCAAGGACGCAGTGTATTTCAATCATTGACGAATCTATTGGCAATCAGGCAAGAAATAATTACAACCAAAATCCACCACCTGCACCTTATCCACAGAGTGTAAGTAGTAGTGCTCAGGCAATTGCAAACGACTGGACTAGATTTAGGGATTCATATCCTAACAACAATGGCAATGGTAGAGAGTTTTGGTTGCTACAACCAGGACGATCTTTTCCTGACCTATTGAGACCACAGAGTTATATTAATGATTCATTGACTCATACTGTTACTGTTGCTAGAGATAATCAAAACGTTGCTAATAGATCTGATTGGTTTGCTATTTGTAATCTAGATACACAACCACCAGGATCATACGTTGCGGTATGGTTGGATGTTTCTGGTTCAATGACATTGAATACTGTTAGAGCATCTTATGATTTTTTCTTTGAACGATGTGCAGCAGCAGGCATTGATATTGTTCTAACTGTTAGTGATAATGGTGAGAGATGGGCAGCAGAACAAACAGTGGACTTTCCACCATCAGCATCATTTTCTACTGATCCAGACTTTCTAACTAACTTTAATGAAGACAACAATATAACCATTCCATATGGTGGATCTGCTGTATTATCATGGATTGTTTTTGGAGACACAACTAGTGCTAACATTAGTGGTATTGGTGCAGTTTCTGATCCCTCTGGAAGCGTTACTGTAAGTCCAACATCAACTACAAACTATCAATTAACCGCAGTAGGACCAGCAGGTACAACTAGTAGGCAAGTAACTGTTTCAGTATTACCTCCACCACCGCCAACAGTTACATTTACTGCAACTCCATCATCATATATTGACCCAGGACAATCAACATTATCTTGGTCAATTCAAGGTGTTAGTGTCGATGAAATTACTATCGATCAAGGCATTGGTGATGTCTTTCCTATTACGGTATTTGATGAGAATGGCATTGGAACAGGTAGTGTTGTTGTCAATCCAACTGTTTCCGCTACTTACAGTATTACAGCAAAAAATTTCGGTGGTATATTAGGGTCAGAAACAACTGAATCAGTTATTATTACAGTTTTTCAACCGACAGTTGCAACTATTGTTGCTATTCCAAATCCTATCACTGTAGGACAATCGGCAAACTTACAATGGACAGTTACTGGTGATGCTAATGAAGCATCTATTTCTCCTGCTATTACAGCTAATGGAGATGTTCTGTTATCAAGTAATTCTGATGTATCTCCAAACGTAACTACAACATATACTTTAACTGCCAATGGTCCTGGTGGATTTGATGAAGCATCTGTATCTGTAGTAGTTTGTCAAATACCAACAGTTAGTGGTAACTTCCCAGTTAATATTGACTATGAAGAAGACTTTAGTGTAGAAGTTACATATGGCAATGCTGCCAGTGGTGCAGGTGTAGTTATCACATATACTAATACTGAAGGAACTACATCATCTGATACTATTCAGTTAGGAACATCTGCATCAGATCAAGATAATACCACAGATACTGTAACCTTTAATTCAAATATTCCTTGGGATAATTTTGGACCACAAACTATTGAATATCAGTTGTTTGCTAGTGGATGCGGGGGAACAGTATTTGCTGAAGCAGTTACTGTCAATGTAAGTATTGACCAATTACCTGATTTAATCAATATTCCAGATTCTTTAGATCAGATTCCTTTAGATGAAGTTGAAGCACCTGAAGATGATGTTGTATTAAGTGATCCTATTCTAATTACTGATATAGATATACCAGTAGAGATTAAAGCTGACTTACCAATTCAAGTCAGATTTGATAATGATGATCCCAATTTAGAAAGCAGCTGGAACGACGTTAGGAACATATAATGCCAACATTAAACGAATATACATCTGTAGGCACTGTACCTCTTCAAATACCTTCAGACATGTTCAGCATGACTATCCGAATATGGGGTGCTGGAGGTGGCGGCGAACATATTGAAAATAGTGGCATCGTTCGCCCTGGTTTTAATGGAGGAGATAGTTCATTTCTGGGATTTACTGGTGAAGGTGGAGGCGGCGGAGGAAGAAATGCCGACAATTCTACGACAAAAAATGCTGCTGGTCTTGGAGGACAAGCAATAGATGGAGCAAATTGGGAGTTTTATGGTGCGTCTGTTGCACTAATTAATGGTGCAGATGGTCAAGTTCCTGATGGTAGTACCACCACTACAACAACAGCAACTCTTTATGAAAGAATTGCGATCGAACGATATGTAAATACCAATCCATCGTCTCCATATTTTGGAGATAATTTTTCTAGTACAGCAGCACCTCCAGATACTGATTGGGCTTTTGATGAAGAACAGGGATTTGCATTTATTAACCAACCGCCTAATACATCAGAAATTATTGATGATGAAGATAACGATCAAAGTGATGCAGATCGTCCTTATAGTGGTGGAATTGGATTTGTTTATACTGATCAAACTCAAATACCTGCAGATTTAGATACTAGACCAATGTATGCGCTATCAAATGGTAGCGATACAAAGTGGAGTATTAATCCTACTGCAGATATTGCGGCAGATAATTCGTATTCACTTATTCAAGCAGATCCAATCTTTTGGATGCCACTGGAAGATCTTACTGTTACTACTGAAGTAGAGACAACCACTGGTAGTGTATCTAATCCTCAGGGAGGAGTTGGTGGAACTTTAGGTGGTTTAGATAGCAAAGATGGTGGAAATGGAGCTAGTGATCAGGTAACATTTTATTCATCGATGTTTCATTTGTTTAATGATTCCACCAATACTAATATTGTTACTAGTAGTTCAGCTGATATCACTGTTGTAACTGAGAATCAGACTGCTCCTGGTGGTTTACCATGTGCAACTTCTAGTTTTTATAAACGATATGGTATCTTTTTTAATTTTCCATATGATGATCAGTTTTATAGTTTTACGTTGCTGAGTTTTGATCAGCAAGCAGCAGGTGGATCAACAATTGGACCATTCACGTTCGCTGGAACATCGAACAAAACTAGGTTTGGAATTAAAACATATTTTTGTCGTATAGGTGTTAACTCATATATTAGAAGACATACATTCCAAACTACAGGTAAAAAGTCAGCTCTTCGTGGATCTGGTGGTGGTGGTTCTGCTCATGTTCGTGCATTTATTGATAGAGAAACTTTTGAAAGTCATCCCAATTATGCACTAGGTCAATCATATAATGTTACTGTAGGTGCTGGAGGACAGAGAGGAGTAGGTACTCAAAACCCTCAGGGACAGAATACAGCATATAGTAGAGCACAGAATGGTGAAAGAGGACGTGTAGAAGTTGAGTTTATCATTCAGTCTAGTGCTCTATTGAAAGACGGTCCAAACAATCAAGAAGGAACCACGCAACTTCTTGCAGGTCAAGGAGTTACTTTGGAGTGGATTACTGGTGGAGATAATGGAGATGGAACATTCTTATTACAAGATGGTCTTACACTTCAAGAAGTATTGAACAACAGTCAATTGACTGTTTTTCCTAATGAAACAACTACGTATACCATTGTCACATCTGGATTAGGTGGTACTGCTACATCTGATTTGGTTGTAGAAGTTTATCAAGTACCAACTTTACAAGTAACTTTTCCAACTAGCACTGATTGGAGTGTAAACTTTGATCTTAATGTGGAGACCAACTATGCAAACGCTGCTGTAACTGCAACATATATCGCAAGATATTTTGATGATACAGAAGAAACTTTTGTTGTTAATGGAACTCCTAACAGCAGTGCATCGATACAAGAAGATCTTGTTCAAAATCTAGCAACAGAGATTAGTTGGACACCACTTGGTCCTGAAACTATTGATGTTACTGTTTCTATTTCTGGAACAGGTGGTATTGTAACTGAGACTGCAACTGTCACTGTTAATATTGATAGATTGCCTGATAATATTAATATTCCAGATTCTTTAGATCAGATTCCTTTAGATGAAGTTGAAGCACCTGAAGATGATGTTGTAGTGAGCGATCCCATCACAATTACTGGCATAGATATACCAGTAGAAATTAAAGCAAGTTTGCCTATTCAGGTAAGATTTGATGACGATGATCCTTTATTAGAAACTAGCTGGAACGACGTTCAAGAAATCTAATGGCACAACAATCAGTAAACGTAACATTTGTATCTGGTGGCACCGAAGGAACTATTCCTGGAGGTGCTCAAAACATTGTTTTGACTCTTGCTGGTGCTAGAGGAGGAACTGGAGGATTTGATTCAGGTGGTCCTGGTGGTAGCAATGGCAGGGGCAGAAGTGGAACATTTAATATAAACTCATCAAATAATAATAGAAGTTTTGGGGGGTATGTTGGACAAGCAGGAGCTAACGGTCCTGGTGGTCCTGGTGCTACTACTGGTGGTAATGGTGGTAGTATTATTGGTGATGGAACTTCTGATGGTAATGGTGGTAAAGGTGGAGACGATGGAGCTAGTGGATGGTCTGGTTGTGGTGCCGGTGGTGGTGCAGCATCTGTTTTTCGTATCAATGGAAACAATATAGTTGTCGCCGGAGGTGGCGGCGGCGGTGGAGGTGGATCTCTCAATGTTGGTGGAGGCAATGGTGGAAATGCTGGTGGATGGACTACTGGCACCCCTAATCAGCAAGATGGAACTAATGGTCAAAACAAAGGCGGTGGAGACGGCGGAGGCGGCGGTGGAGGCGGCGGCGGTCACACTGGTGGTGGTGGTGGTTCTGCTGGTTCTGATAATTCTTCCGGTGGCAGTGGCGGCGGAGGAGGAAGTTCTCGCTACAACAGTAATGTTGCCTCATTAACTAGTCAAGGAACAAACAATTCTGCAGGATCTGGATCATTATCTTTTACAGTAACAACTGCTGAAATTATTTCTTTTACATCAAATAAAAACAATATCATCGCTGGACCTGAGAGCGCAACTTTATCATGGCAGGTTGTAGATTCTACATCTCGTAGTATTAACCAAGGTATTGGTAATGTTACTGCTAACGGTAGTATACAGGTTTCTCCAAATAGTACAAAAACTTATACACTAACTGCTATTGGTCAAGCAGGAAATGACTCTGCACAGGTAACTATTAATGTATTCCAACCAACTAATGCTACTTTAAGAGCAAATGGAAACAATAATCAAACATCTATTACTGTAGGAAATACTGCAAACCTAGATTGGGAAGTTACTGGTGATGCAAATACTGCATCAATTAACAACGGTATCGGTCCTGTTTTACTTACAAGTAGTCAGAATGTCAGTCCCAACTCAACTACTACATATACACTATCAGCTAATGGTCCTGGTGGATCTGATAGTGATAGTGTAACTGTTAAAGTCAATCAAATACCACAACTATCATATAATGCACCGAACATCATCAATTATGGTGACTCATTATCAATTCCTGTCACATACAGATATGCAACTAATGGTGTTACTATCAATGCTATCTACACCCAAAGAAATCCAAGCACAGGTAATACTGTAAACGTTACACAATCTATTAATTTACCTGGAACAAACTCAGATGAGTCTGGTGGATCAATAACTAATACAGCAAACTTTAATGTTCCTTGGACACTGCATGGAACATTTGCTATTTCATTTTCTGCTGTTGCATCAGGCGGTGGTGGATCTACCTCTCAGAATACTAACATTGCTGTTAATGTTGATGAACTACCTGATAACATTACTATTCCAGATAACTTAGATGAACTACCAGAGGATCAGGTTGAAGCACCTGATGAGTCATTAGTTGTTAGTGATCCAATTGTTATCACTGACATTGATCTTGCAGCAGAAATTAAATCCAACTTCCCCATTCAAGTTAGATTTGATGATGATGATCCTGACATTGAGAATAACTGGTATGACCTTCGCCAGATCTAACCTAAATACTACACGGGAAAAAGTCTTAACATCAGATGCCTTATCAGTTTAGTGCCAGTCCGCTGTATGTTGAAGAGGGACAATCAGTCCAGTTTCGTTATGAAGCTCCCCCTCTGTTCAACGACCTCACTCAAGTTGAGATTCAAATTGGTGAGCTTACTGTTTTCTGGATTATTGAGACTAAACTAGAAGATTTTGAACCTGACCCGTTTTTCTTTCAGAATGTTGAAGATGCAGATCCTGATACTCTGTTCACATTTGCAGCAACCGCAGATCCCGATGATGGTGTTGCATATACAGGACTAGGAAGTGATCCTGCACCACTGAGAGAAGGCGAACAAGTTATCACAATCACTGGTCTGGATCCTGGAACACAGGCACCATTGATTGTTAGTTCTAATGTTATTGATGAAAATGATTATGCTTATCGTCTAAGACTGTATGACTCAGGAACCAGTAGTTATGGTAACTGGGGTCCATGGACTAGAGCATTAAACAATACTGTATCTAATCTCGATCAGATTCAGGTTAGATTAGTATCTTCTGCTTCACCATCAGATTCTAAAAATGTTCTTGTTACTGTTGGAACAGGATCTGCTACGTGGGAAATTACGACTGGTGCAATTCCAGTCAACACACCAAATCCACCACCAGACTTTGGTTCACTAAACAATCTACCACTAGGACAACTGGTATATAGTGATATTCCGCAAATCCTAGGACTCAATACCACTGCTACTATTACTGTTGATAATGGAGGAGAGGTTGCAGTATCTAACTTCAATACTACATTTACTAATTCTGATGGATATGAAGTTCTAGATAATATTTCATCTGGATGGGGTAACAACCTGACTGTAAGTAATGGTCAGTATGTTCAGTTGAGAGGCACATCATCTCTTACACCAAATGCATCTATAACTTTTGATGTCACCATTGGTGATGGTGCTGGTATTTCTGCATGGCCTATTCAATCTGGAGCAGGTATTGATGATAACCCAACTAATTTTGTATTCCAAGATCTAGTTAACCAAGTTCCTGGACAAACTAATTTAAAATCACAAGTTTCAGCAGGTTCTTCTACATCAGTTGCTGGTAGAAATATTGCTTTGATTGGTGGTCTTGATGCTGGACTATCTGTTCCTGTTGTAATCAGACCTTCTGATACTAATATTGTTCCTAAAATTAGTATCAATGGTGGTTCTTCTGGTCTGATTGATAATGTCACAGTTCAGAATGGTGACACTCTTGAACTAGTTGTTGATAACTCTACCGATGTCACTGATCCTGTGGTTCCTGGACAAGGTGTTGTCACTGTTGGTATTAATGTAGGAGCTAGATTTATTCAAACATGGACTGTATCAAACTGGACTGGTCCAGATACTACTCCATCATTCACACCTATCAACCAAGTTATCAATAGAACTCCTGGTGGTGTTAGTGTCATTGGTCCTATTGGATTGACTGATTTCAACCTACCAATTACTATTAGTGCAACAGATCCTGAATCATTTAATGAGTTTAACTTTGCTACCAATGAGGACATTGGTGATGTTCTGTTCTCTGTCAATGGTGATGCAGCAACTGTAGGACCACGCACAGTTGCTCCTGATCCTGGTGGTGAACCTGTATTCATCACTATTGTTATGCAACAACCTGGAAATGCAGATCTTGACCCTGTTCAAGGATTGTCGCATTATGGTCAGACAGTAATTACATTTGGTGATGCAACTCCATTCCAGTTGAGATCTATTAACTATGCTGTTAAACCTATCCCACCTGCATATCTTGGTGTATGGTATTCTGAGAAGAATGCATTCTTCGATGATGATGCATGGACTGCAGCAGGTGAAGATCCTAACAATGCTCAAGATTATTACAGAGCACCTAAGTTTGATGGTTATTCCATTGGAACTGTTGTTCCTATCACCAAAGAAACTCCACTAAATGATGGTAACTTTGGTTATGGTGACATCGAAGAAAGATTCCCAGGATTCTTAGAATGTAATGGTGCATCATTAGCAGCAGCAGATTATCCATGGTTGTGGGAAGCAATTGGCAACACATATGGTGGTAATGCTACATTTATTCCATCAACTAAAGCATACACTGGAAACTTCAACCTTCCAGACTATCGTAATGTTAGAATGGTAGGTGCTGGTATTGTTGATGCTAACAGAGGATCATCTTCGTTTGTTCCTGTAACAAGTTCTGGTGGTTCGTTTGAAATAACTGGATCAACTGGTGGATGGTGGTATGTTGATGATGTTGATGTTGCTGGTCCAGACCCACTCGAACAGGTTATTGCACCTGCTGGTAGCAGTGATGGTGTAGAATCTGATTACTTCACACTAGGAACTCCAAGAACATTTGGAACCGAAGAACTAGAAGCGGACGTTGACTTTAATGTCACTGGTGAAGTTATTGCTACCATTGGTCCTGTCAGTCAGGTTAGTGTTCGTCCTCCACAGCACGAACACCAAGTTATTTCAGGACAAATTGATGGCGATGATGGAGATCCACTCATTCCATGGTTCCAAAGAGCATACTATGGCACCAGTGCTGGTGATTCACAGAACTGGGGTGGACAACCTGATGAGGCAAATAATGCTGTTGATGATGGTTACTGGGAAGATGCAAACTTCTGGAACTTTGGCACATTTGATGGTGAAGTCGGAGACTCTGGTTTAGGATCTCTACTAGATCTATTGCCTGGTAATGGTCAATCTGAAGTAGCGTTTGGTAATTATTGGGGTTCACCATTCGCAGAAATCAGTGGTTTAAGTGATGATTACTTTACTAAGAATGGAACTCCATCTGGTCAAGATGGTGGTGATGCTGGTGTTATTGACACAGCAGAAACTAATGCTAGAATAGATAATTATCTGTCTATCTATTCTGGTACACTGAATCACTCTCACTTGTTAGGTACTGATCCTGTTACTAATCCAGCAACTGACTTCTCTTACGGTAATGTCAACTCAGACGCTACTGCATTCAGACAAGGACTAGCAACATTCAATACTACTTTTGATCTTAAGTTCACTCAGAATGCTACGTCAGATGGTGGATCAGGTGTTGATATCGAACTTAACCCAGCAACTTTCTCATGGAACAATACCAGCAAACCAATTCCTACTGCTGCTATGAATCCACAGCGCAAAGTTCCTATCATCGCACCATTCCACAAGGTTAAATATATAATTAAGGCATATTAATTTAAAACATGGCAGTTGCACATAATGCAGATCCCACTGTTGGTAAGGTCCAACAGTGGAGACCACTTGAGTTGATGCAAGATTCAAACATCACTAAGTCAGACTTCACTGATTTTGTTGGAGTATGGGAGAACTTTGTCCCTGCTCCATTTTGCGATCAATGTATTGGTTGGTTTGAAAATCTATTACACAAGCGTGGTTCATTTGTTGGACCAGAAGATTTTGAGCAACATCCTGAAGAACAATCAGATTTTGATGAGCACATCATGCATGGTGCTACTCAGTATGGTAGCAACATGACAAGGAAGGATGTATCTGTTCTTGCTAACTATGTCAATCAAGCAATGACATATCAGGTCAATCAGTTCCTGAAGTCATGTATGGTTCACTACATGGCAGAGTATGGACAACTAAAGAATGTTCCCATGATTTCTGGTGATGTTAAGATGCAGAAGACACAACCTGCTGGAGGTTATCATCAATGGCATTATGAAAACTCTGCTGCATCACATGCACAGAGAGAAGTTACCTGGATGATCTATCTTAATGACATCCCAGATGGTGATGGTGGTGAGACTGAGTTTTTATATCAAAAGAGAAGAATCCGTCCTACAAAGGGCACAGTTGTATTCTTCCCAGCAGGTATGACACACGTTCACAAAGGAAACACACTGTTCAACGGAGATAAATATATCTTGACGGGATGGTATATTAAGACGGCACTAGTATGACCTCAAGCACACCAATCATAAGAAAACCACTGTTGCAGTTGGATCTTGTTAACAATACGATCCTGCAAGCACCTAACAGTGTTACTACATTGTCGGATTTCAATACATCAACTCTACAGAGATTAGAGTTTGATGATGCTCTCAAGACTAAGTTTTTTGAGATGATCGGAGATTTCTGGCATACTGCCGAAGATACTCTTGATTTCTTTAGTTACTACAACGATGGCACCTACATGGCGCAACGTAGTAGACAGAAGTATGACTTTGAGTCTGAGTCTTTGTATTGGTCGGAGTATCAATTCAAGAGCAGCACTCAAGAACAAGCAGAGCAAGTTTATAATACAGCACGAGCATTGTTTGCCATTGCTGCTAAGCGTAAGACTGATGTTGCATTTCAAAAGACTGAAGCACTAAGCAAAGAGATTAATTTCTTTGAAGCAAAGTGGATGAAGAGACTTAGAGAAAGACAACTAATGCTATCTTCTAGTGATTGGCGTGTACTTCCTGATGTTGAAGATTCTTACACTGGAGAAAAAGATAGATGGATCGCATGGAGAGCAAAGATTAGATCTATTGCTGTTCCCACACCCGAACAATATGATGATAAGTTAGCATTTGCTCAAACTTTATTCAATCAGGTCTATCCTATTGATCCTAAAAACTATAGAAAACTATATCCAAATGATATGCTTGAAGATGGTGTGACTCCAGCACCTGCATTCATGGATCCTGATGATGCTGATCAATGGACAAATTATGATGATGATGCATCATCTGACTTCCTAAACAGCAGAATGATTAACAAACTCATGTATGCTAAGAATAGAGCATCTGGAAGTAGAAGAATCAAGAAAGAAGTTCTCGACATCATTAAATTGATGGAAGTGGAATCAATTTACCCCGATTTCGATAGTAGTCTATTTGTAGAGGATAACTAACTATGTTTTATGAATGTGAGATTCTTAATGAACAACAACTGACCGTTATCAATGATTTGTTCGACAAAGCAGAGTTTACACAAGGAACTGTTCAGCAACGTGATGAACAGAATGTTGACCTATCTGTGAAGAATAACTTCGTGATGGGTCAGCACACATCACAGTTTAGAAAGAGTCTGGAAGTTATTCAGCAGGGCATCAATGATGCTACTGCATTCAGATCTACTTTCGTTGTGAAAGAGATGACAGTTCCTCAAATGACAGAGTATCGTGAGGGTGGAAAGTATAATCCACATATTGATAATATCACTGTCCAAGGACTAAAAGCACACCATAGTATCACACTGTTTCTCAATGACCCTGATGAGTATGAGGGTGGGGAACTGGTAATTACTGATGGTGATATGCAATTTAAGTTTAAACAAAAAGCAGGCACAGCATTAGTATATCCTACAGGAAACTTGCATTTTGTTGCACCTGTGACATCTGGTAAGCGTCGTGTTGCATTGATGTGGGCGAGTAGTCTTATTGAAGACTTCTTCATGCGTCATCAAATCCTCAACCTCGGTAAGAGTATTGAGAGACTATTGGAGCACTATCCTGATGCACCACAAGAAGTTCTTGTGCCATTTGAACAAGTAAGAACCAATTTTGTGAGAGAATATGGAAACCTATGATAAGGTGCTTGGTGACTATGACTTTGCACAAATCCTAGAGGACATGGCACGACCAAAGTGGAGATATGGTCATGCATCAGTATCAAAATCTCATGACATCCCATTCTGGGAGATGAAACTAGATGATGAACCGTTTTATAGTGAGTATCTCCTAAATATCATTAGAGACGTGACAAATGAACCTGACTTAGAGTTAGAACGTGTCTATGCAAATGGACATGTATATGGTGATAAGGCAATGCCTCACACTGATGGTCATTATGATGATTGTAGAACGTTCCTACTATATGCAAATCATATGTGGGATCATACCTGGGGTGGCAAGACTGCTT
>Ga0213860_10000345_pt1 | contig 18503 bp, 10 predicted proteins | sample PICome_3_FD_160118 | JGI IMG/M metagenome (GOLD analysis project Ga0213860, IMG submission 160118) | Coastal seawater microbial communities near Pivers Island, North Carolina, United States - PICO550 | ecosystem: Environmental > Aquatic > Marine > Coastal | place: USA: North Carolina...
CTGAGAAGTTAATTACTGGTTGTCCAGAAACAAGATTCGTTGAATATGAATGTTCTGGTTCTTGAACAACACCATCTAGTACCACCAACAAAGAAGTTGGCACTGCCATATGATCAAGATTGTACTGTGTGGTTGTACCATCACCTGTCAATACTTGTCTATCGAATACTCCGTATGTCGGTTGTGCGCCAATATATGCCATTATTGTTTACCTTTGTTTTCCATTACTATTTATATCTGGTATCCAACCCAATAGATACAATCCGATTGTGCAGAGTTGTTTGTATCCGACCAACCCTGATGTTTGAATGCAATATAGTTACTTGATTGAATAGTAAATGTAGATCCTGATCGTTGATGTTGTTCTGCATTTGATGACGCCAAGTCTGCCCAAGCATTTGCCTGACTATTACCTCTACCACTATACCAGAAATGTCCACTTAGATTATTATCGTAATTTACATTAGCATTATTGATTCTTGGGAATTTCATTGCATACACAAAATATCCACCGGCAGCAGTTGCCTCACCAGTTGTTACACCACCTTGCCATTCATTAGAATAATTGTGACTGTTAGTATTGGATGATACATCCCCTGTTAAGTTTGCATCAAAACATGGGCCTCCATCACCGATTGGGTTCGTTCCATCACCCCCACTGTTTCTCTTATGATCGATTGCAAATATGATACCACTATCATCTGTTTGACTTGCTGTAAGTCCTGTCTGTCTTACACCAGCGGCACCAGAACTAGAATTATTTGTTGTATATCTGTAGTTGTATGTTGTAAAATCGTTTGCAGTTGATGATAATGTGGATAGAGTTGCACTAGATGGAGTAAAGTTGCCATACTGTGCGAAGTTAGATAAGATAGAAGGAATGAACTTCTGGAAATGATATAGAGTACCCAATCCTTCAACATCAACACCCATCTTACAATAGACTTGAGCAGCAGCACCATTAGTAAATGGATTGTTAATATAATAGTTACCACTCGTTGTATAACCAGCATCGTACAGTTGTTTTGCACTAGTAGCAGGATTCGTTGCAGTACCAAGTGGTTCACTAATAATAATATTAAATGTTCTAGGAACTGTTGTAATTCCATCACTTGCTTCCACTGAGAAAGTACTTGTAACATCTGCACCACCAGAACTAATATCTGGACTTGGATCACCACTAATTACACCACTAGTGCCGTTCAGTGAAAGTCCACCATATAAAGAACTACCACTTGCAAGGGCAAAGGATACCGTGTCTCCTTCAGCATCTGTTGCAGCTAGAGTGACACTTCCAGTTTTATCACTGTAGAAGGTTGCGATATTTCCAGCACTTGTTGTCCAACTTGGCGAATTACTTATTGCAAAACCACTAGTCAATTCACCAGACAATCCACCAGCGTTAGTTACTTTGAAACTATAAGCACCCACTGCAAGTCCAGTTGTATTAAAGACAGCAGTAATTTGAGTAGCAGAGTTTACAGTTGTTGTTGTTGCATTAGTCACAGTTCCGTTTGATGCAACAATTGCTGCTGTTGCACCTGACTGAAAATTTACCCCAGTTACAACAATACTAGCACTTGTATCATCTGGTTCTGCACCACTTGGTGAAATTGAGGTAACACTTGGCGGTGTGTCAATTTGTTGCCATTCATTATTACCGTTATAATATTCTGCTCTTCCTGTTGTGGTATTATATCTTAAATTACCACTTCCAGCAGGACTAGGGCGTTGTGCCGTTGTGCCGCCAGGCAAATCAATAAAGTCCGTTTCTTTGTTTTCCAGAGAGAGTTCTGCTAATACTTTTGAATTACTTGCCATTAGACTTGATACCTTACCATTATTTCAGATGCGTTTTGTGGTGCAAATGTCATTGTCATTGTAGAACCACTGATTGCATAATCAGTAGTTGGTTTCAAACAAACACCATTATAGAAAACAAATGCGTTATTAGTTGGAACACCACCGCTACTTAGAGTGAATGCGACTGTTGAACCATCACCAGTAAATGCATCATACTGATAGTCTGGCCCTCTACGAACCACACCACGAAATCCCATATGTTTTGCTTCAATCTCTGCACTTGCATCTGGTGCCGATGTAAATGTTAAGGTATTACCAGATATACTATAGTTAGTTGTAGCTTTCTGAAGAATACCATCAACGAACACCATCACAGAGTTTGCGACTGCTGGGGTTTCTGATAGAGTGAATGCAGTTGTCGAACCATCGCCAGCGGCTACATCTGTAGTGAATGACTTGAGGTTTGCAGCAAGTTGATCTGCACCAACTGAACCTGTTGGTGGTTTCATCGACATCGAACCGATACCTCTATGAACTACATAGATTTGTTCTGTCGAAGCAACTGCACTTGTAAACTGAATAATTCTTGGTTGGGAAGAAGCGTTCTCGTGAATTAAATAAGCAACGTCTGGTTCTTGAACCACGTTACCCATAACCACATATAAGTTTTCTGCATTTGCGCCATCAACATCAGTATCTAGAGCATACGCATTTGTGTATGAAGCAGAACCGACAGTAATCGTACTCAAATCAGAACCAAGAAAATCTTCTTTCTGAAATGCAGCCGATATTCTGTTTGGTGCGTTGATACCAATATATGAATCAGACATCACTTACCCCTTATGTTACATCTTCTAGAATTGATGCCACAACGTCTACTGTTGCCGCAGAGGCATACACTTGAATCTTGTCATCACCGTTCAAAACAATCTTCTGGCCAGACACTGCTTTCAATGCAGAACCAACTGGTACTGGAGCATTCTTTACGAGATGATAGGAAGTTGATGCACTACTATCTCTAACAAGAACTGTTACCTGTACAGCAGATGTTCCTGTGTTTGCAATGTCAAGTTCGATAAGAATTGAGTTGACGGCAGAACCATTATTCGCAGTATACACATCTGTAGGTGAACCACTGTTAGTGGAAACACTTGTCGCAAATGCGTTCTTAAAATTATTAGCCATTCTAATTCTTCCCTTTTAAGTATTTATGTTAGTTATCCAAGAGCAACTGCAAGGGCAATACCAAAACCTTCAGTTGCAATTACACCACTTCCAGCTGGAAATGTAAGTGTAGTTGAATTGGATGTTAGTTCTAAACCACCTGTTCCTGTGTGATTAATTACCGACTTTGTGGAGTCGTGAAATATCTGTAAATCATCATCTGCACCAAATTTAATTCTTTCACTTGTAGGCCCAGTAGAATCATCAAAGTCAATTACAGTAGGAAAGAGAACAGAACTCAATCCACTTTCCAATTCTTTGATTGCGTCTACAATATCTGTTACTGCATTACCGTTTACAGTTGAAGGAAGATTTGCAATATCACCGACATCAGTTGCCAGTTCATTGAACTCAACTCTCCACTCTTCAAAAGTAAAACTTGCTGGTGCGTTACGATCTGCCATTATTTCTTATCCACTATTTGCAATAAAAGATTCTTTATTTCGTGCATCTCTGACTTTAGATTATTTATGTCTCTTACTGCATCTCTTAGTTCATCTTTATTTTTTTGAACGGCACGAGAGCGTTCTACTGCTGCTTTGTATGCAGCCATGTTAGTGTTTACCACTGCACGAGAATTTTTATCTCGTGCAAGGTTTGGATTATCTTCTACTTGAATATATTCACTCATCTTATGTCGCCATTGCAATTGCTCTCAAGTCCTTACAACGTGGAGGCTCAGAGCTGTTTGTTCCTTGCATACGAATTTTGATTGCGAAGGAAATAAATTCTTGTAGTCCGTCAGCAGTATATTGTCTTTCAATAAAGTCTTGGTAATCGACAGATGCGTTTACATTCTCATCAGGCGAACCATTTGTATTGAAGTACTGCCAACCAATCTCATCGAAGTCAGATGCATCGTCAGAACGAAGTATCTTGTACATCACTTGGATTTCTGAAGTGTCAAACTGGACTGCATCTAGATAAACCTTAATTGCAGTGGCAGGAGTTTTCAGTGTAACCTTACGAGTACAGTAGATAACCTCATTGTTATCGCCTTCTGGGTCTGTTGGTGGTACATAGTCTGTTGTTGGATAAACATCAGATGCACTATCAACATTATCCAATCTGTTGGCAATCATCGCAACAGTCTTTCTATCCAAGTCAATCATTGGTGACAAGTTATCTTTGTCAGATGTCATTGTATAGATTAGATGCATGGACTTTGTACCAGACATTTTGTTTGTCTCGTTGATTTGTGATGCAACCATGATAGGATTATCAAAGTAATATTCATCATCCGTTGCAATAACTCTTGCATTAGATTCGGTTTGTTTTTCAAAAGAGGTCTGTCCACCATCAGCAGACCTTGCAGAAGTAGAACGAACCTTTGCACTAAGTTGTGTATCTGGGAACTCAACAATTGGAATGAATGGTTGGATAACATCTGCCATTGCGTTTTCAGTTGCAGTCACAGCATTACCACCACTTGTTCCGTCACCATTAGATGCAGCGTTTGTGGTTGTAGTAATCGTGTAAGAGTCGATACCAACATTTCCAATTGCAGTATGTGTCTTGTTGATTTCTGTTAGAGGGATTTCGTGAATCATATACAGTTCAACTGTAGCACCATCTGCATGGTCTGAATCTGTTCCCTCAACACTTGTCACAGTTCCAATCTGTGTTTGTGACGCACCAACAACACCAGACTTAATTTCATCACCAATCTTCAAGAAGATGGTGTTACCGTTTGTGGTTGCCCATGAAGGCCAGGTTGTTGTATTGGTAAGTGTAATCGCAGTTGCACCAGCAAGGATTGCACCGTTTAGAGTTGTAGTATATCCAGAACTTACACCAGCGATAGTGACATTATTCTGAAGAGGCTCATACATATGATGGTCACGATGTGTAATCTTTACTATGTTACTTGAAGCGAAAGTTCTGACAGGATTATCTTCTAGTGTTTTTACTGGAAGTTCATCATTAACAAGTGTCAATACACCTGTCTTACTTGTGTCAAACTTTGCACGATAGAGATTAAATTTCAAATCTTCAAAGTCATATGCAGTCCAAGTAGTATTGTTCTGTGACTTAAAGAGAACACCAAGATATGGTTGTTCTGAAACCAAACGAGAACCACCCACATCTAGTTCGCCCATTCTGGAAATCCATGCGAGATACTTATCGGAGTCTGTTTGTAGAACAATACAATATTCAACTCCGTTCTTCACATAGACAGGATGTTCAAACTCAAATGTTGTTGCAACAGAAGCATCTTCTGAAACTGAAACCTCATCTGGTTCTAGTGTTACTGAAGCAAATGGAAGAACCGTTGTGGTTGGATAACCATTTTGCATCTCACGAATCTGACAAGTAACAGGAAGTTCTGGATCTTTCTGCGAGAAGAATGCGTCAACCTTTGTCAACACTTCACCACCATCAGCCTGAGGCATAAATGATTGTGCAAGCGGATCCCACCATCCAATAATGTCATCTCTGTTGATACCATTTGTTCTTTGTTGAAGATTTCTCACCTCTACTCTTGCGTTACGAGTGTGGATGAATGTTTCTTGCATTGTGGTTAGAATACCAGTAGAACTAAAGATTGCTTGTGCAAATGTCTCTGGTTGTGGTGTCTCTTCATTTATAGATGATGATGACAATCTGAATAGTCTATCACCAGTTCTAAACTTTGGATTACCACGAACATTTGGATCTGGGATTGTAAAGATACCTTCAACTGTACCGGCAGGTGAAGTGACTAGTGCAGTTTCATCAATCGCAGTATTGTCGATTAGAGAAAGGTTTCCAGAAGTTGGAACTACTGTCTTTGCACCATCAACAATCTTGAACTCAATTGCATTCACTTTATTTTTGTTTGGATATCTTCTGTGTTGGAAGGTTGCAAATGTAGATGAAGAACTATCAAATGCTCTACCAATATTGCTCCATCTTGTATTCTTTACAATCTGATATTTGTCTCTTGGAATTAGATTGCCACTTTGATCGTATACCTTGATGTCATAAAGTCTATCGTTTGCACCGATCCTATTGTTCGTATCAGTTGCAAAAAGTCTTAGATAAACCTCACCTTTATTATTAGGTGTCAGAGATAATCCTGTTTCAGTAACATTACTTCTAGTAGAGCCAGGATATGTGTCTGTGTCAATTGCAATAAGGTCTTCACCCTTATCTGTTCTATAAGAAATAGTTGCGATAAGAGGATTACCACCAATCTTATGATAATCAAACTCTACTCTAGAGATGGATGTCCATGAACCAGATGTAGTCACAGCAAGATTTGACCTTGTACCTGTAACTGCACCACCGGCAGGAACACAATATTGTGATACTGGCGTCTTGTCAAAGAATGGATAAACTCTTGTCAAAGGCTTCATTCCTGTCGCCTTGAAATGAACATTCTTTGAACGCATGAATGGAATCAATGCACGAGATAGAACTTTGTTACCTTGTGATTCAACATCAATCTGTGGAATAACAGAAGTCTGTACACCCTGTCTAACTAGTGGGCCACCATCACTTGATGATAGAATTGTTCTTCTAATAATAGGTCTGAAGGGAACGCTACTACGAGCTCTTGCCCATGATGTCTCTCTAAAGGTTGTTGTTCTTTCGGTAACAGTACCACCCCACTGAGATTGCCATGAACCCCAAACAGTTCCAAGTGCGTTTCGATTTGCAGCGAGAACTGAGTCGAAGTTACCTTCTCTGTTGATAATAATATCTGGAAGTTGATTTACCTCAAACCATTCATCGCCCGAAGGATTGAGAACACAAACACCAGCCCATGCAAAGTTCAGAACAGGGTTTAGGTTTTCAACACGAGTTGCATATGGTTGAGATGCAGTAACAGTATGTTCATATGGAAGAGTTACAATGTCACCAGTTTTCTGATAACTTCTTAAAGTTCTATCTGAATCATCTGCCGCTTCTTCACTTACACCGATACCCTTCATGTAATACTTTGGACGCAACTCACCAGCTTGCATATCTACTGCGGCACGATAGTCTGGGTGATTCACATCACCAGTTGCGTGTCCTCTAAAGTTATCTACGAGGATACCAGACTTAAATCTGTTTAGTCCGTTTGAGTCTTGGATTTCTAAACTTTGTGCTTCCTTCTCCAATAGAGACAATGCAGTATAGTATTCCATATTGTTGATACGGTTTTCAAGTTTACCGATATCTTTCATTGTGTATCTACGATTGTTTGTCTTTGTAAAGTCAACGTCATTAGTAGAAAGAACATATGGGTTCAAGTTGATTTTTGCAATATGCATTGCATCATCTAGAGGTTTAGGAGGCAAAGGATTCTCTGATGGCGCACCACTAATAACCTTGAAGTCACCTGTTGGTGTCAAGAACATTGAGTCGATACGTCCAACATAATACTCAAAGTCATACTTGAAGTTTGAGTTGTCCTTTGGAAGATTTGTAGTTGATGCACCACTACCAGTGAACAGACGATCTTCAAAGTTGAATGTAAAGTCTGTAACCTTCTTACAAGTAAGGTTTAGTCCACTTGGGCCATCTACTGTATTTGAATCTGTAATGTTTGTGCCGCTACCATTCTTATCTGCAACACGAGGTCTGAAGTCAACTGCATCACGCAAGTCATATTCACCAGTAGGTTCTGCAACCTCTGGATCAACACGAGTCGCTGTGTATACTGGAATTTCTTTATAGTCGATTGAACTATAAGAGTCAACAGTAAAGAAGTCACCACCACCATGATCGAAGTTGTCATATACTACAAGCAGTTTACCAACAGGAGCGATGGCAGATGACTTACGAACCAGTTTCGCAATATCATAATAGTTGTCTCTTTGTCCATTGTCAAGAGTAAATTGATTTGTTACATCACGAGAACCAGCGTAGTTTGCATCAATCGTTGCTGTTGCAGTACTCTCACTACCAGTGATTGTCTCGCCAACAGAGAAGGTTCTTCCATTGACACTGATATAAGAGATTGGGTCAGTAACCGTAATCAATCTTGCAATTGCACCAGATGTTCCACCAGTAATCAGTTCACCAGCAGTGAATGTACCAGAGGAAGAACTAATGTCAGATGATGGGGGATATGGAAACTTTGTGTTATCTTCTTCAGTATAGATTGCATGAAGTTTGTGAACGTCAGCAACACCGAAAGAGATGTCTTTATGATGAGCAGATGTACCATACTGTCCACCACCAGCAATACCATCGTTGTCCACTTGAAGAAGTTGAACACGATTTCTTGTCTTGTTCTTTTCACTAGTAACAGTTCTTGTAAGTGTTGCAACAAGACGAACATCTGCACCGTTACCCAAAACTGTTGGGGATGTTACAACAAGAGTGTTTGAACCAGAACCAGTTACCGTTACATTAGAAGAGTTTAGATTGATGATATCACCAGTTGCCGCAGTACCAGTACCACCAGTTACAACGATTAGAACAAAGTCCTCATTGTCCACTGCATTGAATGTTTCATTTGTACCGGCAGGGCCAAAAGATACTGCACCAGAAGAAGTAGAACCATGAAAGGTTTCTCTTACCACTACGTCTGTTCTAGATGCACCAGCATTAGTTTCTGTCTTGAGTGTCTTGATACCATTCTTCTGTAGTTTACGAAGAAGAATATTCTTTTGTTGGTCTTTTAGTTTTGCTCTTTTTCTGATTGCGTTCACAGAAGTAACTGTGTTTGTTGGTGTGCCACTAAGAGTTAGAGTTGTGTTATTTGTTACAGTAACAGTAAACTCTTCAGAAGCACCAGCCGCACCAGAAGGTAGACTAATTACATCACCGTTTTGTAACTCTGTCAAAAATGAAGTTTGGAAACCATTTAGAGTTGTAGTAGAGTTTGTCACAAGTCCAGAGATTGTTACATCACTGTCTAGGAAAATATCAGCAGAGAAGTTCGCATCAGGCGAACCATCTGGGTCAAGCATGAATGTTTGTTTGACTTCACTGAAGTCGTGTACGGTAACACCGTTTGTATCAATAATCAAATCATCATTACTAGAATTCTCTAAGATTTCATCTGCCTCTGTGGAAGAAGTCGATGTAACTTTTTCCCCATCAATGAAAGTACCCACAACAGATGTAAGTACAAGTGTTGCGCCAGAGGTTGCAGATGCAACATATCCATATGCACCAGAGTTCACACCAGTAATCTTTGCACCAGTATCAACACCAGCAGATGGTGTACCACCACCGCTAGTTGAATGATTCAAAGTAATCTTTGTGAACATACGAATGTCAAATAGATATAGTTTGAATTTTGTATTTGTTAGTGAGGTTGAAGAAAGAATGTCTGTAGTTGTTGCAGTGTTTCCTTCAAAGTGTTCTACACCTCTCACACGAGCAAGTCCGATTACATTACCAGCACCAGTACCACGAGTACCAGTTGCAGTATCCCTTAGTTCGACTTCACGATACGGTTGATCAATCTCACCAGCATCTTCTGGTGAAATCTCTGGGCCACCGAACAGATTATCAACGGTTGCAAAGTTACCAACCTCAACAGGTGTCACTGAACTAGTATAGGTTTCGACTGTTCTTGGTTTAGGAACATCAATATACTTTGGTGCAATCGTTTCAATCTCATAACCACGAACATATGCTTTGCCCGGCGCAACTTGAATGGTTAGGAAATCATCAGATGCAGTATTACCAGAATCGGTTGTCTGTCCAGATGTATAGATACCATTGTTCAAACCATCGTTTAGGTTTTCACGAATGTCTAGTTGGAAGTCACGAACTGTGTAATCACCAGACTCATCAAATGTTCTACGAGCAAGTGTCTCGCCTAGAACAGAGTACTCTGTGTTACGAGCTTTGACTTCTAGATTACCATTCTGAATTCTCATCAGTTCGACAAAGTTCTCATCATCAGTAGATGTAAGAGAAAGTTTGTCAAGGGTTAGAGAGAACTTTAGACGATGAGCGCCTTTCGCATTTACGTTTGAACTTCCCTGTGCATTATCCAAAAGAGAACCATCTTCTTCTGGTGTCTCTAGTGTTTCAGTGATTGAAAGACCCACACGATAGGAAGGTTTGTTTGTATACTTGTCTAGGATAAGTCTCTGTTCTGCAACACGAACAAAGTGTCCACGAATAAAGTATACACCCTCTTCAATGTTTGCAGAAGAACCTGTTGCAGTTGCATTAGATGCTTCAAGTTGTGCAGATTCTACATCTGCACCAAAACTACCAACAATCCCATCAGCAGAAATAAGTTCACCATCTGTGAATACTGTTGAAGTAACATCGTCACCAGTTGCAACATACTTTACATATAGTGTAATAGGGTCATCTGTGGTTGCGGCAACTGCCTGAATAACTTCTGCAACGACACCAGATGTTGAACCAGTAATTCTTTTCCCAACGTAGTCTTGAATCTGACTACTAATATCAGTCTGTGATATTGTAGACGACAACTTTACTGCATAGTATTCATCTGTAAAACCAATGGAGCCAGGGATAACCACTGTACCTTCTTTGAAGAAATGGCGTCCATGTCTTTCGATTTGGTTTTGAAGAATAGTTTGAAGTTGTGTTAGTTCTCTTGCCTGAACTGCAAAGCCTGGGCGAAAGAGAACTCTATGAAAATCTTTGTTTTCAGCAAAGTCATCATAGTATGGTGACACATTGAGATTGGTTTTTTCCATTGTTTAGAATTCCACTACGATTTTTATATCTTCTGTTTGGTCAGATGCACGAGAAATCGGGCGTCTGTTTTCTACATAAATGATATCTCCACTGTTGGGTTCAAGTTCAGGCCCAGCGTATCCAGCAGATAATGTTACAGATGTTGAACCTACGGTTGCCGATGTTGCTGATGTATCAGGCGTTGCGGCCGCATTAGAGTTTGCACCTGTAATAACATTTGCACCACTGAACGCAACTGAATTTCCATTTGCATGGATACCATAGTCAGAGAATCTTTCCTGTACATAGAATAGGGTTAGGTTTGTTGCATCATACTCAACAACTCTACCAACTGCACCAGTTGTAGACTGAGTAATCTTTTCATCAATCTCATATGCGACTGAAGGGGCAGATGCAAGTTTTACAATACTTGTCTGTCTTGCAGTAGAGATAGATGCGACTGTTGTTGTTCCAACAGCAAAAGGATCTTTCACAATACCCACTTCTCTAAAGTCGTTTGCAACTGTGATATCATCACCTTCTGCCTGTTCCAGTTTGGTGTTCATCATTACGAAGTGTCCACCAAGTTCTGCTTCTGCATTTGAACCATGTCCACCTTTTGGTGAAATGATTGGAACAACTGCACCGTTAGTTCCAGTACCAATATTGGCTGCAGTGTTTAGAGAACTATCAGAGTAAACGTCTGTCAAGTCAATTGTACCAAAGGTGTACCCTGTACCTGCTGTCACAACATCTGTTTCACCAGCACTCTTACCAAACTTTACAATTGCACCACCAGATACATTGATTTCTACAACACCACTAGAACCATCACCCTTGATTGCTGCAAAGTATGTTCCGTCTGTATAACCAGAACCGGCAGTCACACGAAGTGCATCAATAGAACCATCTGCGGCTGCACTTTGTACTGCACTGTCAGTTAGTACTGGAATGAAGTCGTTAGTTACAAATTTCTGAATCTGTGATGTGCTTAGTGTGTACATATACTGTAAAGTATATCCACCAAGTTCAAAAGGAATGTTTCCTGTACCTGTTGGTTCTGCTCCATCATATGGATCACCGCCATTATTGTCAAGTACTTTATATACTTTATACTCTGAAGTCATAAAGTAGAATGTACCTTCATACAAGTTTGTTGCACCAGAGGTTGTTGGGTTAGATGAACTGATATCATGTTCATACATATCGTATGTTGTCAAGTCAACCCAATTTCTTCTTGGGATAACGAAAGACACATCTGAAGATGAGATCAATTTGGCAGCGAGCATTGAGTCCCATTTATAGAATTCTGAACTTACATCATCCTTTGGAGAAGGGGGTGAGTTGTCATCGCCACCAGATGTCGAGTTGGTAAAAGGTGAACTCTTACCAATGAACAAATAGTATGTTGATGCAGCCGCCTCTGAGAATGACTCAAAGAATTGGTCTGCATTGTGTTTTCTGAACTTTTCAGTAATAATCGCTGCCATTGTTTTTTCCTATAATCTTATTTATGATGCAATTTAGTAGACTCTTAAACCCCACCAATAACTGAGAGAGTTATCATCAAAAGTGTTGGCGCCACCAATAAGTGCGCTGCCAGCGGAATTCAAATCCCAAGTGGCTGTGTGAGCTTGGTCGGTATTTACATATATCATCATTCTGTATCTGTAATTTGCTGTTGGGGTAATGCTGTGCAAATATGTTGCAGTAAGAGTTGCACCCTCTTGGTCATCCCCAGTAGTATCATAGAATCTCTGAGCAGTGTGAAACACATCAGACCAGACAGAACCACCATCAGTAGATTGTTGAACACCAATCACTGCATCTCTTATTGCTTCAGCACTATTAGTATCAAACCCAGCGGATATACCAAAGAGCCAGAATTGTGTCTCACCATTTGTAGATAATGCTGGAGTCCATGTGTTATTTGCATCATTACTAAATCCACTAGTCGAGTCAAAATCAACAGTTCCATTTGTATTGAATGGCATAACATATTCAACACCATCACTATAACCTGTTTTTGGTGAGGTAATACGAAATCTAAAATAATCTCTGTATTCTAATTTCTGTGGAGATATAGTACTATCTGCAATTTTAGCATTAGTCACAGCATTGCTAGAAAGTTCTGCAACTGTTACTGAATTGTTTGCCAAGTCCTCTGCGGCAATAACATCAACACCAATCTTTGCAGATGTAACAGCATCGTTAGCAATCTTTGCAGTTGAGATTGAACCATCTGGTGGCACAATATCTGAAGCCACCAATCCATTTGTACCTATTTTATCAATTGCCATAGTTGTCTATCCTATCTTATGTAAGGTCTTCCCATGCAGTTCCATTGTATACCTGTGCTTTATTTGTTGCAGTCAAGTAAACCAACATACCAGCGACAGGTGAAGTAATTGCAGCATCTCTTGCAGTTGTGTCTGCATATGCCTTGAGTTGGAAAGTCGTGGTTGAAGTAATGGTTGTGCCTGTAACTGCGGCCGGTGTTGTACCACCAACGATACCATCTACGTTACCTGTCACGTTACCAGTTACATTACCAGTGATGTCACCAGTGAATGTACCAGCGATTGCACCAGTACCAGTAATGGTAGGTGAAGTCAGTGTCTTATTAGTAAGTGTCTGTGTTGCAATCTCTGAAACAAGAGTTGAGTTTCCATCTGCTGGAAGCAACAAAGTGTTCGTTACGTTTGCACTATGTGGTTGTGGTTTGATTGTCTGTCCATGAGAGTTTGCATGACAGTTTAGAACAATCTGTCCTTCAACTGCTGAGCCATCACCACGAATCTCTAAGATGTTTGTTGCCGCAGTAACCTGTACGTTACCAGATGCTGATGAGATATTACCTGTCAAGTCACCAGTTACGTTACCTGTCACGTTACCAGTGATGTCACCAGTGAATGTACCAGCAATCGCACCTGTACCAGTGATGGTAGGTGAGGTTAGACTTTTGTTTGTTAGTGTTTGAGTTGCAGTAAGCAATGCTACTGAATCAGTAGTAATCGCTGTACCATCTGTAATAGTGTTTGTGGCAACGCCATTGATCTTTGCATAGACTTCTTCAATGTTGGCATTGATCTTGCCTGCACCAGTGCGAAGATCATCACCTGTTCCGTCATTGGCAGATTGGCCGGTGCCGACTTTTTGATACGCCATTTTAGATTTCTCCTAAAGTTTTAATTACATTGTTATTTATACAGTTTCGTCATAGGTACTTGCAGAAGAATCGAATGTTTGTTGACTTGAATCAAACGAATCTGGATTCGCACCTATGTCGAGTGTAGTTGTTGTATCATCGAATGAGAAACCAGACTCATCAAATGATGTATATACACTGCCCGATACTGCACGAGGTGTCAATGAACTGACTTCCTCATCAAATCTGTTGTTTGCATTATCAAATGTCATAAAGGTATTATCAAATGCATTAGTTTTTGTATTAGTAATTCTTATTTCGCCAGGGGGCGGTATGTTAATTCTTGTAGTGTACGCCGCAGCTGGAATAAAGATACTCTGACTATCGAATGTATCCTCTGTCGAATCAAAAGTATTGTGTTGAGTAGACGAATAGTCAAATGTATTCTCACCTTGCTTTGCAGATACTTGATTTATACGATACTGTGCAAACTGTTCGATGGTATAGTATTCACCACTATTGACACCCTGTCTAAGTTCTCTATACAGGCCAGGATAGTTTGGTATCTGTTCACTTGTATCTGTTGGGGGAACTGCAAATGCATACTTAGGAAGCAAGTCTAGTGTTGGGCCGAGAACATTTGTTGTCTGACTTGATAAACCAAAACGAACTGATACTGTACTTGTAAGTGTGACTTCTCTCTTTCCACTCTGTCTTTCGTCCAAGTCTTTCAGTCCAACCTTTGGACTTGCGTTTAGACTTGTGCCGTCTGTCTTTGTACCCAACCTTCTTTGGAAGATTGTAGTGAATAGGTTTGTGAATGTAGATGCAAGTTCTGGTGTGAATGTTGTGTCACTGTCATGTCCGACAATATCACCAGCGGCAGGAACTTGTAGTCTTGCAGAAACTTGAGATGCGAATGAAACTTCACCAAAGACATTCCAACCTGCTGGGTGAACAGAACGTCTGACTGATTCACGCCACTGGTTGATTGACTCACCGATACGAACAACATAGGAATAGTCTTGGTAGTAGTTTGAATCTTGAATACGCATTGTATCCACAGATGCTTTACCTTTGTCAGTAACAAAGTTACCAACTGTTGTTCCGATAGTTCCAACCTGTACTGTTGCAAGAGCTGGAGAAGATTGATAGACTGTTGCAGTTGCACCAGTAATCGTTGTGATAACATCTCCCTCATTCAGTGTGACTGAGGTATTGATTTCTAGAATGTTTCTACTATTGTCAAACTCTACGACTGTACCAGCATGACTTGTAAGAGTGTCGCCTGGCGTGAATGTTCCTGTTGCATTTAGAACAAGGAAGTTCCTGTTCAATGTCATGGTAGGAGCAGTGTTATAATTCAAACCAAAGTTTGTGATTGAAATACCTTCAACGTGTCCAACCATAGGAGTCTGAGTTGACGCTGCAAATAGACTTGCACCAGAACCAGTTGTCGGACTACTTTGATCGGTTGGTTCTGGTGGACTACTAACGAAATTCAAATCATGTTTTATAGTAGGAAGTTTGATGAAACCGTTACCCTTGTTGATCATGGTAATCTTTGTAATCTCACCAATCTCACTTGCACTGAACTGTGGTTCGTTGAATGTGTTCTCTTCAAGGATAATCTGGCCACCATCTTCCATTACAAGATAGTCCAAATCTCCAACGGTTGTTTCGTGTTCAATGTACTGGATGTCATCATCAGTAACAATCAAGTCACCATCTTCTGTGATGACGTTGCCTGGCGATGTGATTGGTTCTAGAAGGAATGCACCACCAACAACTGCAATCTTTGCTCGGACACCTTTACCTTCTGTGTCTGTCAAAGTAAATCTGAGTTCTTCACCTATGGTGTATCCACTACCACCGTCCTCAATAACAATCTCATCAATGTTACCTTGTCCTGCTGATTCGACTACACCTGTTGCCGCATCATTACCAGCGCCTGCGATTGACACCGTATCATTTGTGTTGTAGTATGCACCACCACTCGTTACGGTTGCACCTGTTACAATACCTTTTACAACAGCAGAGATTTCTAAGTCTTTTCCAATATCTGTTGTGGTAACAATCTCACCTACGGTAAACTCGCCTTCAACAGAATCTTCATCAAGGTTTATCTCTGCGACAAGTTCGATACCTTCTCTGAACTTGATGACTGTTGCGATAAGAGCAGACGCACCAGACGTTGAACCGATTACTCTTTGTCCAATCGCTTGGTTGAAGTCGGATGTTCCATTCTCAATAACACGAATAACTTTATCTGTTGACCACTGACCGTCAGAAACCCTCAACATATTATCACGAGGATAGATTAGGGTTGCCTCTTCATCAAAGAGAATTCTGAAGAATAGTTTGTGTCCATCTTCAGTACCCTTTGCAGTGTACATATCTCTGATACTCTTTAGAAGTTTTCTTTTCGATAGTCCGTCTGCAAGAGTATTGGGGAAGGACTGCATAAATGAATCTTTGAACTTGTCAAGGAAATCATAAACAGTATTGTCAACGTCAGCATATGCAAGAAGTTGTTGGATGTTCTGTACAGGGTTTGCACGATAGGATGAAACAGTAGATGTTGCACCACTTGTACCACCAGTGATTGTCTCACCAGTTTGTAACTTTTGTTGGGATGTAATGAATAGACGATTGTTATCATCAAAGTCATCCACGAGAACACGAGCCGTTGCACCAGAGATTGCACCAGTGATTGTCTCACCGACTGTAAACTTACCAACAGACTCCTCAAGAACAATCTTCTCTTCAGTCTCATCAAGAATGAAGTTCTTGGAAATAGTTTCTTCAATCACATAGTCATTACTACCAGTAATAACAAGTTCGCCCGCCTCAAGAAACTCATAGTAATGTTTGAGGAAGGTTGAGAATAAAGGATGGTCTTGTTGGACAAACTCAGGCAACTGAGTCTGAATATGTGGAGACACCTTATTTTTTATTGTTGGTTCATTTCCAGACATCTAGTAAACCCTAATATGAAGATGATGTAGTATAACCTGTTCCGGCAGAGGAGCCTCCAGATTCAATAGTATCATTCTGTCCTGTAATCTTTAGATTTGTAAAATCAATTTCTAGTAGTTGGTTACGAACTGGTACAACATCATTTGATGATGGAAGGATTGTAACTGTGATACCAGCAGTTTCAGTAGAACCTGTGATGTTCAATCCATCAATCAATATCAGTCCTGTAGAGTAATCAACTGTACCAATGTTCGTTGTGTAATATGTTCTAGTTGTTCCACCAGTTAGTGAATATGCTCTGAGGTTTCCATTACCATCATCATCCATAAAGTATTCCAAAGAACTACCAGCAATATTGAAACCAGTAGAAGAGGTAACACCACCCATCGCTGCATTATGTCCAGCGTGTGGGTTATAAATTGGATTGGAAAACTTTAGTTCATACTTTGCAACTGTGTTTAGTTGTGGAACGATTGTCTTTTCAATTCTTACTGTTGAGATGTTAGATAGGATTGCTGGATCAGTACCATCAATCAAACGAGATAGTTTTGAGAATCTAAATACACCATCAAACTTCTTCAAGTCAGAATTGTTATAGTTAGTAATTGTTGCAAGAACTGCTGTCTCTAGTTCTGTTGCTGATTTGGTTGTGACGTTAGAGTTGTACTTGAATGTTGTATTCAAAAGAATCTTTGTTGTCTCTGGATCAACAATCGTAGGACGAACAGATGCAACATTATATTTGTCAAGTGCAGTTGCGATACTTGCCTTCTGGGCTTGAGTTAGGTTCACACCAGAAGTTGTCTTGATTGAAATAAAGACTTGTCCGAAAACTGGTGGTTCATTATCCTCACCACCCCACACTTGAATTGCATCAGTGTCAGCATAAACTTTTGGAATGATAACCTTGTAGTCATCAGTTGTAACTGCTCTACCCTGTGATGCAAAGTCGAGGGGAGCGTTGTACTTGATTGATTCGATTGTCTCTGGTTCTGCACCACCAGATGCAGATTGAGTTGTTGCGATTGTGATATCAGTCTCACCACCAACAGATGTTCCAGTGAATGTACTTGCACCGTTTGCCTTACCCTTGTTAGTCACAATGTATTCTAGGATGATGATGTTACCGTCTGCTGGTTTCTTGCCAACAACGTCATCACCAAAGTAAACCTCAAATCTTCCATTATCATTTTCCTGTAGGAAGAACACTTCAGAAGTTGCAGTGACTTGAGAGATGTCATTGGCGAGAGTATATGTTCTTGTGGTTGTGTCTGTGGTTGATGTCTGTACAGAAACTTTCAGTGTAGTTGTGTCTGCACGATTATCTGTAATCATATACTTCTTCTCAATGTCATTATTGTCCACTGTATACTTTGCAGTAACAAGCGAACCTTCATAGATTGGAAGATTAGTAAAACGAAGAATACCATCTTGTGTTGTGGTTGTTCTTGTGTCGTTGACTACGAATGCGTAAGTAGTACCACTTACTTGTGTTGTAAACTTTGTACCCTTTTCGATTGTGATAGATGTACGAGTTGTATTGTTGATTGTGACATCCAACATAGCCATAGGCGCACGAGCAGAACGTGGAGTATAACCTAGTGTCTTTGCGTGAGAGACTACAGAAGAACGCAGAGTTGCTGTATCCAAGTATGCTTCGTTGATTGCCATGTTTGCATTCATACCCAAGTAATGAGTATTGTATGCAAGTACATCTAGTAGGGTTGATAGTCCAGAACCTTCAAAGTTGTAATCTGAA
>Ga0213860_10000346_pt1 | contig 18501 bp, 23 predicted proteins | sample PICome_3_FD_160118 | JGI IMG/M metagenome (GOLD analysis project Ga0213860, IMG submission 160118) | Coastal seawater microbial communities near Pivers Island, North Carolina, United States - PICO550 | ecosystem: Environmental > Aquatic > Marine > Coastal | place: USA: North Carolina...
AAGGAAAGTTATGGCAGAAACAAAACTTACAACTGTAAAAATTATAAAAGGAATTTATTCTAAGTTTAAAAGATTATCTTTTGATTCGAATATTACACTTCAAAAATTAGTTAACAGGTCAGTTAACAAATATATCGAAGATGAAGATTTTAGATTAGAAATAAACAATTATGAAAATCTACATGAGAGTGGCTCTCAATTTTAATTATGAACAAACAAGATAACGGTAATACACAACTTAATCAAGCTCGTAATGAATTCAACGATAGAGTTGAAACTAAAAAATATTTAGGAAATACATTTAGGGTTAAGTTAAACAACCACAGAAGATTTAGAACAATTTAAATAAAGGTTAATGGCAAAGAAGAAGATTCTACTATTATCTGATGATTTAAGGATGTCATCAGGTATTGCAACAGTTTCAAAAGAATTAGTTTTCTGTACATGGGAATATTATGATTGGGTACAATTAGGAGCAGCAGTAAATCATCCTGAAAAAGGTAAAGAAATAGATTTGGGTGAAGATGCTCGTAAACTTAGTGGAGTAGAAGATGCTTCATTAAAACTCATTCCTTGGACTGGATATGGTGATGCAAATATTCTCAGAGAATTAATTATGAGACACCAACCAGATGCAATTCTACACTTTACAGACCCAAGATATTGGAGATGGTTATACGAAATGGAAGCAGAACTAAGACAGAATATACCAATTCTGTTTTATCATATTTGGGATGATTTACCAGACCCTCACTACAATAGAGATTACTATGAATCATGTGATTGGTTAGGATGTATCTCAAGACAAACTTATGGTATTGTAAGTAGAGTTGGTAAGATTGATTCAGAAACAATCAAACCATTAGAAGATTGGCAGACATCCTATGTACCACATGGTATCAATTCAGAAACTTTCAAACCTTCACCAGTTCCACAAGATTTTAAAGATAAACTTCTTGGTGGTAAAGATTATAAGTTTGTTTTATTTTGGATGAATAGAAATATTAAAAGAAAACAACCATCTGATGTGATTTGGGCATTCAAGAAATTTAGAGATGGATTACCTGAAAAAGATAAAGATGGAGTATGTTTAGTTATGCATACAAATCCTGTTGACCAAAATGGTACAAACTTAATAGAAGTTGCAGATAGACTTGCACCTGATTGTGATATTAGGTTTTCAACAGATAGAGTTTCTCAAGAACAATTGAACTGGATTTACAACCTTTCAGATTGTACAATCAATATTGCAGGTAACGAAGGATTTGGGTTAGTAACAGCTGAATCAGTAATGGCAGGAACTCCTATCATTGTAAATGTGACTGGTGGATTACAAGACCAATGTGGATTCAAAAAGAAATCAACAGGTAAATATTTCACTGCGGAAGAATATAAACAAATCGGTTCACTTCATGATTACAGAGAATGGGAAGATAAAGTAACACATGGTGAATGGGTGAAACCAGTTTGGCCAAGAGTTCAAACATTAGTTGGTTCACTTCCAACTCCATACATTATTGATGATAAGGTAGATGTACATGATGTTGCTGATGCTATCAGATATTGGTATGATACTCATTCTGAAGATAGAAAAGAATTTGCATTAAAAGGTAGAGAAGAGTTTTTAGGTGAGATGGGATTGAATGCAAAAAATATGTGTAAGACACTTGTAGATGGAATCACAACTACATTTAAAAATTGGAAACCAAAAGAAAAGTTTAATGTTTATAAACTTAGATAATGAGTAAGCCAATTTTTGTTGTTAGATTTCCTGGTTATTGGACAAGTAAACAAGTTGAAATCTCTCGAAGAGCAATTTACGAAAGAAAAGAACTCAACGAAGATTATCATGTTTTAGTTTTACAAGATAATGAAATTCATTCAAGTACTAAATTTGAATGTTACAATTCACCAAACGAACCAGAGAAATTAGAAGAGATAACAAAACTTACTGAAGTATCAATACAAAGATGTTTAAGACAAGAAGAAGAAAAAATAAATAAAGAAGATGAATAAACCACTATTAGTTTTTCAAGCACCTATTGCCACAAGAAGTGGTTATGGTGACCATTCAAGAGATATCTTGAAATCATTATTCGAATTAGATAAGTACGATGTAAAGATTGTACCAACGAGGTGGGGGAATACTCCACAAGACCAAATCAATCCACAAACTGAGTTTGGACAAAAGATATTACAAAATATCGTAACTCAATTAAATAAACAACCTGATATTTTTATTCAAGTATCAGTTGCAAATGAATTTAAAAGAGTTGCTAAGTACAACATTGGTATTACTGCAGGAGTGGAAACAACAGTAGCTCCTCAAGAATTTATCCAAGGTGGTAATCAAATGGATTTAATTATAACTCCATCTGAATTTACAAAAGAAACATTAGTAAAAACCATATTTACTCAGATGGATAAAAATACCAATCAAAAAATTGGTGAATTAAAATTAGAAAGACCTGTTGAAGTTTTATTTGAAGGAGTTGATACTACAATCTTCAATGGTAAATCATCTAAATCTATTTTAGATTCAGTTGATAGTGATTTTAATTTCTTATTTGTTGGTCATTGGTTAAGTGGTGCTTTAGGACATGATAGAAAAGATATTGGAATGATGATTAAAACATTCTGTACAGTCTTCAAAGGATTACCAAAGAAACAACAACCAGGTCTTATTCTTAAAACATCTAATGCTGGATTTGATGTAGGAACAAGAGAAAGAATATCAAAAGAAATAAAAAAACTAAGTGAATCGTTTGGTGATAAATGTCCTCCAATCCATTTAGTTTGGGGTGATTTATCTGAAGAAGAGTTAAATTCACTTTACAATGATGAAAAAGTAAAGGCAATGGTTATGTTCACTAAAGGTGAAGGTTATGGTAGACCACTTGCAGAGTTTGCTACAACAGGCAAACCAATTATTGTTTCTGATTGGAGTGGATATAAAGATTTCTTACCAAAAGAAAATACAGTTTACTTAGAAGGTGAACTTAAGAATGTACATGAATCAGCAGCTAATAAATTTTTACTAAAAGAATCTAAATGGTTTTATGTAGATTATACAAAAGCTGCACAGAAAATATTTGATGTACATAAAAACTATAAATCTCACTTACAAAAAAGTAGTGGATTAAAAACAAACATTAATTCAAATTTTTCATTAGATAAAATGACAAGTAGATTTGGTGAAATACTTGATAAATATGTAAAAGTACAACAACACATAGAACTAAAACTACCAACAATTAAGAAGTTATAATGGCGTTTACAAGGCAATATAAAACATTTTTAAAACCAGAAAGAAGAATTTCTAAATCTCTAATTAGACCAAGAAATATCTATCGAATCACAACTTATAAAGGGGGACAACCCGCTACAAAAAGTGGTGAAGATGCAAGATATGTTTTTGTAATTGGAAAGGTTGGAGATAAATTACATTGTTTAAAATTAAATCCAATAAAACCTGTTGATTTTACACAATTTATTACACAGCTTAGAGATAAAAGAATCCCTATAGCACCTGATACAATGTTACATTTATTTTTAAAGAAATTTTCACCTGATGGTAATGATTTATTTCTTACTAAAATAAAAAATAATAAAAAGATATACTCACCAGCTCTTCAAAATTATAGAACATATTTTATTAATAAAATACAAAATGTTTATGAAATAAGATTTGAACAAGATGTTTTAGAAAACTTGTTTGGTGAAAAGAAAACAATAACAGAGCAAAGAGAAATAATCAGAGATGAAGTAAACGATACTGATGATGTATAAGATTCCAAATGAAATTTTAGAAGAAATTAATTTTATTAAAACCTCAGATTTGATTGCAGTAGCTTGTCATAGTGAGGTGGAACATTGTATAAAAATCAATACAGAAAATATTACTAAATCTAAATCGAAAACTGCAACACTTTTTCTAACAGATGAGTGGATTCATACTCAAGAAATATTAGATAACATTATTGGACTTGCATCTATTCAATTTGATAATTTTAAAATCATAACTTCTACATCAACTAAATTTGAGAATTCTACTCATCCATTAACTAATTTATTATTATGGAATGGTAAGGTAGGAAGATTAGATATATCATGGGATTTTGATGATGTTGGTTATCTTTTTGATAAATTTAAAATAGGAGAATCTGTAAATGAAAACCGAGAATTTAAAGGTATATTATCAGTAAGAAAAAAAAATCCAACGAGAGATACTTTATTTTCTAAAAATATAAAAATAAATGATGGTATTTGTAGATATGCAAATTGGCCACATAGTAGTAAAGAAACTGAAAATGATATAGAAAGAAAACCATTTTTTCCAAAATGGAATGATTTACTATCTGAATATAATAATAGTATATTTTCTTTTATAGTAGAGACTAGGGATAATGAATGGAAAAATCAATATATCGATACAAATCATAATAGTTTAACAGAAAAAACTTTAATTGCTTTTTTAACAGGTACAATGCCAATAATATTGGGTGGTGGAAATTATATAAAAGAACTTACTGATATGGGATTCAGAGTATGGAATAATGATTTTGGATTTTCATATGCAGATGAAAAAGAAAACTATGATAAAGTTGGTTTAACTTATTTTTATGAATGTATAAATAGAATTAATACAATGACTATAATTGGTGCTCAAGAATATTGGAAATCTTGTAAAAAAGATATACAACATAATTATGATTTAGTATCCACTTTTATTTGTAATAAAGAATATAACTTATTTTATAATGAAAACAATTAGTTACGCAATTACTGTTTGTAATGAATTAGAAGAATTAACTAAACTTTTAAATTTCTTACAAACAAATATTAGAAAGGAAGATGAAATTGTAATTCAGTATGATGAATCATCTGCTACTGATGAGGTAAAGGATTATTTAACTTTGATGAATTCAATGCACAATAATCACAAAGTCATTGGGTTTCCCTTAAATAAAGATTTCGCATCATTTAAAAATAATCTAAAATCACATTGTAGTAAAGATTACATTTTTCAAGTTGATGCAGATGAAATTCCTCACGAATACTTGGTAGAATATCTTAGTGAAGTTTTAGAAACGAATCCTGTGGATATTGTATTTGTACCAAGAGTAAATACAGTTGAAGGATTAACTGATTCTCATATTCAAAAATGGGGATGGAAAGTAAATGAAAAAGGTTGGGTTAACTGGCCAGATTATCAAACTCGTATCTACAAAAACACACCAGATGTTACTTGGATGAATAAAGTACATGAAAGAATTACAGGTTATGATACATTCTCGAACTTTCCTGCACAAGAAGAGTGGTGTTTATATCATCACAAACAAATAGATAGACAAGAAAAACAAAATCAATTTTACGAAACGATATGAAATTAAAAGATTATTATAAGATGTACCTAACACTACATCAAAACAAAAATTGTATTAGATTACATTTCTTAGGTCAATGGGTAACTTTGATAAGTACCTTTTTGATATTTTATCATTGGTTGTGGTATCTAATACCAATAATACCATTTATTATTTATCCATTTGCATGGACTGGACATTATCTTTTTGAAAAGAATGAACCAGCTGCATTTAAAGACCCATGGAAAGCTAAAATGGCAGATTGGATGATGTTTTGGGATATATTAAGAGGTAAAATAAAAATATTCTAATGATAGGAATTGTTGGACAAGGATTTGTTGGAAATGCAGTTTATCAAAAGTTCAAAAAATACTATGATGTTTTAACTTATGATATTAATAAAGAATTATGTAATTCAGATTTAGATAATTTAGTAAGAAAATCTCAGTACATTTTTGTTTGTTTACCAACACCTATGAATTTTGATGGTAATTGTGATTTAAATATAATAGAATCTTCTTTATTAGAACTGAATACACTTACAAGTTTTGAAGCAGTTGGTAGTAAAACTGTTATTATTAAATCAACAATTCCACCAGGTACAACAGAAAAATTTAATAAACAATTTTCTCATCTTAATATTATTTTTAATCCTGAGTTTTTAACAGAAAGAAATGCAGTTGAGGATTACAACAATCAAAATAGAATCATTATTGGAGGTAAAAGACCATATTCAACAAGTGTAGTAAGAATATTTTCAAAAGTATTTCCCAAAGCACATATTATAAAAACAGATTCTACTCATGCTGAGATGGTAAAATATTTAACAAATACATTTCTCTCAACAAAGGTTTCATTTGCAAATGAAATTTATCAAATTTGTCAAGAGGTTGATGTTGATTATGATAAGGTTGTAGAGTATGCAACTTTAGATGAAAGATTGGGTAAATCACATTGGATGGTGCCTGGTCATGATGGTGATTTTGGATTTGGTGGACATTGTTTTCCAAAAGATTTATCAGCATTAATAAAATTATCAGAAGATTTAAATACAACCAACAATGTTTTGAAATCAGTTAGAGATACAAATGATACTGTTAGAAAAAATAGAGATTGGGAAAAAATGAAAGGAAGAGCAGTATCATGAAAGACCACAGACAAAAAATAACATTTATTTATGCATATGAGAATGAAGAATGGTCTCAACCATTATCTATTGCAAATGAATTTAAATCTCGTGGTTGGGTTGTAGATTTTGTTTCAATCGGTTCAAACAGAACTGGCCAATATCACGACCAACAATTACAACTTTGGATACAACAAGATTTAGAATGTGATATTGCAATGTTTATGGATTGGGGTAGATTTGATTCTCAATGGTTAGATAAGAAATTAAAACCAAATACATTTTGGGTACAAGAAAGTGGTGATGACCCACAAAACTTTGAAAGAAACTTTCCAAAAGCTGAAAGGTTTCATATGACTCTTTCACCTGATTTTGAATCAACAACAGAATATAGAAAAAGAAACATTGATGCACATTGGTGGACACATTTTGCTGATACACGAGTTCAGTTTCCATTAGAAACAAAACCAGAGTATGTTGCAGTTACAACAAGAGGTAGAGGAGGTTCTCAATTTTTAGATACACTTACTCAACATGGTGGAGGAACTATTGGTAATCAGAATGGATTTGGGCCAAAAGAACATACTGAATTTTTAAATAAAGGATTGATGGTTCTTCAAAAATCAAGATGGGGTGAGATTACTCGAAGAATCTTTGAAGGTATGGCTTGTGGTAAACTTGTTCTTTGTGATAAGTTACATCAAAATAAAAAATTAAATGAACTATTTATTGATGGTGAAGATATAATCTATTATGATGATATGGTTGATTGTATCAATAAGATGAATAAGTATGCAGAGGATGAAGTAGAAAGAAAAAGAATTTCAGAAAATGGATACAAAAAAGTTTTAGAAAATCACACTCAGATACAAAGAGTTGATTTTATTTTAGAAAAATATAAGGAGTATAAAAAACATGATAAATAAAAAAATATTAGTAACAGGTGGAGCTGGATTCATTGGTGTGAATCTAATAAAAAGATTAAAAGAAGAAGGTCATCGAGTTGTATCTTTGGATAATTACGATAGTGGTTTAGAAGCAAATCACATTGAAGGTGTAAAGTATATAAATGCAGATATAGAAACAATTGAATATCTAAAAGGAGATTATGATTTGGTATATCATTTAGCGGCTCTTTCTCGTATTCAACCTTCTTTCGAAGACCCAACAGAAACTTACAGAGTAAATGTAACTGGTACTCGAGCAGTTGCAGATTGGGCAAGAGTAAACAATATCAAAGTAGTTTATGCTGGTTCATCCTCAAGATGGCATGACCCATATCAATCTCCATATGCTTGTTTCAAACACATGGGAGAAGAGATTTTCAAACTTTACAGAAAGGTTTATGATTTGGATGCAGAGATTTGTAGATTCTACAATGTATATGGGCCAAATGAAATCGTTGATGGTGATTGGGCGGCTGTAATTGGAATATGGAGAAAACAAGTAAGAGATGGTGAACAAATAACAATCGTTGGTGATGGTGAACAAAGAAGAGATTTTACTCATGTTGTAGATATTTGTGATGCACTATACAAAGTTGGTGTAGGTAATGAAAAACACGAAGATGCATGGGAACTTGGAACTGGTGTAAACTATTCAATCAATGAAGTATATGAAATGTTTAAGGAAAAGTTTGGTAGTGAGTGTGTTTACATACCAGACCAACCAGGAAATTACAGAAAAACTCTAAGGGAAAATAATGATACTTTAGAAAGATTAGATTGGAAACCCGAAGATAGATTAAAAGAATATATAGATTCGTTATAATGAATATAGGAATTATTGGTTTAGGTGCCGTAGGTGGTGCTGTTAAAAAAGGTTTTGAGTTTATCGGACATAATGTTGTTGGACATGATATACAATTAGATACATCTATTGAAGATGTATTAGATACCGAAATAGTTTATATCTGTGTAGGAACTCCATCAAAAGAAGATGGTTCTTGTGATGTACAAGCTGTATTCGATGTTATATCTGATTTAGATGAACTAAACTATAATGGAATCATTGTAATTAAATCAACAGTTACACCTGGTACAACAGATTATTTACAAATGAGATATTCGGATAAGAAAATTGCATTTGTACCAGAGTTCTTAAGAGAAAGATGTGCTTATGAAGATTTTGTTCATAACCATAATGTACTTGTAGTTGGAACTGAAGATGAGGATGTTTATAGTAAGATTGTAGAATCACATGGAAATCTACCAAAAAACTTTTGTAAACTAAATGTAATAGAATCTGAATTAGTAAAATACTTTTCTAACACATATAAGGCAACAAAGATTACTTTTGCAAACTCATTTCACAAACTTTCAACTGAGTTAGGTGCTGATTATACTAAAATTAAAGATACCTTTTTACTCCATGGAGTAACAGAAGGAGAATACCTTAGTGTAAACGAAGAGTTTGGTGGATATGCTGGAATGTGTTTACCTAAAGATATAAAAGCAATCAAAACATTAGTAAATGAATTAGGATTAGATTTAGATGTTTTTGAATTTGTTGATAATGAGAATGAAAAATTTACAAAAAAAGTTCCGAAAGGAATGAGAAAATAATATGAAAATACTTGTTACAGGTGCTGCTGGATTCTTAGGTTCACATCTTTGTGATAAATTACTTAGTGAGGGTCATGAAGTATGGGGAATGGATAATTTCTTTAGAGGTAAGAAAGAAAACTTACCAACTCATGAAAACTTTAAGTTTATTGAAATTGATTTATCAAAACAAGGATATCAATTAGATGATATTGATGTGGTATTTCATTATGCTGCAATTAATGGTACTCGATATTTTTATGATATTCCAAATAAAGTAGTAGATGATAATATCAGAATGACACAGAATGTTTTGGATTCGATTAGTAAATCAGTAAAGAAAGTAATCTATGCATCATCATCTGAAATCTATGGGCCAAAACCCGAAGTACCAACAGAAGAATCACAACCGATAGAATTACATATTGATGCTGATAGAGATTCTTATGCATCATCAAAGGCAATCGGAGAGTTCATGGTAAAAACATGGTGTAAACAAAATGATGTTTCTTATCTTATTCTAAGACCTTTTAACACATATGGTGATAGAATGGCTACAAATGGATATGGGCAAGTTATACCAGAGTTGATAGAAAGATTAAATGAAGATGAATTTTTTATCTATGGTGATGGTTCTCAAACTCGTTCTTTTTGTTTTGTTGATGACCATGTTAACATAGCAAATATATTAATGAATACAGCTGATAATGAAGTTTTAAATATAGGATATGATGAGGAAGTTACTATAAAAAAACTTGCTAATAAAATATTAAAACTTTATAAATCAGATAAAATAATAGAAACAAAACCTTCATGGGCAAATGATACAAAGTGGAGAAAACCATCATTAAAACGATTAAACAAGTATATTGATGGATATAAACATCTTACATTAAAAGAAGGATTAAAAATATTAAAAAATGGCAGAAACTAATTTTATCGTATCTTTAACAACATTACCTCCAAGATTCAAACATCTTCGTAATGTATTGGATTCATTATGTAATCAAGATTATTCAAATTATGAAGTACATTTAAATGTACCAAAAGAAACTAAATTTGATGGAAAATATAGTGAAGATTTATCTCAGTTCGATTATGGTGATAGATTAAAAATATTTTATGTAGATGATATTGGTGCGGTAACTAAATTATATTATACCTTACTTCGTAGTGAAAATCCTAATCAAAGAATCATAACAGTTGATGATGATTTTATTTACAACTCAAGTATGTTATCGGAATATGATGATTATATTAAAAACAACAAAGATATAACAGATAATGTATTTGGATTTGCTGGTGTTTATCCTGTGTTAGATAATCCAACAGATGGTAAATTGGATTGTGTTGGTGCTTTAGAAGAACCAATGAGAGTTGGTATCGTTGAGGGATATAATTCTGTTTGTTACAAGAGAAGTCATTTTACAGAAGATTTTTTTGAGAATGGATACAAGTATCATTACAATGATGATTTAGCTGTATTTGCTTGGTTAGGATTAAATGGTGTTGAGAAGTGGTGTATTCCATATAGATTTGAAATGAATCATACAAATAGAGTTTTAACCTTTCCTTTAGAAAAAGAAATACCTTATCCTAAATCAGGTATCAATCACCAGAGAGATGCAGAGGGTGGTTCGGAAGTTTCTTATAAGTTATTTTACAATACAGAATATGGAAAAGGATTACAAGTATAAACTACCAATTAGTGTTGGGATACTTTCTTGGAAAAGTGGGCAAGTATTAGTTGATACACTTACTTCACATTACTTTAATGGTTTATATGAAATCGTTAATGATGTTTGTATTTTATTTCAAGAGTTCTCAGAACAAGATAAAACTATAGCAGACCATTTTGGAATTCCTTATATACCACATGAAACAAATATAGGAATTGGCCAGGCATTTATAGAACTTACACAACAAGCTAAAACAGATAATGTTTTGGTTATTGAACATGATTGGAATCTTATAGAAGATAAAGAAACAACCTACAACAGATTGAAAAGTGGATTAGAATTAATCGATAGGGATTTTAGTGTTGTAAGATATAGACATAGAAAGAAACCAGGTGTTCCTCATTTTTCATTTAGACATAAGGGAAATGAACTTAATTACTATGATGAAGAAATCGAGGCAAAATCACCTCACTTATTAGATTCAGTACATTGGTGTAATCCAGCTGAAAGTTTTCCTAATCACATAAAACAAAGTGGTGAGTATTTTATAACTACAGCAAGGTGGGCTAATTGGACAAACAATCCTTGTTTGTATAAAAAAGATTTTTACTTAGAAACTGTAAATCAATTTGCTGGTAGTGGAATTGCATTAGAAGGTAACATTGGTAGATGGTGGGTAAAACAAACAAACATGGTTGCACATGGTGAGGGATTATTCATGCACAACGATTGGAGAAAATTTGGTAAACAAAATTAACAATTATGAAATATACAATTTTTGGATGTATTACAAAATATGGTGTTGAACAAATCAAACCATTTGTAGAATCAATTGAAAGAAGTGGATTCAAAGGTGATAAAGTTATGTTGGTTTATGAGATAACCCAAGATACTATTGATTACCTTAAATCTAAAGGATGGATTTTATTTGGTAGTGAATTACAACAACATATTATCTTACAAAGATTCAGAGATGTATATTCACTATTAGAAAATTATGAAACCGATGTAGTTATTTGGTGTGATGTAAAAGATATTATATTTCAGAATGACCCAAGTGAGTGGTTAAATAAAAATATGAAAAAAGATATCTTATCATTTGCAGAATCGGTAAGGTTTAAAGATGAAGCATGGGCAAGAGTAAATGCTGGTACTACATTTCCTATGGAATGGGAATGGTTACAGAATGAAGAAATATATTGTGCTGGTACTATTGTTGCAAAGAAAGAAGCTCTTAGAGGTTTATTCCTTAGTATTTACAGATGGAGTTTACAGACAAACAATCCTGAACAATTAGCAGACCAAGCTGCTTATAATATATTAATTCATTTACATCAATTTAAAGATAAAGTTCAATTTGTAAAACAACAAGAAGGTTTTGCATCACAACTTCATTTAAAATATAATTTTAAAACACCCGAACTTTGTACAGAAAAGTTTGCTAATGTTGATGAAGAAGGTTGGGTTACAAATGATGCGGGAGAATTATACTCAATAGTTCATCAATATGATAGAAATCCAAATCTAAAAGAGATTATAGAAAGTAGATACAGATGAAAAAAATAGTAATTACTTGTTTTTGTATGCCAAATGAATTAGATGATTTGGAAAGAGTTTTAGTTGACTTGAACAAAGCATCTAAATATATTGATGGTTCTAATTATGAATTCTATGTATCAGTTTCAGTTGATGATTATCTTATACAATGGGATTTATCATCGGTAAAAAAAGAATTTGTAGTAGAAAAATTCTCATCATTAAAATCTCTTACTGATTGGGCATCAAAATCTACATTCCAAATAAGACCTCAAATATTGGGTGCACTTTCTAATAAAGTTTATGCACATAACGAAGTAAAAGATGCAACTCATTTCATTTGGTTAGATACTGATATTTGTTTTGATGAAAAGATATTGGTTCATATGGAAAACTCAATCGATGCAATAGAATCAAATAAAATTACAGACAAATATTTTATTACACCAGAGGTTGTAAAGTATTGGGATACAACTTGGGATTGTATTGTAAATAAAAACTTTTTAGATAAACCTCTTGATTATTGTAAGATAAATAATCCATTTCAAGATTGTGGTGAACATGGTGAAGTTGGATTAGAAAATGTACAAAACAATGTACCTGGTCAACCTAAAACTAAATTTGGTGCTGGTTGGTTTACTTGTTTATCAAAAAAACTTTTGGATAGAATTCCTGTACCATCCTCAATGGGACACTATGGTCCTGATGATACTTACTTAATGTGGGCAATAGATAAAATCAATTCATTAGAAGATAATTCTATATATCAGTTTAAGCTTACTAATTATGTAGTATGTGAAAATTTCAAGTATAGAAATAGAAACTACTATAATAATATAATAAAAAGAATTGATAGAAAAGAAGAATTCAAAAAGATAGCCCAAGAAAATTTAGTATCTGAAATTAAAAATCTTTCCTAAACATACCCTTTAGTATTTAATACTTATATTTATTATCAATAAAGGATGTTACAACATCCAGTTACTTCAACAATCGTTTTACTCAAAAAGCGTTTCACAAATCGTTTCATTTAATTAGTTACAGTAATCTATTAATATAGGAGATTACTTTGAAGTACGCTACACTCAATGTTTTTAAAATATTCGTTTTGTGTATCTTAGTTTTATTACCAAGTGGTTCTGAAAAAGAGATATACGAAAACGACCAAAACCTCATTAAGGTCGGTGAAGTTACCAACGAAATCCGAATGGGAAAGTTTGCTGGTAACCGAAACTTAACTATCGGTGTACGAAACATCCTCGAAGAACTCCTCTTAGATTTAGATTATGATTTATCAGACCAGGCATCCACACAAGTGAATGTTAGATTGGTCTTTTTTGATATAAAGAATATAGGAACATCGGTTGCGGTGTTTCACAAAGATGTATCACTAACGCAGATTATTGCTATTGGTGAACTCGAAGTCAATGGTAAAGTGAAGAAAAGGACTACTCAAAAGGGTCAGTCAAAAACAATTTCTACCTCTACTCTTGTGGTTGCAGAAGATGGAACATTTAATCAACAAACGGCGAGCATAGCGTTAAAGAAACTATGCGAACAAATTATAAAGGATTTACTATGAAAAAAATTTTATCAATTTTAGTTAGTGTATTTTTTACACTAAGTGTATTTGGACAATCACCATCGGAGATTCAATATGGTACTCTAAATACAGTCACCCAAGTAGGTGATACTCTTTCTGTCGAGTTTAAGTATGCAAAAAAGGATGAAGGAGCCGCAACTCTACTTCAATTTGATTTTGAATACAACAATAAACTTATGAGTTTCGTAGATGTAACTTGGAAAACACCAAGTGGAGCATCAACAGCAAGAAACAATTGGACAGGATATAAGTTTAACCCAAAAGCAAATACATCTGAATCAGATATGGATGTTCAGTATATTTGGTGGAGAGATGAGGCAGGAAATAACTCTTACTCAACTTCAGCAGATTGGAGTGTAGAAAGATTAACTGCACAAACTGCATCAGCATATACAGATGGAGACCAGATTGCAGTTTACAGATTTATCATCAAGGATAAATTCGGTACAAATTATAGTTCATGGGATAACATCTTAAAAGTGAATTGGGCTAACTTTAAACAAGCAGATGGTACACAAATACAAGTAGATAGACCACTATCAGATATCGATTTGAATGGATTGGAAGGTGGTAATGCAGGTAATGTTACTCTTAAACTATCTACAAAACTTTTAGATAATAATGTATCCGATGGAACAGATTATTCTTATGTAATCAAAAATGGGGCAGGAGAAACAAAAGCAAGTGGTGATTTCGATGCAAGTGGAGAAGCAGTAGTAAGTGGATTAGAAAACGATATCCAATATAATGTATCAGTTTCTATTTCAGATTTACCTGAGTATTTAGGTGAGGTTGTAACTGTTGCTGATTTAGCATTAGTATTCGCTGAAGCAATTGGAGCAGGTTCTGGTCCAAGTGGTGGTTCAACTACATTTGATTACTACATACAAGATATTATCGCTGATGTTGTTGGTACAGATAACAAGGTAGATTTCCAAGATTCATACGAAATACTTGCATACCTACAAGGTGTAACAAGTGGAAATACAAATTATATCACAAAAGCAGGAACAGTACACGAATATAGTGGTATCAAAGAAACATATGGTGCATATGAAAATAATGCAGTAACATTTAGAAATACATTCACACCAACTGATTCAGACCAAAGTTCTAAAACTATAAATGTAGCACATGGTTTAAGAGGTGATGTTAACTTCTCTCATTCATTCGAACCTTCAGTTTCAAGTGGTGAGAAAACAACTTCAGCACAGGCAACATCACAATCATTTAGAGTTTCAATGGCACCAGGAGCAAAATACAATGACCCCGAAACTGCAAATATTGATTTAGTATCTTCAATAAACGAAGATGGTTTAGTAGTATTTGAGATAAAATCAGAAGTTGAAGGAATGGTAGGTTCACAATTTAATATTGTGTATGACCCTAATGTAATCGAATTATCAAATGTAATATTTGATACTGGTAATACAATGACTAACTTCTCAAATATAGTTGAGGCAGGTAAAGTAAGAGTTGGTTCATTTGACCAGAACTTCGATGCAACTGTAAAACAAGGAACACCTTACAAATTAATTTTTACACCATTAGAAAATATTCAAAACACATCAGGTTTGATTTCGTTTAGAGTAAAAGAAGGTGTAAAAGCAGATGGAACACAAATTAAATTTAACATACAATAGGAGAAAAAAAATGAAAAAAATATTAATATTACTTAGTTTATTCGCTTTAGTTGGTTGTATGAGAGATGAAGATTTAGTAACTCTTTATCCTAACCAAGAAGTACCAGAATCTTTAGTAATCAAAGATTTGATTGGAATCAAATTAGAAAACACAATTGTTTCTGATAGAGTTGCAATGAATGTAAAATTACCTTTAGATGGAAAGTACAGAATAAAAATCAGACATGGTTTGAATAACGAACTAATTTCTCAAGAAATGATTGAGGCTGGAGAGGGTGATAACATCCTTAAAGTTTATGTTGCTTCTTTAGAAAAGAGTGGATATATGATACAACTTACAGATGAGTTTCACAATGTTTTAGGTAGTGAATCATTCGTAGTACAATAAGGAGAAAACTATGGGAAAAAAGAAAAAGAAAGAAGAAGGATTCTTTTCACAATTAAAGAATCAAATTATTGCAGGAGTTGGTATTATACTAACTACCTTGGGTGGTATCTTTATAGATGAAGTAAAATCATTTATAGGAATTGAAGATGAAAAGGCCGAACCACAAACTGAAGTTGTTCAAGAAAACAATCAATCAGTTAATGTAGAAGGGCCTAATATTGTAATCAATATACCAGAACAAAAAACAGAAACTAAAACTATTATAAAAGAAGTTCCTGTTGAAGAAAAAAAAGAAAAAGAAGAGAAAATTGATTGGTAACTAAACGAAAGGAAAACTATGAAAGGTTTTAACAAATGGTGGAAAGAAAATGGACAAGGTATAGGATTTATACTTGGTATCGTTTATCTTAACGCTTACTTCTTATTATTAGGTGATAGAATGCAAGTTCATGATACAACTGCTGAGTTATTAGCAGGTGGATGGTTAGTATCGTTTTTTGGATTTGGTATTTGGTATTCATGGCAAATGAAAGTACATGGATGGAGATTACCTAAACATATTAAGGACACACATTAATTTAATAAATTAGGAGAGATTACGAAAATTATGAACACAAAAGTTTTATTAGACATTTTTACAGACGAGATGCATGAAAATAAAATCGTGGATGTTATTTTAAAAGCTTGGATAGGTGGTTTATTGGCATTATGGGTTATCGGTATGGTAACTATAATTTCACATATAATCATGAATCCATCCTCAGTTGATAACGCTACTTTTGGTATTTTTGATACACTTGGAAACTAAAAATGAAAGATTTTATAGATGCCGTTGATAAATGTTGGTATGGGATTATATTCAGTTGTATCCTATTCGGCATTTTTATAATGGCAATAACATAAATTATGAACAAATTAAAAGAAAAATTAATCAAAGTGATTGATAAGATTGATGGATTTTTCCTTCAACTTTATCCTGAACTTACAAAACATATGAAAAAGGATGATGAATAAACTTTTTTTATTATTGGTATGTGTATTTTTTACACAAACTACTTTTGCTCAAACCGTGGGTAAAATCGAAGCTGAAAAATATCAAGCTGAATTCGAAAAAAAGAAATCTATCGATGATGTTTCTGATTATTGGGGTGAAACTATTCCAATAGCACTTATCAACATTTCAGCATCAGATGTGGTTTACGAAATGTGGCCAGATTTAAAAGATGCAAGAATTGGTTTAGGAGTTACCAATATGGTAATTGAGTATTTAGATTGGACAAACCGATTTGAATTTGTTGAAGAAAAAGATGAAATAAAAGATAGAATGAAAACACAATGGGTTGCATCAAGAAAAGGTGTTTCGCAAAACGAGGTTTATGGTGTTGGAAAAATCATGTTAGCAAAATATTTTGTTACAATTGAAATTTATGATTTTTCAGTTTCAGAAGATGAAGTTTTATCACTTAAGGATGGTTCTAAACAAACACAAACAACTCGTTTGGGATTACAAGTTAGGTTTACTAATGCAGAGAATGGTACTTACTTTGTAGGTTCTGGTCTCGGTGAGGCAAATACGGTAAAAACACAAGAAGGTTTGTTGGGGTTAGATTTGGAAGAAATAAATTTCAGACAGTCAGCAATTGGAGTAACTACCAGAAAAGCATTGGAAACCGCTTCGGCAAGAATAGTAGCAAGAATGATTAGAAAAGGTATATTTGAGAACTAATGGATGAAAAAGCTACTATCGATACTTTTATTTGTATTCGTAACTAATCTAAGTTACGGACAAACCTTCACACAGACATTTGTAGATAGATGTACTGGTGAGGTACAAGTTGTTACAGCTAACTTTGCAACAGGTTCTGCAATTGTTGCATTCTACAACGAAGCAAAAATTTTTACTTATCAACAATATCTTAATGGTGAACTACAACAATGGTTAGTTCAAAAATATGCTTGGTGGCAAGCACTTTCCCCATGTTCAACTGCCCAAACAAACGCTACCAACGCTCAGAATACGGCCAATAACGCAACAAATAACGCTTCAAACGCCACGAACAATACAAACACAACTGGAAATACTGGCTCAACCAATACGAGTGGTTCGAGTGGTTCATCCTCAAGTGGTTCAAGTGGAAGTAGTGGTTCATCTGGTTCAAGTGGAAGTAGTGGTTCATCTGGTTCGAGTGGTGGAGATAGTGGTTCTTCAGGCTCAAGTGGTAGTGGTTCTGATAGTGGTGGAAGTGGTTCATCGGGTGGTTCAGATAGTGGTGGAGATGGAAGTGGTTCATCAGGTGGCTCTGATAGTGGTGGAGATAGTGGCTCATCAGGTGGAGATTCTGGTGGAGATAGTGGTGGAGACTCTGGTGGAGATAGTGGAAATGGTTCAGATGGAGGCGGTGATGGCTCTGGCGGTGATGATGGTAGTGGTGGAGATTCTGGCGGAGATGATGGTAGTGGTGGAGATGATGGAAGTGGTGGAGATTCCGATGGTGATGGTGGGGGAGACTCCGATTCAGATGGAGGCGGTGATTCCGATGGAGATTCTGATTCTGATGGTGGGGGTGATTCCGATAGTGATGGTGATTCCGATTCAGATGCTGGTGATGGAGATGGT
>Ga0213860_10000351_pt1 | contig 18386 bp, 22 predicted proteins | sample PICome_3_FD_160118 | JGI IMG/M metagenome (GOLD analysis project Ga0213860, IMG submission 160118) | Coastal seawater microbial communities near Pivers Island, North Carolina, United States - PICO550 | ecosystem: Environmental > Aquatic > Marine > Coastal | place: USA: North Carolina...
GAAGACTGCAAGGTCGAATGTTTTTCTGGGATCACTCTTACCATTTCGATCGATTAACTGATACCCTATACCTCGACCGAATCGTCGTTCTGCATTAAAACCACCCGCGTTCTCTTTGATGTCGCGAGTGAAATCTGTGAATGGTTCATACAGTCCATCCGAAACGACCAATCGGTGTTGTGCGAAATCTAGGTTTGTGGATACCGTGTTCATTGCTCGTGCGTGTAATACAAGATTACGCGCTACCTGAACTCGATCAACCGGCCCACCGAACCCCTGATCGTACATTTTCTCAAATTGTGTGCGAGATCCAACACCACCTAAAAATTTTGCACAAGTAATCCCTGTTCCCAGTTTGGTGGATGATGTGATATTTCCGGTTGGGTTGTATTGTGGGTCAACTAGTATCTTCATTTTGTATTTACCTTGAATCTCTTGCTTCGATTGTCTGCTGGATTGTTACCCAGTAACTCTCGACCGAATCTTAATGTACCTTTCTTCGCCGCAGTTCTACCAATATTCGTAGGTAGATTTTTCTTAAACTCCGAATTCAGTTTACCCTCACCGACCAAGTATCCCGTAAGTGTACTATTGTTTAGATTCGCGGGATCACGCAACTTTGATCGAATCTCATTAATCGATGGATCGTGACTGAATAGATTTGCATATTCATCGGATCGACGAAGTTTATCTCCTAGTTTGGAATCGACTGATACACCCCTAATACCATAGGTAGAAGTCGATAGTTGTAATTCAACTATCGCTGGGTTGGGTATCGGTGCAGTCGGTGGCAATGGTAGATATGGCATGATGCCCATCTTCGGTGTAGGCATATTGATAACAGGTGGGGCCCCACCAGTCGAAGCGGATTTGATTGCTTTGACCGCGCCCTTTGCGCCTTTTGCAAAATCAGAGAATGTTGATTTGATTGCATAATCTGCATGAATTGCTTCGGTTGCACGACCGACCAAAGTACCATAAAATGTTGAAAGATTGGTCACACCGCCTGGTAGCCCACCATAAGTTTTTCCATAATAATCGTGTTGAGGGCCTCCAAATGTACCCTTGTGTCCAATCATCGACACTGTTCGTCCTGTGATATTTGCAGTCGTTGCGGCCGCAACCCATTCGTTTACTGCTGTGGTAATCAGATTTCCACCGGACAATAACTCAGTATTTCCCTCAGTCAATATATCATTATCTCCTTTGGTGACAATATATCGATCCGACAATACTGTGTCGACACTCTGACCGATCACCTGACTACCGCGATTTCCTCGTACCGTATGGTTCTGGTCAAGGTTTACTGTCTTGGTGTGTCTTCCCTTGATATCTTCGACTTTATCACCCGCGACATCAAGGTTATAGTTACCGCCAACAGAAACATTGAAATCACCGTCGACACGTAGATCAACATTACCTTTGTAAACAAGATCTCCCTCTCCCTCTACGATTACTTTTGAGTCACCACCAACAACTTCAATTCGTTGTCTACGGGTTGATATGAGAACAGAACCATCTGCACGAAGTTCAATTCCTGCACCTGTTCGATGTTTTATTAAAACTCGTTCACCGCCAGGCGTATCGTCCATTTCAAACGAATGTCCCGATGGTGTTTCTTGCACTTGATTGAATGGATATACCGAAGGTTCTTGTTCAGGTAGATCAAGATCGACTCCGATATCTCCACCACCGATCGACAGTCGATTAACCTTTTCACCGGTGGCGGATTTGTTGATTGAGTTGTCGTAGAAATATTCTCTTGCTGGATATTGTCCAGACGCATCGCTGAACCCGTCGCGAGGTATACCCTCTGTGATCTCTTTACCAAGACCAGAGTTGTCGGGTTTAACCCTTACTTTATATTCGTCTGAAAAATTAGTCATGAGTTTATTTCATCCACGGTAAACGGCCCTTGATTCAATGGGTCTGTGAATTTAGAGTCCTTGTCAAAGTTTGCCTTGACATATGCACGAACATCAAAGCCAGGATCACTGGTGAGTTCATCAATGTCTTGGTGACCAACAATCTGACCACCCGAAAATACATTGTAGAACGATCGACAGAAGTGATCGAATGTGTTGAATTGTGATCGAGTCAACGATCGAACCGATAGGAAATTTTCAATGTTGTCGGTTTCACTAGGAACATTTATACCACCAACAAACGCAATTCCAATACTTCGATCGTTGTGACCGTTATTTACTGCATGTTCACCTTGAATGTTCACGGGTCGACCGCGTTGCAGTGAACCATCGCGTCGAATCACATAGTGATACCCGATACCATTCAACCCAGCTTCAAGGTGAATTGCATTGATTTCTTCACTACCGATATTCTTATTGGTTGGGGTTTCTGTCCAGTGAACCACCACTTCGGTCACATCTCGATTCACATTTCGTAGTTCTGCTTGAAGTTCCTCGATTGAAGATATGTAGGGGAATACTGGATCACCCTGACCCTTGTTCCACAACTTCGCAAAAGAACCAATAATATAAGGTTCGTCAAACACCGCATCATCAATTTCCGGAGATACCGCGGCGGTGATAGTGGCGTCCAGACTTTTTAAGAACGATCGAATCTCATCCGCATTCTTTCCGGTAGATTGGAACATAAGATCCACTGCGAGAGAAAATTCTTGAGAGTTGCCCTGCGATAGAGCAATCACTCTCTGAACATCTTTATCAGAAAGTTTTGGTGCAAAATCCTTGACTTGTTTCTTCAAGTCTGTTAAAGTTTCTACACTGAGAGATTGTACAATTCCTACACCACCATCGCCTGCTACCTGACTTTGAACCAGAGAGTTTCGGGTGTCCACAGTGTTGACATATTGTGATCTCAATGCATTCTGTGTTTGTGTTGATTTGATAACATCTGCACCATTCTTGCCACCTGATAATTCTGAGAAGTCGTTCTTTGCCGCGGCACTTGTAAGGTTTTGTTTGATTTCACTTGAGGATGTCACAAAGTTATTTAAAGATTGAAGGGGGTCTGTTTTTACATTGTTCAACAATGCATCAAATTGGCTTGAAATTGTAGGCATTTCAGGTGAAGTGATTACCGACTCAACCAGATCACCAAAATCTTCATTTATATTTCCGTTACCATCACTGTCCACTGTATCAACTGAAGTTGGTAAAGTCATCTGCAATCCGATATCTCGAGCGACAGAAGGGATTGCATCAAATGCAGTTTGTAATTGATCAGTTACTTCACTCACCGCGTTGCTTGCAAGTGAGTTGATTGTTGATGCAGAAAATCCACCAATCTTTCCGGTCAGATCTTGTCCTGCCTTCAACAAACCTTCAGGGGATGCATCGATTACTGCTTTCTGCAAACTTCCAGTGAGATCCCCAACTGCGTTTTTAGCTGCTCCAGTAACCGCACCACTCAAATCACTGAGTGAGTTTACACCCAAACCAGTAATCAATGCGATCACACTCGAAAGTGAACCCGACACACCACCGGTTGCATCGAGACTTGATGTTTTGGGTAAGGTGATTCCATCTACTTCTTCAAACTCTACTTCAACTTTCGCACCAAATGCCCCAGTAATCTTAGATACCTGATCATTAACAAGATCTGTTGCCATGTTCTGAACACTGGCAGCACCATCTGTCAGAAGACCTTCGGTAGTTGTGTTATTAAGAATGTTCTGTGCTTTGTCATACTTTTGTGTGAGTGACTGAACTCCACCACTGATTTCATTTATCTTTCCACCGACTTGAGTTTCTATAGAATTTCTTGTAGCGTCGATTGCGTTTTGAGCACGGTTCTCAACTTCTTGTTTACCCGACAATCCGCCGGTATTCTTTAGAGACTCTGCTAATTTTTGATACTGACTTATCTGACTCATACAAACACCTCATCGTATGCAAGTTGTGCAAGGTTGGTTGTATCGTTCGATGAAAAGACATAGTACTGATTTACCACTGAACTTGCTGCCTCAATATCCGTTGTATTGACAAGTCGACGATTCGCAGAACCAAATCGATTTCTCAGTTCGAACAACACATACTGTAATTGTATTGAAAACAATCTCCAGTCAGACTGCGGTTGAAAATTAAGAGAAAATTCTAAAAGACCGTTCCACCGACTACCCGCTTCAACGGATCGTGACCAACTGACAATTCCGGTTCTAAGTGCATTGGGGTTGTTCTCTTCATAGGTGACGAACTTTGAAACACCCTGTAATGCACCGGTGATCGCTGCGGCATGGATTGGTTCATACCCATTGTCAATAAAAAATTTCATACTTTGTTGTCTTCGTAATTGAGTAGATGTAGATGGTTCTTCATCATTCAACAACCTTTCGGTGACTGAATTCTGCAAACGAACATCGGTCTCACTGATACCAACTCGCGCAGTCTGAACTGAGGACGGGAACTCAACACGAGGCAGAGAACCTAAAATCAAGGGGATCTGTGAAGAGATACCATCTAAGAATATACCAAAGACGAATGACCCTGCAAGAATTTGTGGAATGCGTCCATAACCCGACACTCCACCTTCTGTCGTTGGTACTAGAACCTGCGCCCAAGGCAGATCTTTTTCTGGTATGTCTTCGGTCTTGGGACTATGCACACCTCGAATACGCACCTTGACGCGACCCTCAAGCCCTTCGGGTGGTTGTGCATTGACAACCGTACCAAAGAACCACCGGTAATCATCTCCGTAGAATTCTCTTTGTATTGGTCTTAAAACATTCATATCGTGAAGTCACTCGGCAGATCACCCAACTTGATAAGTCGAGCGTTTACTACATGGTTATCATTTGACATTCGATGCATCACATTCGTCAAGAGATAGTCTCCGGACTTTCTTTTATCTACACTCTGTTTCATGTCTGTGACATTCGAATTTGTGTTTGGACTCAAGAATATAATTCTCATCTTTCGACTTGGAGATATTTTTTTCTCAAGAAACAGGCCACCGTCCATCTCGATATCTATCTGATTCTTTTTCAAGATTTGTCGGATGAGTTTATTTTTGATTTTGAGTCGCGATTCGAAAGGTGTGTTACCTTCGATCAACTGTGCTTCATCGTGGTAACTCTTGTATTGATTATATGTACGAGATGAAGTGACTTGATGTATATGCAACGAATTGTATTCGTCTGCGGGTCGACCATCAATAACAAGTGAGGGGTCGAACACCGACTGTGATGTGCCTTTGTCGATAAGACCATATGTATAAAAGTCATCGATTACATCACGCACAGTTATATGTGTACCGAATGTCTGTCCGGTGCCTGCATCGATGTTTGCGTAGAAAGAACCAACCGCACCTTCTTCATATAGTGCGAGAGCATCCTCAGCATCGGTCTCTGTGAACTTAGTGACCTGATAATATGTCTTGATGAATTCTTGATCTCCATCGGCCGCCGAGATCGCATCGTTGTATCTCAATGGCATTTTTTCATTGATAACTTTTTCTGAAAGCAATCCATCGAGACCTGCCATATAAAGAGAATTACTGTAAAGGTCGCCATACACATATATCGGTGATCCAATCTTTGTTGTCATTCTCGTTTGAATCCAACTCATCGCTTCGAGTGGACTCATATAAGGAATAATGATTCGTCGTTTCGCTTGAGGTGTGGGTTCAAAGTATGCGGTTTTCACAACAGGTTTACCAAGGTCTCTGTCCGCAATATTGATCACCATGTTCTCTAGGGTATCGGTATAAGAACGACTGAGAGATTTTATCGCATTGACATACACATGTTCTTCGACCAGATCAATTGATAAGATTTCACTTCGTTCGTTCATCTTCTCTACATCGTTTACTTTTGAGAAGAAAAATATTTTATCAATCACCGGTGTTGTGTCTGAACCAACACCAATAACCAACTGAATTCTTTCTGTACCCTGTACTGATAGTTCGGTACGAAGACCAAAGTCATCTAGCATTACAATTCGCGCATCGACATAACTCGTATAGAGGCTTTCATAGAAGGTGACTTCTATTATTTGTTTACTGATATCAACGATTCTCTCGCGACCATTCGGTGACGAAAGTATGATGTTTGCAGCAAGAATTGTAAATGCAGATGTCGACATTACTTAGCCTGAAGTCTCTTTAGTTCGCCGACCAATTGATTTGCAACATTCTTTTTGAGAACACGAATCCTTTTCGATGCGTCATTTTCGTCGATGAGAAAGTCAAGATTGGTCTTCAATACTGCTTGACTGATATCGTCAAAATACTTGTCTAACCATTCGTCGGAATCGTTTTCATAATGATGTGTCCCTTCATATTCATAGACAGTATTTGTCAGACTAGCACCCACGGTATTCGCATCACCTGTAATTGGTGTTTCGTATGCGAGAGTGAGACCACCGGTTAAATCACTATCCGAAGAAATGACGATCTCTCCGACATCTAGATTTTTACGAACAACTACACCTTCTTTACCACCAACAAGAACTGAAGTTCCTACTGGATAGATGTCTGCAAATTCTGCGGCAGAATCAGCAGTAGACAAAGACAATTTGCAAGTGTAATGTTTGAACAGATCATTCTGTGCGCGTTCTGTGACTTGTTCTGATGTCATCGGCCATCCGGTTTCTCTCAACCTCTCGTTCATCAAGAAGAGAGTAAAATCATAATCTGGTTTTTCGTATAACTTGTAAGCGACCGTGTCCGGACGATCACCATCCAATATCTCATATTCGATATATGTTCCAGCATCATCACTGTACACATCAATTAGATCGATGTACCTATTCAATTGTTGCATGGCATTCGTAGTTGCTTCGTTGCCAAACCGATACGCTACAAGTGGTAGATTTTTAAAATAACTAGACATTGATTAAAATCCTTGATCTCGTACTTTTCCTTTATCGAGTGCTTCAATTTCTCTAAAGGATAATTGAATCGCAACTTCAACAAAATTATCACCATCGTCATAGAAACCGGTAGCAGTACCATTGAAATTTGTGGTTACTGTCTCTAGATAACATCGACCAATTTTGAATGCGGGATTGCGTTTATTTTTGTTGATTATGTCAATTTGAAAAACATTGGGGAATTCATATGCGAAAGGTGCACCCCCATCATCCAATCGAATTGCTTCTGGATAAGTTTCTTCACGAAAGAACTTGACGATCCCTCTTATCTGATCTGCTTCCGTTCGGTTTCGTGCAATCATTGTGAAACTGAAATTGAATGTTCGAAGATTGACCCTCTCAAAAAGAGTTCGTTCGTTCGGTGCAGTTTGGACTCGTGTCGATGCTCTTGCTGCAGCACCCGCCGCATCTGCGATATTACTTCCTGCAACAGCACCCACCAAAGCACCACCAGCGCCACCCGAACCCAAAACCTTACTTAGTGTAGCACCAGCACCAGCAGCAAGACCAGCACCCGCCGCCTTTGCGGCAAGTTGTGATCCTACTGCTTTTGCGGCTGCACCTAGTCTACCCCTGTCTTCAGAGATATTGTCCAAATCTGGAGCAGCGGCAAGTAAACCAAGATCTGCATTATTGTAAGTCACGCCGTCCGTGTAGTTCAGTGAGTTATGCATTGGTAGTGTAACAGACCCAACATCGTTACCTGCATTGACATTCTTATATGACTCAATGAACTCACCAATTTGTTTCAGTCCATTTTTTGCATCTTGCAGAAGTGTAGTTTTTTCATCTTCCTCAGATTCCGCATTCGTCTCTTCAGTATTGTTCTCTGGTTCTTCAATGACTCTGTCCAGATTAAAGAATGGTTCGATCTTAAATGCAGTGAATCTAATCTTTGCGGGAGCAGTATTCAATCCAGACAAAGGGAACTGAAAGTCACGACTTCGCGCTTTCTCAATATTGGATGATTGAGTTTCATCTGAATTCTCTTCAGATGTTGCGGTATCACTCGCGATTACTATCTCTTCACTTTTACTCTGTTCTTCACCCGCCGGATCAACTCCCAGTGGATCTTTTTTGCCTCGTAGTGCAGTTGCAGCTGCATCGAAAAAACCTGCTGTCATTATGACCTCTAAATAAAGTGAATTAATGTAAATCTATTTATAGGGTTAGTGTGGCATATAAAGGCAAATTCACACCAAAGAACAAAGAGAAATACGATGGCGATCCCACGAGCATTATTTATCGTTCTATGTGGGAGCGTCACTGTTTTCGATGGTGTGATGAAAACCCTAAAGTTTTAAAGTGGAATAGTGAAGAAGTTGTCATCCCCTATCTGTACGAAGTTGATCGTAAGTATCACCGGTACTTCATGGATCTCAAGATTGTTTTTGAAAACAAAACTGTACTCGTTGAGATCAAACCGGACGCGCAGACAAGACCCCCCACTGGCAACCGGCGCACCAAACGGTATATCTCTGAAGGTTATACCTACGTGAAGAACATGAACAAATGGGAAGCGGCGAATGAGTATGCCAAGGATCGGGGTTGGGAGTTTCAGATCTGGACGGAAAACACCGAACCGTTAAAGTCCATGATTGGTAAGACTCTAAAACCTATGAAGAAACTCAAACCCCTGCCAAAATATAAGAGGAAGAAAAAATGAAAGTTGCAGTGTGTTTTTCGGGTTTGCCAAGAGGGCCGTTTCTTGACAACCTTGAGGTATACAAAAAAATATTTGATGGATATGATTTCTTCTATTCAACATGGAGTGGACATGACTTGTCGATAGAACATATGTCATTTCCTGAACCAAACTCTGACTACCTTCAAAGAAATAAGGGTCACTTAAAATCTGGAGTATATGAAGACCTCGATTATATGTTCACTGTGAATAAGAAAATTCCTTTAGAAGAAATCATAAGAACTTGTAACTCATACAAACAACATGTAGCTCATGCATTGCAACTCGTATTTCAAGTACCAAAAGAATATGACATGATCCTCCGTTGTCGATATGATGTGTTGCCTCTCGAAACAATTGATTGGAAAAATCTCGTAGAAAAATCTTATCGAAACAAAACAACCTATGGGTTTCGTGCATTTCCATTAAATTACAGGGGAAAACCACAAGACTTCGGGCCTTTCCATCCCGAAGGGAAACCGTTCGATTGGAAAATTATGTGGCCTTCAGATACAAGTGACAAACATGATATGTTTGACAACATGATATTTCACCCCAGAAACCATTTCGATTCAATTTATGCACTAAGTCTCTACCACGATGAGATGTTGTTTGGTGGTGAAAAAGGTTGGTATCAGATCATGAAACAAAGCACAGATCGTTTTCGACACTTCAAAGGTGGACTACTTTTAAATCGCGATCGCTGAGTTTTTATATAAATAAACACATGAAACATTTAGAAGAAGTTAACGAATCATACTTCCAACATCTGTGCTTTGCATGGAGTGTTGCATTTGTGTTGTTGGTTCACGGATTATTTCCGATGATATGGGAGAACAAGGCATCACAAATGATGGAGAATCGAAGTGAGTAATCTGTTTCAGAAGGTAGAGTTCGAGGCATTTCGTGCGGGGATCACACCGCGCACACGAGAGTCTCGCGCATGGTTTAGAAAGCGTGTACAGAACATCAAGGTCAATCGTCGGGATTTGATGAATTCAGAGATGATTGAACAAAGACCCAGATCAGAGATCGGGTCGATGTTTATGTTTTTCTATGATGCGAAAACAAGAGATAAACTACCTTATTGGGATTCTTTCCCTTTGGTGATTGCCGTTGGGCCTGCACCGAAAGGGTTTTATGGTTTGAATTTGCATTATCTACCGATTCCGCTTCGCGCGAAATTCTTAGATAATCTAATGGATATAACAAATAACAAACGGTTCGATACGACAACCACCTTTAGCGTGTCATATGAATATCTAAAAAGTGCGAGTAAAATGAGATACTTTAAACCATGTTTTAAACATTATCTCACATCGCAGGTAGAAGGTCAACTGTCGTACATACCACCACCGGAGTGGGAGATTGCAACATTCTTGCCTGCAGCACAATGGCAGAAAGGTGGACAAAGTCAAGCATATAAAGATGCGAGGAAAATGATTTAATGAAGATTCCAACTATTGATGATTTAAAATCGAGAATTGGTGAGGGTGGCGGTTTCGCTAACCCGTCTCTTTATTATGTGAGTCTGCCGACATGGAATACCTCCAGTACTCAAAAACAACAGATAGAGTTTTTGACAAAGTCGATATCGTTACCTAGTCGATCATTCCAATCTGTAGATCGAATCGTTGGTCAAGATTTCTTGTCAGTGCCATATACTTATTCTAACCCTTCAATCAGCATGACATTTCGGGTTCTGAACGATCATTTAACACGGCAATATATAGAGAACTGGCAACAATTTATCATTCGTGATTATAACCCCAATGTTGAGAACAACTTCTCTGTGGGTTATCCTGACGATTACCTGAGAGATATTCGTATTTTTCAATTAGACAAAGGTATTGGTTTCCCGTTACGAAATTTTCAAAAGACACTTCGTACCGGTATAATCAATGTAAATTTAGAAGCAGATGTTGATCTACAAAGCAGTGGCGCAGTGAAATATGCGTGGCATCTTATCGATGCATACCCTTCTAATTTTACTCAAGAAACACTTTCCGACGATGCGGCCGGAACGGTAAGTGAGATCACTGTAGAATTTACTTATCGTAAGTGGAAGGGATATCAACTTCAAGGTGGTAAGAATTTGAATATTGATGTTAGTACAAATGTAACAACCGACATTTCAAACAAGTTGGTTGGCAAAATATATGATTTCATTGGAGGCTAAATTATGGCATTACCCCAGTTAAATGCTACCCCAAAATATACATTAACTGTTCCATCGACGGGTGAGGAACTTCGGTTTCGACCCTACTTGGTTAAAGAAGAAAAGGTTCTGTTGATTGCTTCATCGTCGGAAGACATGAAGACAATGATGAGTGCAATCTATGATACCATCGAAGCTTGTGTCGAAGGGATCGACATCGAAGCGTTAACTACATTTGATTTAGAGTACATCTTTATTCAACTGAGAGCAAAGTCCACCGGTGAAACGAGTCAACTCTCGATGAAATGTCCGGAATGTGGAGAATCGACACCGGTAATCATACCACTCGAAGAGATACAATGTGTTGGTTCTGATTTTGATCCGATCATCAAGATTTCGGATGAAGTGACTGTAGAGATGAAATATCCCAGTTACCGTGACATGCCCGAAGTCAAGGACGAAAATGAGATGGCGATGAACATGATTGCATCGTCGATCAAGACCGTAATATATGAAGATGAAAAGATTGATGTTGCGGATGAATCAATGGAAACTGTCGTTGCGTTCCTTGAGTCAATGACACAAGAGCAGTTTGCGAAGATTACAGAGTTTTTCCAGAACACACCAACCGTCAAGTATGACTTACATTTTGTCTGTAAGCATTGCGGTCACGAGAAAGACATAGAAATTAAGGGGATGCAAAGTTTTTTTTAGTGTGCCTCGCACATGAAGATTTATCGAATCATTATAAAGTAAACTTTTTGTTGCAGAGGCATCATAATTACACATTAACCGAATTGGAAAATATGATGCCTTGGGAAAGGGAAGTTCACACCATTCTCTTAATACAGGCACTAGAAGAAGAAAAACAAGCAAGAGAGAAGGCAAAAAATGGCAATAACACTGGATGATGTAGTCTTAGAACAGATGCAAACCAATGAACATTTGGTTAAAATGCATGAGTCTCAAGATATACAGATATTGTTGCAGGGTACTGGTATAGAATATCAGACCAGTATCCTCAGTCAGATGTTGCAGTTAATGCAAACCGAAGCTCGTCTTTCTGAAGAAGCACGCCGAGAAGCTGCTCGTAGGGCAACAGAAAATCCATTTGTAACTGACGACGAAGGCAGTGGTTCTAATCTTCCTACACCAGAACCCGATGACTCATCTACTCTTCTCAAGGCAGGTATCTTCTCTGTCAGTGCACTCGCAACCAAAGAGTTTGTTTCTGGTTTCGCTGGTGCAATCAAGAAAGACTTTGCTAGACTCCGCACGAAAGAATTCCCAAAACTTCTAAAACCTTTAAATGTTGATATTCTCAAACCGTTTAAAGATTTCAATGCTGCGCTAAAGGATGTATTCAGCAAAAGAGGAACCCGTCAATTCCTCAAAGGGGACACTCGTAGAATATTCGGTGGTTTCACTGAAAGCATAAGAAACTTTGCAGATGGTATCAAGAGGTTTGAAACCAGACTCACTCCGCTTAAAGATTTCAATGCTGCGCTAAAGGATGTATTCAGCAAAAGAGGAACCAGCCAATTCCTCAAAGGCGCCACTTACGATACATTAGGTGTTTTCACCGAAAGGATAAGAAACTTTGCAGATGGTATCAAGAGGTTTGAAACCAGAGTCAGTGGTTTCTTCCGCGCGCTCAGACCAGACTTTATCTTTGATTTAATTGATGATATTAAAGCTGCTGGTACTAGAATGAGTGATTTCTTTACCAACAATCGGTTGGTGCAGGGAGTTAGATCTATTTTTTCTGGCACCGGTATGACTCGATTCATGAGTGCACTAGGTGGTTTCTTTAATCTCTTGGGTAGGATTGCATATCCGTTGTTACTTGGTTGGGAAGTTCTGACTGGTGCAAAAAAAGAGTTAGATACTCTCGGCGAAGACGCTGGTTTGGTTGAAAAAACCTTGGCGGTGCTGACAGGTTTTGGAAAAGGTGTTGTTAGATTTGTTTTCGGAATATTTGATCTTGTAAAAAATATCACCTCTTGGGTCGCAGAAAAAATCTTTGGTGCATTTGAATTTTCGAAATTTTTAGATTCGTTTACTTTTGCAGAGGGTGCAGTCGACATTTTATTTGGTGACTGGACAGAAAATGTTGGACAAGCAATTGGTGGTTTCATCTTTGACCTTGTTGAATGGTTCAAGTCTATACCGGAAAAGATTGGAGATGTTTGGAACTCATTGCCATCTCTCAGTGATGTAGGAAATCTTGTCGGCAATGCCGTAAGATCAATGGTTAGAGCAATTCTACCACCGGCGGACTTTGCAAAATTCGAAGTACCAAAACTCGACACATGGTTTGGAAGTGTTGGTGGTGGCACAGTAGATCTGAATCCAATACCCGATTCTGTTTACAAGTGGGCAAATACAGAACCACCAACACCGGTAGAAAGGGGTGTATCTGTTACCACAACAGTAGATTCGCCTCAAAATACCAATGCGCTTGTCAGTACAGAATCTCCAGTACCACAACTTGAGACTGCTCGTGCAATAGTGGAAAGTGTCGCTGGTGATCAGAATTCGAGTTCTGAAGTGACTACTAATAATATTGCTAATAATGTTGCTAATGAGGTTGGAACAAGTTCAGTTATTGTAGCAGGGAATGATGATGGTGGTATATTTGCTAGGTTAGCAGAGAAGTTTCAAGCAACTTTTGGGGATGATTTGAATTCGCAATCTATGGAAGTGGTGGCGTCTGCAACAGCAACACCACCAATCGTTATTCAGGACAACTCTGTTAATTCATCTAATCAGAGTAACCTTAGTCAGAGTGTTAGTACTGGCTCTGTGCGATCACCGGTTAACGACAACCGCACAAGAGCCAGTGCATATGCTACAACTTAATCCTCTGCGGCGAGTTTGGAGAAGAACGACATTGTATCTTCGTCGTCGTCTGCCACCGCTGCTCGAGGCTCTGGCGCCGGAGATGATCGCATTGGCGCAGGTTCACGTACCGGTTCCATCTCGTGTGCTGTCGTCTGTTGAACAGACTCCATCGGACGCTCACCAAGAACCATCTGAAGACGCGCCTTCAACTCATCATAAGTCTTGTAATTCGACGGATCAGTAAACTCGTTCAAGTCATACAGACCGTTGTAAATTACTTCGAGTTGATCATCGTCACCGCCCAGAAGAGGTGCGGGTGATGCGAACTCAGACTTATCGTAGTTGCGGTATCCCTCGACATTACGGATCTTCAACTTGAATGAAGCACCTTCCCAGAAGTCGAATGGATCGACCGGAGTTTCGTCTTGGAATTGCGGTTGCATCATATCCATCAACTTGTCAAAGATCTTCTTACCGAATGTGTATAAGAATACCTTGCCTTCGTTCTCAGGATTAGATGGGTCTGACTCAACATAGATGTTGGTCACATAGTGAAGTCGACGCTTACGCTCACGAACCAGTGCGCGGAGTTCATCTGACTCAGTTGCCCAGTCAGCACTGTTCATTTCTGAAACAGGATCTTGTTGACCGATTGAAGTCAGAGACTTCTCGATATACCACTGACCGGTGGGGCCTTTGAAACCGTGATCCCAATAACGAACGAACGGGACTTCACCTGCTCGTGCGGGTAGGAATCGAATGACAGCATAACCGTTGCCCGCCTTGTCAACCGTAGGTTTCCATTGACGCTCATCGATGTATGATGACTTATCTTTTTTGGTTTCGGGGTTTGCTGCTGCAACCAAGTCAGCGATAGAATTACGGTTGCGTTTTAGATCTGCAAAAGACATATGAGTTTCCTCTGTATAAGTTTCTAGTTTGTTTGTCGTCACTGTATGCGTGACATAGTATATAGTATCAAAACTATTCGGACTTTTCAAGGGGTTTCCAAACAGAATCGGCAGTATATACAAACGACCCTAAACATTCTTGATCCCACTGGTGTGGTTCAATCAGACTCAGAATCGTCTCACCGGATGACAACCGGTAGAGATGGTAAGCGACACCCACACGGGGAACAAAGTTGTAGTTCGCATTGTAGAGTGCCTCGTTAAGTTTCGCTAGTTCAACCAGTTCCTTGTATTCCTGATTGAGTAGTTCTAATTTGTTTTCGAAATAATTACGCGCGAGTGACCCTCGTTCTGACTGAAACAGTTTCGTGTCAGGCAGTTCGATTGGTGGTGCAGCGTTGTTATCGCCGTAAGTCAGTAACGCGCGTTTAGTCAATGGGTAAGACCGAATCACCACCCTGAATATATCGGAGACGCATCGCATCAGCCTCCAATTTATCTTTGATGACCGGACTTACAAACTTTTTGGCATCTTCGGGTTCGAGTTTATATTTCTCACACAGATGTATAATAGCATCAAGGTAGTTTAACGACAGATCTCGCACTGCCTCTTCGACCAATCCCTGAAACTTTTTCTTGGTCATTGCCAAGTTCTTGAGTTCGTCTTCGTTGTTTATTTCCATATCATACCTAAGTCGGGATAGTAGACACCCTTGGTTCGTTTCGCCAGTCCTTCATGATCATATGCAACCGCAATACAAATCGGAACAGACCGATACTCACGATTCAAACCATAATGAGTGTCCAACCAGATTCCCGTCTTCAGGTAAGTCTGCATATTAGACACATAGTGTTTTGACAATAAATCAGTATTCTTTTTCCAAGCACTGATCCATAACTTGACCTTGTCGGGGTGCAATTTGTGATCATCTTCCAACACTGCTACCGATGGGTGCAATGTTGGTTCATAGAACATTTTTTCTCGCAACTCATCCGAACGATGATACAAAGGCAATACAGTCTCTTCGAGTGTTGCACGAACGGTGTCAGGCATAAACCCTAATTGAATTGCCTTCCAACCGTGTTTTGCCGTTGCAGAGAGATAAACATCGGGTAGATCGGTGATAGTGACACCCCACCCACTCTCTTCACGAATCCACTTTTTCATCCAGTGCAAATGTTCGCGAGTTGGAATCTCATAGTGTACAAAATCTTCACACTGAATAAAAGCGTTGTATCGATCCTGTTCAGTTTTTGCTTTGCGTAATCGATCCCACTTAGGTTCAGGTATCAGTGTTGCCTTTTTCTTGGGTGTTGGTCTCTTAATTCTCGCCACGGAATTTCCTATTCGCTCTAATCATTGATTCGAGAAAGTCGGTATCTGTAGTTCTGCATGAAATGTTGAGTAGTGCCATGGTGTCTTTGGGTAGACAATGTCCACCATATCCAAACTTACCATCAGGGCCTGGTACCTGAGAGTGACTCGTTCCAATACGCGGATCAACAGTGATCGCATCGACCATCGCATCAAAATCTTTGTAACCCAACTCGTTATAGATCTTATACATCTGGTTCCAGAATGTCACCTTCATCGCAAGGAATGTGTTCTCCACATACTTACCAAACGCCGCCTGATCTCGTGAACAGAACTTGACCTCTTCGAGACAAGGCAATACAGGGTTGAACAATTCATGCCAGAATCGCATTGAACCACCACCATAGATCGCAAACTTTTGAAAACGAAACTCTTCGGTAGGATTTCGATTGGCGTTAGAACTCGCAAGGAACTCCGGAGACACCGTGATGTCCAGATCATCATAGTCTTCAAGGAATGTGGGGATCACCGCACTTTTGATTAGATACTTGGTGTCGCCATACTTCTCAAATACAGCAGCAACATTGGATGTATCACACTCACCGTTCTTACCCATTGGTGTCGCAACGCAGACAACTACACCATCAACGGTGTCATCCGCAGGATACTCATAACCCTTGTGTGGGTCATCGATTGCAATGTCAACACCAGAGTGTTCATTCAAAACATTGGCGACTGCTTGACCAACTGGGCCATAACCCGCAATTACAATCTTCAATCTAGACTCCCGTCTTCGAATTGTCCGCACCAGTTACATGCTTTACCCTTCTCGACATTCATCACTGCGCGCTCCTTTGCACATTCGTGACGCCACATATCGTAGGGTCTCTCTAATGGGTTTTCGCTCTCAAAAATCTTATCCCAGTTGTCAGCAAAGACTCTGTGATCAACCGAAAATGGGCGTGGTTTCGATCCCTTTCCGCTCATATGTTTTCCACCATTCAGGTTTGTCTCGACGAGTCCAATTGGCAAACGACCGTTTGTCTTCCCAGTAGAATCGACGATATGATGTAAGTGAGTCACCCTCAACAATGCAATGTGGGTACTGTGCCATTGCTGGAGTGGGTTGTGTAAATTTTAACTCGTGATCAATGTTCGTAGGTGGGAGCAATAATGTATACTCCAACTTTCGACGAGTTAGGTGATCACGACCGTAACGATATGTATACTCTTCACAAAGGTTATGCCACAACTCATACAACCAGTTGTAGTTCTGTGCAGATTGTCGAACCCATATCGCTGACGGGTGATTTATGTGACACGCTTTGTAAAGTTCGTTGTTCATGACTGAGTCTGGATGCATGTACCGTTTGATACGCCGACCCGCAGTTGTACGACCTTCCCATTCATGACCATCGAGTACGCGATGTGCAGTAGACATTAACTGTGCATACTCAATAATCATTTTGACAACATGTTTGTCGACATGTTGTTGTGCACATATTACAGGATTTTCATCAAGATAAAAAATATTCATAACGATTGAATGTAGTCGAGTACCTTCTCTCCCCGTTTGTCAATCCAAGTTGCGACATCATAGACGCCAGTTATAATAAGATACAACAAATCCCACACTAATGCAAGCGGGACTGCTAACGCAAGTAAGAAATACTTTTTCATAGCTTCTCCAATTGGATACCGCACTGTTGTAAAAACTCTTTACCGCTCCCCTTTGAGGATTCATAATCCTCTTGATAGTACACCGTATTTATTCCTGTTTGGTGAATCAACTTTCCACACTCGATACAAGGCATATGAGTACAGAACAAACTCGCACCCTCACCCGACTCAGTAGACCGTGCGAGTTTGGTGATAGCGTTCGCCTCTGCGTGTAGGACTTCGGGTTTGGTGTGCCAATCACCATAGACATCTAAGTCTTCGCCTGCCACATCGAAATGCACACCCTCTTTGGGTTTCCACTCTTCGCAGTTGTTATCCCATCCAGAAGGGGTGCCATTGTAGCCTACGGAAATGATGCGATCATCCTTGACGACAACCGCACCAACTCGTTTCTTTCTTGCCGTGGACAGTTCTGCGGTCTTCTCCGCGATGTCCATGTAGTAATACCGATACTTACTCTTTACCATGACTACTCCTTATCAAAAAAGTCAGCGGGTTTCATCTCATTGTACAACGCACAGGCCTCAGACCGGAAACCTTCCGCACTGAGTCTCTCGATCTCAGCCTCGATTCGATCTCGTTCAACCATACCGCGTTTGTAATACCGCTGGTCATCTGAGTATGTATAATACCAATCATGAGACTCCAACATTTCTTTCAAATCTTCTAACATTATACTGCTATCCCGTGCATTTCCATTTCTTTTTCAAGACGCCACTCGACAGTGACGGGTTCGAACTCCTGAAAAGAGACTTCACCAATCAGACCCTCTTCGCCATTCTGAACCCAACGGCGAGTACCGCACACTTGGTTCTCGAAGTTGAGAACCTGTTGCTCCATCAACAAGTCACCACCGATGGAGACATGAACATTGGTGATTGCTTCCCAGAACTCAACATGGTCTGACTCGACATAGTCGATAGCATCGACCACCTGTACATTG
>Ga0213860_10000352_pt1 | contig 18358 bp, 11 predicted proteins | sample PICome_3_FD_160118 | JGI IMG/M metagenome (GOLD analysis project Ga0213860, IMG submission 160118) | Coastal seawater microbial communities near Pivers Island, North Carolina, United States - PICO550 | ecosystem: Environmental > Aquatic > Marine > Coastal | place: USA: North Carolina...
TCTTCCAAAGGTCAATTTAGTGACTGGTGTAGAAAGGCAGGGGCGTTCTTCATGGAAAGAGCGACCTATAGAGTCAGATGATGAGAATGAAGCAATGCTTACTACTGCTCTTTTATACCATTTAGACAGAAATCGCAAGTTACAGAGTTTATTTAGTCGCGTATTCAAGGATGGAGTCATTACTGGGCGAGGTTGGATAGATGTTTGCGTTGAGCCAGGCAAATTCTATGATGGTGAGTTAACCATAAAAAGAGAATCATGGGCAAATGTTCATATTGATCCTGAATGTAGAACGCCTGATACTAAAGATTGGAACTATTTAGCGCGTACCAAATACCTGACACTGAATCAGTTGCGCTCCATGTATCCTGATGCAGTAGGCGATATGGAGAATATAGAGTCATTTTTAGATGTTCCATCAGAGTTAGGAGAAGAAATTGGTAGCTATTATCGTAATGCAGAGCCAATTAATCCTGCATACCACTTAGATCCCGCACATCGTAAGGTTCGCGTTCTTGAGATGTGGAATCGAGAGTATGAAAAAGAGCATTTTATTATTAATAAGGCTACTGGAAGAATCTCTCCTACAGGATTTTCAAGCAAAAGAAGTGCAGAAAATCAAATAAAAGAATTACAGGAGATGGAAGAAGCTGCAAACATGCCAATGAAAACTGAATTTGGTGTGATCAGTAGGGTAGTTCCAAAAACCTACGTTACACTATCTGCTGGTATGAAAATATTGCAGGAAAAAAAGAACAATCCATACATGCACAATGAGTTTCCTTTAGTTCCCTATTTTTATCACTTTGAGGATATGGGTGATTACATAGAAACCTTTGGTATTGTGGAGAATATGAAAGATCCACAGCGAGAAAAAGATAAAAGACGTTCACAGATGCTTGATATTATTAATAGATCACCAAGAGGTGGTGGTGTATTTGCTGGAAACAAGGTTTCTCAAGAGGAAATGAACGAAGCCTCCACAACAGGTAGATGGATTGGTATTCCTGGCTTTAAAGGGCGAATTACAGACTTTATGCAGCAATGGTCGAACTCTCACTTATCTATTGTAGGCAGTATTGCTGCAATGGAGCAGAAAGCAGAGTTTGATGCAAAAGAAATTAGTGGTGCTACCGATCCAATGATGGGTATTGCTACTTCAACAAAAGAGAGTGGAATTGCAGCTCAGACCAGAATCAGACAGGGGATGATGACCTTACAGGAGCAGATGGAGAACTTGGATATGACCAAGACCACTGTTTTGATGCAGGCACTAAAGAATATGCAACAATTTTACACTCCAGATAAGATTAAAAGAATTATTGGTGCAGAAACCGAAAAAGCACAGTCTCCAGAAGAATTAGAAGTCATTAATGAGACAATCAACAGGTTTCTTACCAACTTTGAAAAATTTGAATTTGATATTGTTCTTGATAAGGGCGAGAACTCACCTACAATGAAAGCTGCCAAAGCGCAGCAGGTGGGCGAACTTGTCAGGAATGGGTTTTCCAGTTTATTCCCGCTTTATGTAGAGCTTTCAGACATGGATGCTGGAAGGGAAATCCTTGAGAAATTTGAAGAAGAACGATCCGCACAGATGCAAGCGCAGCAAATGCAGTCAATGATGACTGGTGAGGATAAATCGTGATTCGTAACACCCCCGAAATAAAGGACAAGGTACAATGGAAGAGCAAGTAAACTACATAGATGAAGCTAAAGAATTAGACGGTACAGCGACTGATTCTCCTGAATCAAATGTAGTAGAGCAAACAGCAGAGACACCTGTAGAAGAAACAACAAACTATAAAGTCGGAGACAGAGAATTTTCTTCTGTTGATGAATTAGTAGAGTATGCTTCAAATACAGACAAGTCTTATAGGAATCTTCAGGAACTCAATGGCAGGCAGACCAACGAACTTGGTGAACTGCGTAAGTCTCTTGATGAAATCAGGGCAAATACTACCCCAAAGGAAGTAGAGCCAGAACTGCCAGAATATGATCCGTATGATCTTAATTCGATTCTACCACATATCTCTAAACAAATAGAAAACAAGTTCGCTGAAGAGCGTAAAGTACAAGAAAGAGAGATAAATGAAAGTAGAATGAAAAAGGCTCAACAGGACATGATTGATAGTTTTATTAAGTCTCACCCTGAGATGTCCAACGAAGAACTCCAAGCTGTTGCAAAATTCGGAGATGAGCGTGGGATCGCACAAATTGAAGATGCGTACATGCTTATGACAATACAACAGGAGAAGAATAAAGCTAAAACGGAAGGTGTCAAGCAAGTAACAGAAAAACTCACTCAAGCAGATGAAGTGCCAACTACACTATCTAATGCTACTGGTGGGAATAAAACTGCGATTGATTTTGATGCTATTTCTCAGGCAGATTGGAATAAGTTACCTGAAGAAGTCCGTATGAAGGCTTTGATGGAATCTCCTCAATAACATAGGAGTAAAAAATGAGCTGGGACACAGGCTTAAATGTCTCCAGATGGGCGAAGCAACTTGCATACGAAGTTGGAAAAGAGATTTATTTCTCAAAGTTCATGGGGGACACATTTGAATCAATGATTGTTTCTAAAAGCATGCCAGAAGGCAAAGGTAAAGATATGACCTTTGGCATGGTTGGCTACACAGGAACAGTAAAAACAGGTGATAGTACATTAGAAGGTAATGAGCAAAACATTACTTCCAATGAGGTCACTGTAACCACAAACCAAAGACGTTTTGGTATCATCAATGCAGGTAACTTTGATGACAGTAAGGTGCTTTATAACTTCCGTTCTGAGGCTCTTGCACAGTTAAAGAGACAGTATGCTGAAGATCATGATGCACAGATTTTTAGTGCGCTTACCAAAACTTCAGGTGCTGGCGCATATCTAAGAGCAGATGCTTCAGGTTCAGTATATGCAGACTCAGACCCAGAGGCTGATTTAGCTGCTGCTGATCTTGCAACTCCAGAAGATATTTCTAAGCTAAAGAAAATGGCAATGCTTGGAACTACAAAGAGTTACAAGATGAAGCCAATTAGGGTTGATGGTAAGGACTATTTCGTCTTACTTCTCCATCCAGAAGCTGCATACGATCTTGCACAAAACTCCACATGGAGAAATGCACAGCAATATGCAAATATTCGTGGTGAAGATAACCCAATCTTCTCTGGTGCTTTAGGTGTGTATGACGGTGTAGTAGTACATGAGCATGAAGGAATCACTACTGCTGATGATCTTGGTGCAGGTGATGCTATAAAAGCTGCCAGAAACTTATTTCTTGGAGCTGGAGCTGCTTGTCATGCTAAGGTTGATGAAATGAGCTGGGTTGAAAAAACCTTTGACTATGGAAACAAACTTGGTATTGCAGCAGGTCAAATCTATGGTGTTGGTTTAAGCACATTTGACAGCAAAGACTATGCAGTGATACAGTATATAACCGCAAGGACTGATCTGTAATCAGTAAGTTAAAACGGGGAGGGTGCAAACCCTCCCCGTTTTATGGGGAATTATGACATTAAGCGAACTAAGAACTGAGATAAGAAACATTACTGGAGTAGATGAAACTTCTGTTGTTTCAGATGCTGTGTTGACAGATTTAATTAATAAAGGTCAGTCAATTCTAGCAGATGAAGCAAATTTGTTTTTAGCAACTGGTAACAGGGACACTACAGCAAACACTTCTGGTTATCGTATGTATGATGAAGGTAGTTATACTACGACACATTGGTCATTGAGAGAAAATGGTGTTGCAGTAGCAAGTGGAACTTCAAATTCAAATCTGAAAAATATGATAAGAATTTATCGAGTAGACTATGATGATAATCAAGTCACAAGAATAGGTGATGATCAAATCTACAATATTGAAGATGAGATTTCTGATATACACATGCCCTCTTCATACGGTTATTTTATTAGAGGAAGTATGTTGCACTTATTCCCTGCTCCTACTGAAGTAAAAACAATACAAGTGTATTATTACGCTATGCCTACAATGTTATCTGGAGATTCAGATGTGCCATTGTTGGATTCTAGGTATCATGAATGCCTGATATATTATGGTGCTTGGAAGGTAATGGAGAGGTTGCGGGACATTAATATGATTCCATATTTCAAAAATGAATGGAATGAATGGAAAGAAAAAGTAGTAATGGATCGTCAAAGGAGAGCAGGAGAGCCTACATTTAATATTGCATACAAGGATTTTTAATGCCAAGACTACGGATAAGAAACTTCTCTGGTGGTCTAGTAACAAATCAATCCGAGTTTGACCTTGCTGAAAATCAATATACTGCTTTTGAAAAGGTAGTAAATAAAAAGCCAGGTCGTTTGGAAAGACCAAATGGTGAACAAACAGTCAGTGCAAATGCTGTGATAACAGATGTACAGACTGAATTACTATTATATCGTACTGAAAAAACTGCTCAAAACACAGATGTGTCTACTAAATGGTGGGTTTTTGGTAATGGTACTGTTTTAAAAAGGCAAGATAACTCAACAGGTACAGGTGGTAGTTGGATTGATCTTACTACAAATTGGACATCCTCTCCTATTTATGACTTTTTAGTACACAATCAGATTTTGCGTATCTCAGATGGTAGCTTTACCAACAATACAAAGTGGTATGGTCATATTAAGAGAGGGTATGTAGGTAATACAGACTCATCTAATTATACTACTGGATATGCGTTTCGCCCTCCACCTATGAACGCACTTGTAAATAGCTGGCAATTAAAAAATGCAAGGTTGCGACCTCCTACTGTAGTGAGGATGGATTATGCTTTTGATCAGAGCAATGAGGTTAACTCTGCAAGAAAAGTTGGTTTATATATTCATTACCCAGATGGTACTAGCGAAGTAGATGAAAAACTATTAGACGATGTGAGTAATGATACATTTAAAACACACGACAAATATACAGTCACATTTGTTTATGATTATGTTCAGGAATCTGAACTGGCAAGAGATGATAAAGGGAATATTGGAATAGAGTCTTATGATTCTGTTCCTAATAATGGTGCAACTTGCCCTGGAATACAGGTAGTATTATATACTGGATCTTCTTTAGCAAACCTGAATGAAAGAATTACTAATATTAATGTATATTGGCAGCCAGAAGGTGATGTAGATTGGTATTTAGTAGAAACATTAGACATTGATAGTGGCTTTAAGGAAAGTCCTTTAGCGGAATCAGCAAACTCGTTAGTAAATAGTGAGAATAATAATAATGGGTTATGGATTCCTTGCATGGGCGTTTATGTTGCTCAAAATCATTACGCTAATATAGCTTCTGAATCAGGAAATACTTTAACACTTGGAATAGATACTCCTAATGGATTTTCTGCGGATGAATTAATATTCGTTTCTAAAGGTCAGACTGCTTATCAAACATCAGATGTGTTCCCAATTATTGGAAAAACCTGCACTAGAATTGGAAATATTAAATCTGTTTCTATTGCTGCTGATAGAGAAGTATCCACAGGTCATAGTAGTTCAAATATCACAATGGTGAATCATATTAATGAAACAAATGCGTTTACGATCAGTGGAGCAAGAGCATATGCAGTTGCTGCATCTTCAGTAAAAGTAGCAACATGGTATCTGCCATTCGATGGATTGAAACTGGCTACATATAACTCGTTAACTGGAAGAGCAGCAAAAACAAACCTTAAAGAATTAAAGTGGAATACATCTACAGTGGTGAATAATAGAGGTTATTATGCTGATGTAGATACGGTGGATGAAAACGATCAAACATTAAGAGAAAAGAATAGAGTATACTTCACCGATCCATTTCAACTGGATGTCATTCTTCCTAGTAGATATTTTGATGTAGGTACAAATGATGGTGATGAGATTATTAAAGTTTGTGGGTATCGTGGCAAAATTTTTGTATTTAAAACAAGAAATACCTATGTCTATAATTTAAGACATCAGGTAGAGAGAGTATTCGTAGGGGTAGGTGCAGAGCATAAGCACGCTGTTTTTGAAACACCATTAGGTCTGGTGTGTGCAAATAAACAGGGTATTTTTTCAATCACCTCTAATAATACAAGAGAATTGTCATTTAATATTCGAGATACATACCAATCACTTACATTAGATAAGCCTGCAATCGGTTATGATGGTATAGAAAATGAACTATTCTTTCTCCCAGATAATGATGGTGTCAATGTGTATGTGATGAATATGGATAATGGAAGTTGGATAAAAAGAGAGTTGGGAACAGCAACGGTAGCAGCAGCAGTGAACAGGAGTAACTTTGTTATCAATGACAACTTTAGACCTCAAATCACTCAGGCATATACTGGTGAATCTTCTATTCTTCAGCAGGTGAGAGAGATCAATACTGGCTCTGCTGTGACTTCAACAGCAAGTGTACGAACAAAAAGATTTGATTTTGAAATGCCAGATATGCAAAAAAGGTTTTCAAAAATTACTATGATTTATAAAGCATCATCTGCTGTGACTGTAAAGGTCTATTTAGATAGTGCTTTTGATAGTGGTGGATCACCAGATGTAACATTGACATTTGCATCTAAAAGCAATCTTGAGTGCGTTAGTAAAACATTTTCAAGTGTAGGTAAGACTGTCACACTCCTGATTGAGTGCGCAGCAAGTAATATGGAAATTGATTCGATTGATATGGATTATCAATTAGTAGGGAGTAATCCATAATGTCTAAAGTCAATGAAGATCAATTATTTACGGAACTTGATAAAAAACAAGATGTTATGCTTAATGAGAAGCAAGGGTTTTTTATTAACAGCGAAGGTGAGGATGGAGATATGGGAGTGTGTATGGTTAATGGAAAAGCATACATCTCTACAAAGATTAAAGGTAATTGGCATTTTTCAGAATTAAAACAGGCAAAAGATTTATAGGAGAAACATTATGATAATAGTTGAGCAAAGAGGAGATAGTTGGGTAGTCGTTAATAATCAGACTGGTGATATACTAAGACGATTCCCATTTGCATCATTTAATAAGTCATCAGTAAAAAAAATAGCAGATAAATTCGCTGCTGAAGCTGAAAGAATACCTGAAGGAATCGTTCAAACGAGCTTTGGAAACTTTCAGGACACAAATACTGGTCAGTCATACGCTACTTTAGAAGAAGCAATGGCTGCAAAAACTGAATCAGATCGTGTAGCTGGATTAGAAGAGGATGTCTCCAAATTTGAAGATAGGATTACTGAAGCAGGTAGACTAAGGGAAGAGTTAGCTGCAAACCGAGGAGCAAGGACTCAAGGTCAACTTTTAAACCAGTTAACAAGAGCAATTCTAGGTTCTGGCGGTGAGATGAGTCAGGTAGAGGCACTTACTCCACGAATTCAGGAAGCAAATCAAAGATCTTTACAGGATTATATCACTGGAAGTCAAGCAACTACACAGCAACAGTTAGCACAGTTTGTTCCTACAGAGATTGGCGCAGAATACAATCAGGCTCGATTACAAGATGCAATGAGTCAGTTTATGATGAATGAGGAGACACAACGCGCTCAAATTCAAGCAGAGTTAGACTCTCAACCAGAGTGGTGGGAATCTATACTTGGATCAGCAGGTTCAGCAGCAGGTGCAGCATTAGGTGCAAAAGCAATAGCAGCATTATCTGATCGTAGAATGAAAGAAAGGATATCTGAAGTAGGAAGGTTGCATAATGGCTTACCAGTATATGTGTTTACTTATAAAGGAGGTACAAAGCCTCAGATTGGTGTAATGGCACAAGATGTTGAAAAAGTAAATCAGGATGCAGTCATTGAAATAAATGGAATTAAAATGGTGAACTATGAAAAGGCGGTGCAGTAATGGCTTTTAAATTTAAAGTAAAGAAAAGACCAAGTATAGGAGAAGCTGTTGCTGCTTCATTTGCAGCAGGAGTGGCTCAGGGAGCAAATACTGCGTTGCAGGATGCGATGAAACAGGCTGAAGAGGATAAAAAGAAGCAAAAATTGCTAAATAAAGAACTAAAGTCCAAGACAGATGAAATAGGTCAATTAGCTAATTTGGTTGATGATGCTGAAATAGCATCAGATTTAAGGCAATTACAGGTTAAGGGGTTGAAGTATCCAAGCGTAGAAGCATTGGATGATGCAGTTATTAATACTGGAGTGTTTAATGATGTTACACTAAGAAATATTGGAAAAGATAACTTTGGTGCAATGATACCAGAAGAAAGGTATCCAGTTAAAAAGTTTGAAATTGGAGAAACAAGAGAGAGAAAAGTAGGTGATAAAATCATTACAGAATCTTACTCGATTGATGAATCTAATGGTAAGCCTAGTTGGAAGAAAGTTTCTACAGCTCCAAGAGTAGTTAGGCAAGAAAAGAAGTATGAAGCATATAATAAAACAACAGGCGAAGTAATACGAGCTACAGAATCTGAGGTTGAAAATGATCCTAATATCGCTTTTGGTACTCCAAAAAGACCTGCAACAAAGAAAGTTTTAAATAAAACTACTAATCAGGAGGAATTTGCTACCGAAGAACAAATCGCAAACGCAAAGGGAAATCTTGTTCCTACAAAAAATCAGCCTGCATTTTTAACACTATTTGATGAGTCGCCTGATATTATTTCACCGCAAGTACCATCTGAAAAGGAAGTTATGCTACAAGATGTATCCAGTGGAAGAGTTACTGTTCAAGTTGGTGATGTTATCAATGATCCTGTTTTTGGTAAACTTAGATATATAGGTGGGGATATAAGTGACTTTGAAAACAGTTGGGATGTGGTGAGGTAAAATGTCCGACAAATTAATTGAGGCATTTCGTTTAAATAATCCAGGTCTTGAAAATTTTAGTGACAGTCAGCTAACTCAGCTTTTACAGAAAACACAACCTGAGTTATTTCCCAAACCGCAAGATGATTCATTTCAGGTATTAAAGCAAAATCCTTCTAAACAAGAGCAAGTACAGATTGAATCTATTGGTATTAATCTGCCTAATAAAATTGGAGGTGTTAAACAACCTCAATACTATTTTACAGCAGCAGCAGATGAGCCACCTAAACAGGAAGATGATGGATTCTTAGACGGGTTAAGAGAGTCATGGAATCAATCTAAACAGCGTATTCAGTTTTTTAAAGAAAATCCTGAAAGAGCTGAAGATATAAAAGGACAAGCTACTGCATATCAATATGAACCATTATTGCGGTATTTAGAGCCAAAAGAAGAAGATCCAATTACCCGAAGGGTGGCAAAAGAACTGGTAATGCTTACAGCTATAGCTCCTGTTATGAGTATGACTTTAGCAGAATCTCCTAGTCAGGGTCTATCAGAAATGGCAAAGTTTATGAGTGATATGGCTACAGATTGGCTCAAATTAGTTGATCCTGATAAACGCGAAGAAGGATGGAATGAAATTAAGCGATCTCCACTGTTTCATGCGACATTTTTGAGTGGTATCAATCGAGCTAGAAAAGCAGCTAAAGGTAGGAGTAAGGATGCAGATACTATTAAGAGTATTGATAAAGAAATAAAAGAGTTTACAAATACAGCAGAAACAGTATTAAAGGATAATCCTCAACTTGCTGAAACATTACAGCAGTTAGCTAGAGATAAAGTTAAAAATGCTGAGTTTAATCAGTTAGTCAAAGAACGATTTAAAATGAAGCCAAAGCCATTAGAAACTCCTCTAATAGCTCCTAAGTCAACTGCAAAGATTGAAAAAATAAATTCTGAGATTGTGAATCTTCAAGAAACTTTAAAGAGTCAAAATCTACAATTACAAAATCAAAATCTTACTGCAACTCAAAGACAGCAGATAACTAAATCTATAAGTAAAATAGAGGAGTTGATTGAAGAAAATAGAATTAAAGGACAACAACTGGGTTATAATGTAAAAATTGACATTACTCCAAATGATAAACCTGAATACTTTACCGATAGAAAACCTGGTCAGGTCTTGAATCAGCAACAGCTAGATAAGTTATATCTGGAATCAAGTAGTGATGTTATACTCTTACCAGAATCAAAAGGTTTACATAAGCCTGTACAGGATTTTTATGAACAGTCTTTTAAAGATATGCAATCTTTTGGTAAGAAATCATTTAAAGATTTAAAAGAATCGTTTGTAAGAGGAGTAGTAGATGTTTCAGGCAATATCAAAAAATCTTTAAAAGAACAAGGTGCTTTAGGTGAACAGGCGGTTGTATTACATGATTTAGCATTAGGCTCAAATTCAAAGTCAGTTATGATTTTTGAGGATGCAGCTAAAAATATTTTCAATGGTTTAAGTAAAAGAGAGAGGCAACTTCTTGATACCATGATTGAAACAAGAAGAAATATTACAATTAAAGAATATAAGCCAAATTATAAAATACCTGGAGGTTATCAATCTAATATCGCCTATTTGAACCAAATTAAAAGTAGTGATCCGAGACTTTATGACAAGTTAAATAAAAGAGCAGATGTTTTCTTCGATGAAATGAGAATAAATCTAAAAGAATTATATGATAATGGTCTAATTAATGATAAAGCATATAACTTGTTGAAAGATAAGGATTACACAAGAAAAGAGTTTATTGACTATGTAGATCCTGTCAATCCACTAGCAAGCTATACTTCTGGAGGCAGGAAGATTAATGTTGGTAGTAGTGGTTTAAAAAGACTTGAGGAGGGGTCTCAAAAGACCGTTAATCTTGATCAAGCAAGTAAATTATTTAGAAACATTAGTATTGTTCAATCTCGTATAGCAAAGAATAAAGCCAATATTGCAATGCGAGATATGATTAGAGAAAATCCTAAAAATGGTATTGCTGTTGAATTAAAATCAGGTGAAAAAGCACCTGCTGGGTATAGTCCTATTTCTTATTTTGAAAAGGGGAAGAAAAAAGAGTTTTACTTAGAAAACTCTTTAGCTAGTGAATGGGTATTAGCCGATCCAGCAGTAACAGCACAATGGTCAACGATAGCAAGCTATGTTTCTGGTACAAAGATGTTAAAAGCGATGGCAACAGGATATAATCCAGAGTTTGCGATAACAAACTTTTTTCGTGATATACCTTACATGTGGTATACAACAACTGAGTATTCACCACACCTTCCAAAGTTTGCATTACAATTAGGAAGAGATCTTACTTCAACTGCAAAAGATGCTTTTAGCAGAAGTGGTAGGTATCGTGACTATGTAATGGAAGGAGGTGGAATGGAGTTTTTAACTCATCAAGGCGGTCTAGGAAAGTTCTATAAACCTACTGGCAAAGTTACAAATCCTTTTGAGGCATTTAAGGAAGTAGCAAAGTATGCTGGAGAAACAAGTGAGATATGGGTAAGACTAGCTTTAAGAGAGCGAGCTTTACGAAATGGCAAATCTCCATTAAACGCGACTTATGAAGCACGAAATTATTTAGATTTTGCTCAAGGGGGTTCTTTGATTAAGGCAGCAGATTCATTTTTGCCTTATATCAACGCCTCAACACAAGCAACTAGGGGTTTATTACGCGCTCCCAAAAAAGATCCAAAGGCATTTGCTACTAAAACTGCATGGATCGCTGGTACAGCATCCAGTCTTTGGTTGGCAAATAATTCAGTAAATCCAGAAGCGTATGAAGAAATTGATGAAAGAATAAGAAATGATAACTGGATTATTACTACTCCATTTTTTTATAAAGATGAAAGAGGTAATAAGCGTTATATGTACTATAGAATACCTAAAGATCAGGGTCAGCGTATTGTTGCTTCTTCCACTGATGCTCTTCTTGACTATACATATAATAATAAAATTCCATCTGATCAAGTTTTGAAAGGACTAAAGGATCTTGCAAGTGTTGTGCCTACAAGCGACCCACTACCCCCACTACTAGATGCCTATTTAGGCTATAACCATAATGTAGATTTTTTTAGGAGTAAACCTATTTTTAATGATCAAGGCAGACCTGTTGAACCGAAAGCAGAATTTAATAAAAATACAGGAAAGGCATTTATTGATCTTGGTGCAATTACTGGGATGAGTCCTGCTAGAACAGAGTATGCTGTAAAGCAGTTTACTACCAATAGAAATATATGGACTGATTTAGTTGGTGGTGGTTATAAGATGTTAACAGAAGGTCAGGATGAGGCAGCAACAGAAGAGTTTACTAGAGAAATGCTAAATAAGATACCAGGAGCAAGAAGGTTTATTTCTTTTACAAATCCTTACAAAGATGATAAAGAGTTAAAAAGAACTATTATTGAAAAAAATACTAGAGATAAATCAAGAAGAGAGTTTGGAGATAATCTGTATCAGCAGTACAGAAATGGTGAAATGAGTAAATCAGAAGTTAGAAGATCTATAGGAAGTTCTGATTACAGCACCGAGGATAAAGGTAAAATTTTAAAAAGGTTTGTTTATTCAGTGCAGACACGAAATGTAAGAAATCCTGGTTTCTTCTATGATGGAAAAGATTTAGATCCAGTAACAAGAGCAGATTATTTTTTCAGAAAATATGCTAATGCAGATAATGAAGAGAGAAAAACACTTGTTCAAGAAATGAAATCAGTTCAAGGTTTCGCATCTAAACCATTTATCCAGAGGTGGAATATATTATCCAAACAATATTTGGAACAAAACAATCCCTAAGTAGTTATTAATATTGAACTAATAGCTCAGTCATGCCTTACCATAGGCTTAGAGCGTTGCAATAAATTAATAGCGAGGGAAATATGGGTACATTCCGAGATTTTTCAGTACAGAAGGCAGTCACTCCAGCAGCGAGCGCACGTGTCATTAACGATACCAATACTACACATGACGAATCTAGGTCAGTATATGTTGGCTCAGATGGTGACTATCAATTCTACATCAACGGTGGTTGGATTACATTTACAGGAACATTAGCTGGGTCAGTGTTGCCGATTAGAGCTACTGGAGCAAAAACCAGTGGTGGGTCAGCAACTGGAACTGCAATCATATTTCTGTACTAGATCATGCGTTTAGGACTTGGTTTAGGTCTTGTTAGATTAGGCAGGGCAGCAGCATCCTTTGTACGCAATGGATTAAAATTATACTATCCTTTCAAAGATAACTCCCCAGACTTCCTATTAGATGGTAGTACATCCTTTTCTGGTAGTTCACAATATATTGATTGCGGTACTGGATTAGGTGATGCTTTAGGAGATAACTATGCTGGAGACTTAACAGTATCTATGTGGTTCAAGGCAGATGTTACAAATGGCGATGATGGTATGTTTGAAATAGGCAACTTTACTAATAGCGGAACTGGTGATTTTGCATTAAGAATGAAATCTAATACTTTATCATGGATGGTTAATGCAGTTAGAAGATTAGACGTTTCTTATACAAATACATCATCTTGGAGTCATGTAGTTGGTGTATATGATTCAAGAGGAGCAGATTTTACAAAACTATACTTAAATGGAGAAAGTGTTGGAACTCCAACTGGTACATTTCCATCTGCATCAGACCTCGATTTAAATGGACTAAAAACAACTATTGGTGGATACTATGGTTCTCCATACACTTTTGATGGAAAGATAGCAAACGTAGGTATATGGGATAGAGCCTTATCGGCAAGTGAGGTAGAATCTATCTACTGGAGAGGTAGCCATTCAGAACTGAAAGATACAGAACTAACTAACCTTGTTTCCTGGTATGACTTAAGTAGCACTGGTTTAGGTGCTGAAATCATCTCAAATGGTACAATGGAAACTGTATCAACAAATACGTTATTGCCTAATTATGAGAGTTTTCCTGAAGATTGGACATCAAGTGCAGGGAGTCCATCAATCCATGAAAGGAGTTCTACACAAGCATTTACTGGTACTTACTCATTGCGATATGGAAGTAGTGGAGACACCTTTAATGCTGTTGCTCATGATTCTACTGTTACTGGGGGAGTTGCGTATAGACTTGAATTTTATATATATGGGGTAACTGGAACCACAATGAAATTTTCTCATTTTGATGGTAGTGCAAATCCTTCTACTTTAGAAAATGGTGATGCGTTACTTCGTTATGCACAAAGTGTTACTATAGGCGAATGGAAAAAATTTACATATGACCTTACAACTTACGGAAGTGGAACAATAACTGGTTATGGTCTCCAAATTGGAAGCGATGTTTCAGGAACTGAATTTTACATAGATAATGTTTCTCTAAAACGTATTGGTGTTAGTGCGCCTGATTCTCAAGGTAGTAATGATGGTACGATAGAAGGAGCAACCACAAACTCCGATTCCTACTCTGGAGAATCACCATTCAAACCGAGGATTCAAGATAAAGCAACAAAAATGGCAGTTCAATTAGCCGATGGTTCTACTTCGTTTGATGGTACTAATGATTATGTTGATTTAAGCAATGTGAGCAATTTTGCAAATCTTACTCAAGGCACAATATCACTTTGGTTTAAGACTCCAGATTTAGCATCATATAGAACTTTAGTATCTGGTTCTGATAGAACCGATGGCTCAAGTGAATGTATTTTACTTCTCACAAATTTTGGAAAAATAAGATATGTAAATCAAGAGAATGCCTCTGTTGCCATTGAAGTAGATACAACTTCTGCTTTTGATGACAATGAATGGCATCACGTTGCTTTAACAGTTGATGGAACTGGTAATAAAATATATGTAGATGGCTCATTACAACCAGTTGCTTATGTGAATGGAAGTTCATCTACTCAAAAGTTTTTTAATGATGTTAATGATATTGACTCTTTAAAAATTGGTGCAAATGAAGATAGCGGTGGTACTGAAACCTTTTTTAATGGCTCAATAGCAAATGTCGCTATTCACTCATCTGCACTAACCCAGACTCAAATACAAGAATTGATGTTTACAGAACGATATCAAAATTTGTCAGCAGACCTAAAGACGAATCTGGTATCTTGGTATGATATGGGTAGTAGTTCAAATCCTCATAATGATTTAGAAGGAAGTAATGATGGTACAAACAATGGTGCTACTGTCAACACAGGATACACATCATCACCACATGGCGTAGTAGACCCATTAAACTTTGGCGAGGTGTACTCTGGAAGGGCATTGGATTTTGATGGTGCAACCGATAAAGTAGATATTCCAAATAGTAGTGAATGGAATATGCCAAAAACAGTATCAATGTGGTTTAATTGTGATTCCATTACTGCTAATGGTACTTCGGTATTTGAAAAAGATACTTTAATGGGTTATGATACAATCTATTGGGGTATTCAATTAGATAGTACCAATAATAAGATACAATATTACTTTTTTGATACAACTACCCGTTATTGGCTTTCTGATACTGCAATAACTCTTGGAAAGTGGCATCATCTTGTGGTCGTATCTACAAGTTCTGGTTCAACTATATATTTAGATGGTTTAAATGTAGGAACAAACAGCCTTACTTGGCTTAATAATAGCGTTCCCTCACCACAACGATTAAGAATTAGTAGTTATGGTGCTACTTCAAATGTATATAGACCGTTTAATGGAAAAATTAATCATGTAAAAATATTTAATAGTGAATTAACTCAAGACCAAGTACGAGAACTATACATCAAACCAGAAACAGTATTACCTACTGGAGTATCTGCATCCAATCTAAAGTTAGACCTACCAATGCAAGAAGGTTCTGGCAATTATATATACGATGGTAGTGGCAACCAGAATCATGGGCTTGTTGCTGGAGCAACTTGGGTAACTGGTCAAGAATATGGCTATCAATCAAGTTTGGTACGCTCTAATACTCCGATGGTGTTTGACGGAACTAATGATTATATAGATTGCGTAACTACTAATATGTTTCAAAATGCAACAAATATGAGCATTTCTGCTTGGGTTTTTCCAACTCATCCAGCATCTTCAGGTAGTAATTATTATTCTATAATAAATCAATTTGATTCTTCAGCGGGAAAAAGAAGTTGGGGAGTATGGTTACACGCACCTGATAATTCAACAGATGCACATATTCATTTTAACGACAATACATCAAGTTTTGACACGACATCTGCTATTGTGCCAACTGGAAAGTGGAGTCATATTGTTTTAACAAGAGATGGTACATCAATCAAAATGTATTTTAATGGAAGTTTAAATCATAGTGCTACTTCTGGTGCAAGTGCAAATGCTAATTTTAGTACAAAATTATCAATAGGTGCTCAAAATGCAAGTAATCCAGCCGCTTTTTTTATAGGAGTTCTTAACGAAATATCACTTCATGACATTACTCTTGATGCCGATGCTGTATCTGCACTTTATAACTCTGGTGTACCTTTACTACCAACATCTGATTCTGGTAACTACGATAATTCTGATAGCCTTGTTCTTTATCAGAGAAACGATGGAAATACTACTTGGACTGATAGAGCCAATACAGGAGTAGCAAGTTTTGATGGTATAGATGATAGAATATCATTAGGCACAGGAACCTTTAATATTGGTAAAGATGGTTATAGTTATTCTATATCTGCTTGGTTTAAAGCACCAGACCAAGGTTCAAATGATGGTATTTTTAGTAATCATACATCATCAAACGAGTTTCAAATGCTACTTCTTGCGACTGGGAGATTACATACCCATGTATATGATGGTTCGACTCAAGGACAAGTACAAACAAGTACAAATGATGAATATAATGACAATCAATGGCATCATGTAGTATCAATTCTTGATTCTTCAGCAGATACATTATCTATGTATGTAGATGGTTCATTAATTGGAAGTACAACTTGGAATATGTATACAACAGGAAGTTTAGTAGCACATATAGGTTCAAGGTCTGCATCTACTAATTATTTTGAAGGGCAAATTGCTGGTACTCATATATTTGATGTTGCATTAACAGCAAGTGAGATAACTGAATTATATAATATAGATAAACGCTCCAGTATATCTGGACATTCACAGTTTAGTAATTGTGTAGCCAGTTATTTAATGGGTGCTGGAGATGGAGATACTGCATCTACCATACAAGACCAAACAAGTAACAACAATGATGGTACTGTTAATGGTGCAAGTATAATAGGCTACAACGATGGTACTGTTTCTGACACTTCAGTAGCATCTATAGTCATCCCAGAAGGAAGTACAGAAGGCAGAGATAATCAAGGCTACTACCTATCAGATACAACTACGATTAGTAATGGCATACGATTATTTGGAAGTGAGTATATAGAAGTACAAGATTCGGAAGTATTGAGTTTTGGAGATGGTACTGATGATAGACCATTTAGTATTGAAGCATGGATTAAAATGGATGATGCTACTGATTTTAAAATAGTTGATAAAGGAATATTCAACTCAACTGCGGAGTATGTATTTGAAGTTAATGGCGATGATAAGTTAAGGTTATTAATCTACGATGAAAGTGTTGCAAGTACAGCAGAAATTGCCATGTATAATACTGCTCTTACATCTTATGAAGGTCAATGGATTCATGTATGTTCAACTTATGATGGTAGAGGTGGCACATCAGCAAATGCTGGTATAAAATTATATTTAAATGGTAGTTCTGTTGCTACTACATTGAGTGATATTGGAACATATGTAGCAATGGAGAATCTTGGTGCAGATGTCCATATAGGAAAATACGATTCAACTTATGCTAAAGGATTAATTGACGAGGTTCGCATTTACTCAAAAGAATTACCAGCATCAGAAGTATTAAAAAATTACAATTCTGGAAAATCATCCCATCAATAGGAACACATTATGAAAGGACAATACACACATTATTTAATCTTCGGTAATACCGATACCAACAAAGCAAAACGAATTACAAGTAGATACGATTGGCAGACATTTACCTATCGTGAGGAGGAGCGTACAGGAACAAAAACTGTAGAGGTGGTGTTACCTGTCGAAGATGATTTAAAAAGCGATATACAGGCATTTATGGACACTCACAGCATTGATTACAATAGTAGTGATACCAAAGCAGAGTTAATTGCAAAGATAGATGCTTATGTGATGGAGAATGGTGTGCCAACAGAAGAAGTGAGTTACACTTACATGGAAGAAGTAGTAGATACCACAACCGATCACGAGGCTACTATACAAGATTTATTAGATAGACATCCTTTGTACTTCGCACCAAGAACATCACCAGATGGTAGTGAGATATGTATTAAGGGAGATTGGACAATAACTGAACTGGATGCAATGCCAAATGATTTTAGAATTTATACAAATGAAGAATGCAAAGAGTACATCGCAACCACAGAAGCATGGCAAGATGAAGAATGAGAGCATTAGTACGAGTTATGACTATTCTGTTACTTACCAGTTTTCTGGGATGCAGCCAGGGATGGAGCGTAGGCGGTGTTGTAATCACACCGCAGGATACTGTTTCAAATACGGTGTTTATCGAGATAATGGGTGCTGATTCTACCATTCATTATTATCATGGAAGAGTATATACAAAATCAAACTGGTGCTGGTTGCA
>Ga0213860_10000353_pt1 | contig 18316 bp, 65 predicted proteins | sample PICome_3_FD_160118 | JGI IMG/M metagenome (GOLD analysis project Ga0213860, IMG submission 160118) | Coastal seawater microbial communities near Pivers Island, North Carolina, United States - PICO550 | ecosystem: Environmental > Aquatic > Marine > Coastal | place: USA: North Carolina...
CGTTGTAACCTTCCATTTGGTGAATTCCTGATGACTTAACTACAATACACGATTTTAGAGTCTGTGCTGTGACCTTGTGACAGTTAGTTAACCGCCACCGACGACGTAGGAGACCACACCAGTTGGATGTTCAACTCCCTCGATGACCTTATAGTCACCGACTCCAATGGCATAGTCGAACTCATCAACCCAGCGCTGGCAAGTGCTCTCAAACTGCTCAGTGAAGATCTCCCTACAAGCATCTAAGGAAGGAGCGGCAATAACTGCCATTCCAGGGGTGTAGTCAGAGAGGACTTCTTCGATGATGTATATGTTGTTCATTGGGTTCCTTTGTTTGGTATGTGATTAGTATGGCACCAATTGGTGGGTGATGCAACCCATAATGGACAGTTTAGTCTTTGTCTAAGATAGTTCCATCAAGATCAGCACCTGGTTTGATTTCGTATCCGTTGATGTTCATTGAGGCGTCTCTTGTGTATGAATGTATTATAAGGCATTTGGATGCCCTATGAGTCAGTTGGTGGACAGTTCTTAATCTGTCTCATAGATACTCTTTCGACTCTTTACATAAGTAAGATCCTTCCACTGATGAGGATAACACAACAATAAAGTATGAATGTACTTATGTTTCTCCTCTCTGGTATACTCACAATTTGGTTTTGGTTTCACTCCTGTCTCAATCGTAATATACAAATGATCAACAAAGTATACCCATCCTTCATGTATAATACCATTCTTATTCCATCTTACATAATCATTGATCTTTGGCACATAACTCATGGGAACAATACTGCTTCTAATGGATTTAGGTTCTTTCGCATAGAACTATAAGGTGTTATATCCCTAATAGATACTTCCTTACCTACCTTCTTTGAATTGATTGGTGCATAATACTTTCCCTTCTTTGATAAATAAAATCCCCATACTGACTTGGGTGGTGTGTCTCTATAAGAGAACTCCCCATGATTAACTATCCATATGACATCATACCTTGCATTAAATGATTCAAATGAATAAGAATAACCTTCGGGTGGTAGATGTGGGAAATCAATCATGATAACATTAGGATCAATACATTCATTATACCACAATTACCATTTTTGTATAGGACACTTGGCAGTATAAAATTGAGTCTTATACTTCATAAAACATCCACACTGTTTACAACGACCTTTATCATAATACTCACAATCATTACATACATCTAATCTTTCCTTTTGTTGTTCTTCATTCACTAACATGGGTTTTGATGTAGTAACTACATTCTTTACTACCTCAAATGTAAACTTTGCTAATCCTTTTCCTTGTTCTGGTAAATCCATTTTTTCGCATTAAAAAACCCCCTATTACTTATTAGAGTTAATAAAGGGTATAATTACTTTAATTATTCATATTCAATCACTTGCCAGCCTATAATTCCAGATTGATTATAAGTCTGAAGTGATCCTCCTACTAAAATTCCTTTTCCAACTACTATTATCAAATTTGATGCTGTTGTGTTTGAAGGATTACCCCCTAATGATATACCAGCAGTAGAATTTATGACGACAGAATTAAAGGAACTTGGATCCCTGCTGTTTGTAAGAAAAGTTACAATTTTAGCATCTCCGGCAACTGAGGATATAACAACACTTTTAGATCTGACTACGGGATTAATAGGAACAGTTATTGTAGTTATATTCGAAGCAGATGTTCCTGCAAACTCAGTACTTCCTCTCTGTATGGACTTAATCCCACCACCACCTAAAAATTGATTTAAAGTACTCATACAATCCTCCAACCTCTAGTGTTATCTGTATAAAATAAATTAACCGTTATATTTGCCCTATCAATCGTTAAATTTTCAGCAAGACTCATGATATTCGATCCGTTTCTGCGAATTACAGTATTCTTAAAATTACCAACTTGAATCGCAACTTCATTACCAGCAACTGGTGATGCCGGAAGTGTTATTATAACACCTGATCCTCCATTATCATCAGTTACACTCACAAATTCACGATTAACTAATAACTTATTAGTTGTTTGATTATTAGTAACCGTAGTATAAATTCTACCGACATTTACTAAATTTTTATTGTCATCAATAACTGATGTTCCATTAATCTTTAATGCCATCAATCACTCCTCCATAAAAAATGTTTACTTTTAACCATCTTCGTGTCTCCACTCGGTTTATGAGTATATTTATAATGCTATCAAATATTATTGGACTCTTACAATCTTTAATCGTTTTGGACTTGTTCCTTCATTTAATTGTGCATCATATGCTTTCTTACAATCTTCTCTTTTTAATGGAACAGTAATATCATGCCATCCCATAGTTTCTTCTTCTTGAAGTTTATATAACTCTTCCATAAAGATTAAGTGCAGAATGCTTCAATTATACCAGATTCATAATCATTTGCCAACTCTAATTTAGTCGCAGTTACAATCTTTTCCATAATTAAATGTCCATAACTATCATTATAGTATTTTAATGATTCCTCATTAGATAACAACTCAAGTGCTTCTGTATCATTCTCTGCAATTAATGTAATTAAACCTCCGTACTCTGATGATGGAAATGGCACCCAGTAATCAACAACATACATATACTTTTTCATATGCTCTCCGTAGGAAGGAACTCAGCAGTAAAGTAGTCAAAAGTCAGTTCCATCTTTGCCGCAGTATTCTCTAAAAATTCATCTAATACTTCAGGAGCATCCTCCTTAACTACCGCATACCATGAATACCATAACTCTGGATTGGTCTGTGGTGTGACTTTAGAAAGATTGGTCAACATAAGATTCATAATTGAGTTCAACGTTTGATGTGTCTAATGTAGCATAATAATCATATAACCGATCATACAAGGTATCAATACCACCCGATGATCGATTAATCTATATCTCATCTATACTCTCCACTAATTCAAGTGCCTTGAGTATGATATCCAATTCATGTACATTCAGTTCAATATTAATCTCTGTCTTCTTCATCCAGTAACTCCTTTAATTGCCATACAGTTTCTTTCATTGTAACTTGAGCATAACCAGTCGCATAAGGATAACCTTTGTTTTTATCCTTACCCACATCATAACATACTTGAATCGCATCTTCAAGTCTTTCAATCATATGAGATACATTCATGAGTTTTCCTCCTTTTTTTGTGAAGTTTTTTAGCAAGTTTTGCAACCTTTTCCCATTCTTCAAAGTAAACAGCATCTGATAATTGTAAAAAAAGAGGGATTGGTTCTTTTGGTCCTCTCATTCCTTTCCACATTAGATCTCTAAATCCACCCATGCCTCCTTCATCCTGTTTATCTAACCACCTAAGACATTCTTCCATTTGATCTTCACGACCTTTGTCATAAGCGGATCGCATATCTTGTTTAAAGATTGGAATAGAATAGTCGTAGTAGAAAATATCTTTAGCAATCTCTTCGATGATCTTGTCAGTCAGTGGATGTGTCATGGTTTTTAATGATAGGTAGTTTAATACAATTCGGTGGGTTCGACTGTTTCATTCACAACATCCAACCATTCAGACCATACATTCATTGCATGACCACTGGCACCATCCTTTGTCCATTGTGAAATAAACTTGAAAGCATACTCTGCTCTGGATTCTGGTTGAGCAAGTCGTGCTTTAAGTGCGGGTGACATCTTCATGGGGTTGGTTGCTTATGTGCTTATTATAGGGCACTTAGGTGCCCTATGGAGTGTTTAGTGAAAGAAATCGTAAGATGTCTGGGGTGTAGGATCATAACCGTCACGAATGTCAGCAACGGCATCTGCGACACTACCTTCTTTCTGATAGCATTCCAGAATAACATCCAACTGCCATCCTTCATCAGGAACACCATACTCATCTTCTACGATGGCATAGACTTCATCCCAGTATTGGCAGAATGATGGTTCATTCCAGCAGGTTTCTTCATTGAGTGACATGATACGCTTTTCCTCAGATTCTTGTTGGTTCAAAGTGTGATTGTGAAAATCCATGATTGGGTTCCTTTGGTATGTGATTAGTATAGGGCAGAGTAGGGGTAGAGTCAGGGCAGAGTGGACACTGCCCTAAGTGGTTCATCAGACTGCCATGGGAGAATACTCAGAGCGTGGCATTTTATCAAGATTGAAGTCAGTTACCACCGCACCGTTAGCGATGCGTGTGTCCCACTCATTACGTGCTGAGAGAGCAGTGACAGTACTATAGGACTTGAGACCATTCTTATTGAATGTGACACGCTTCTGGAAGCGTTTGACTGTGACGATCATACCCTTGGTATCATGTGCCTCAGCAATGAACGCCTCAGGAAAGAAGTCAACTGTGGTGACGAGTGTGGTGACTTGCATGGGTTGATTCCTTTGACTCTTTTAATATACAGGTTTTTGGTGCCCTGTGCCACAATGGTGGACACCTTGCCGACTGTCACAAGTCAAAATTTACTTTTTGAATTTTGACATTAGTAATGGTATCTTCCCATTTAAAATCACACATCGCCATGACATCATCAGTCATAGAATAAATATCACCTTCAAAAACTGCATATTTGTTATACATGTCTCCAAAATCTTTCATGACATCATCAGTTATCATTTTAGGTTCAATTTGCTCTTCAAAATATTCATCAGAATATTCATCATTTTTCATTTTAATAAATTCACTTTTAGGAAGTGTAATTTCACTATAAACAACCGAACGTTTGACAAATGTTACCATTTCTTCGTCTTGTGCCGATTGAGTGTCCCAACCAATTGATTCAGACAGAACAGGATTGATTTCAGATAGTTGCATGGGTTGATTCCCTTGATTACCTCTGTATTATAATGCCACCAGACGGTTCTGAAACTCCTTCTGTGACACTTCTGGTATTGGCACACCCTTAATTACATTTAACCACAAATCATATAACCTTTCTTCTTCCTCACAGGCTTCAATTTCATGTGGTTGATCTTGATAATCATAATTGTCCACTGGTTCATGAGAATAATACAATTTCCCATCATGAAACCGCAGAGAACCACTTACCCACTGTGCAAGATGCGTCAGTTCATGAAAAAGAGTTTTGATATACAACTCCTCAGACATACGGGATTGAAGTACAATCAGAAAATGCCTTGGTCGATAATATCCATCAGTCACTTCACAATACCCAACACCACCATCACGTTTCAGTCCTTTATGAATAATATCCACATCAATTTTATGTCGTGGAAAGTATTCATTCAAAAACCAAGAGGTAACATCCTCACAGATGATCTTAGAATAACCGTATCCTGAATGGAAAATAGTAGAATGCATAATCTGGTTCCCCAGTTCATAAAGATAAAGAAAGATGAGATGAATAAAAGTTTTTCTTTTGATGTCATGCTGGTGTTACACTCCATTCATCTGTCGGAACCATTGTATCAATGACATGCTTAACATTTTCAATTCCATAAACTACAACCTCTTGAGTTGAAGTGTAACCATTTTTCTTCTCACGTTTCCATGAGACAATCCATCGATCACATGATACTTTCATACCCAATTCTCCATAAACTCTTCAAGTGTGTAACCTTCACCAGTTGATGTTTCTTCAATCAATTGTTCGATTGTAAGTTCTTCCATCTCCTTACGATATTCTTCCGATGTTAGATCTTCTGGGTCATAATCATCATGGCAGAGATAGTCCCACTCTGCCACAAGTGCATCAACCAGTTGTGCTTTGGTGTAATCCATAATCATCGAACATAAAGATAAGATCCGCAAAAATCAGCATTTTCCAACAACCATTCACGATCTTTGATCAATAAAAGATTATATCTCTCACCCTTAGCAGGTGCTTTGATTGATGCTGCTTTGTATACGGAACCAGTCTTCTTATCAATGAAAGCATGAACAGAACGAGAACCATTGGCACTCATCATGATTTTGTGATACTTACGTCCAGACTCTACAGTAAACTCATAACCACACTGACCATTCTTTAGGTCTTCAATACATGCTTCGTGATAATCAACAGAAGTCCGATCAAAATCACGAAATAAATGACGTTCATGAGACTTGATGCTGTAATCAATATAGTTCTTCAGTAGAGCATCACACAACATAAAGCAATACTTAGTGATATTCAACTGAATGGTGTTCTGAGCATCTTTCTGAGCAACGTAGTCGGTGAAGGTGGCAGTCATGGTGTTTTCTGAACTGTGTTCAGTATAAAGGATTTTGGTGGGGTTTGGTAGAGTAATCATGACACTTTACTAACTGGCACAGAAAGAGTTGCTTCAACTTCTTTAATGTTCAAACCACAGAGTTGATTGTAAACTCGATTGACAATGAGATCGGTAGCTCTCTTAGCACGACTGGTCTCATACCAAATAGTCGTGCAACCATCATAGGTTTCAACACGAATACGGTAGGTCTTGGTGGCAGTCATGGTGGTTTCCCTTGTGTATGAATATATTATAGGGCATAAAAGAGACCCCAGAGGGGTCAGTGTGACACTTCTCAAATTGTCTCAATCAGTCCTCATAAACTTTACATTCGGGTTCTGATGGATTGGCATCACAATACAGTTCTAATGGTGTTGGATCATGATGATCACCTGCCTCAATCTCTGCCTTATGATGTTCTACATAATCTTCTAGTTCATGTAGTTCACCTTCAATATGTCTCCTTTGTTGTGGAGAAATTGTTGGGTTTTCAAGGATTTCTTTGTCCTTTGCGATGTGAGTTTCGATATTTTCCATTGTGTTATCGTTTTTCTGTTTTTATTTATTTTGACTTTTTACCTTTTCTACCAAATAATCAGCAAGAGCTTCCATTCTTTCAGGGTGAATTGCACGAATACCTACCTCTTTTAGGGCAATTTTCATACTTTTTTCTTCATTTAGAGTCAATTTCTTGCCGTTTTTTGGTAAAGTCATAGATTTCTTGTCTTGTGTTGATATTCTAACATTAGAATTCAATAGCATCTAGAAATTTAAGATTTTATTTACATTTATTCATCAGTATTGAACCAAGAACCAAACATACCACTGTCTCCGGGTTTACGATTTTCAAGTTTATCAAGAATTTCATCAGTATGAATTACTGATTCTATTTTACCAATCATTTCTGCAATAGTGCTACAAACCATTGGTCTTTCTTGTCTTGCAGCAAATGCAAGTGCATTACGAAGCGATTGTTCTGCTTCTTTGAGTGATTCTTCGACTGATTGTGAGAGTGCCATAATTACTTTTTCGGTGTTAGTGGTTCAATTTTTTCCATTTCATTCCATATTTCATCAAAATCTTCAGAACTCCATTCATCATTAGTTTCTGGAGAGTTCCAAAAATCTTCCCAGTCTTTTTGAGAATTGGTAACGTCTTTATGCATGAGAGTCAAGTTCATCTTTAATTGCTTGTTCCATGAAAGATTGAATTTCTTTACTGGTCATAGTATTTAACCAACTCCAGTTAGGATCATTTTTATCCCATTCAATATCAAATGAACCATCTTCATTCTGATTAACTTTAAGAGAATCAACACTCATCTTTCTTAAATTGCTTACGACATTTTTTTACTTCCTTGAGTTCATCCTTTATCATTTTATATGCATCATCTGGACTAATGCGTTTTGATACTTCCATAGCAGTAATGATTTCTACTCTTGTTCCAAAGTGTTTTAATGCTTCTTCGAAGCAGTTCAGCTCGGAATACATAATCACAAATCCTTATAGGATCCTCCACCAGAAACAACTATTGTATGATTATCTAGGGTTCCATCCTGCTCACATTTGAGATGGAATCGTGTCATAATAATTACATTATCTCTAACGGCACCAGTGAGCATTTGACGACCTTGTTTAGTCATCGAAGAAAACAAACCGTAACGAGTTGCCCAAACATAGAAACACTCATCAATAAGTTCGGCACCTTCAGGTATAATGACTTCTGGTTTTGTATCAGTTTGAATCATTATTCTCTTCGGGTGGTTTTTTATTAAATCCAAAAGGTCCTACTTTAGTTTCAGACCTTTTCTTCATAACAACACCAGCAAGAGACTCCATAATTTTAAGGATGTCTTCTGCCTTAGCACCTTCACCAAGTTCTTTGGCAACATAAAAATACTTATCAAAGAACTCTTTACTATGTTCTTTGTAGTCTTCGACTGTGATTGGTTGATCTTTCATTTTCCTCCTGTATCATAGTTTAGTTGATCATCTTGTGCTTTTAGATTAGCACTTCTCACTCTATCATGAAGTTGCTTGAGTGCTTCAGTAACCTCAGGAGTTTCTTCCCAAGTCCAACTTTCACCACCCTTTCCAGTAAATTCTTTTTTAGTCATGGATTTAAAGTTTTGTAGACAGCAGAGATACTCATGTGCCCGTGAATGTATCCTGCAAGGATTATAGCAAAGACGGACAGAAATATCAAGCCCGTTGCGATTAGGTTAGGCAACGGTGAGATCATTAATTGTGTATTTGTTTTTTCTGAGTTTGTATCGTTTGATGTATGCTTGTCTGTGTTCATTACAATCAAAGTGGCAAATTCGATCTTCATTCCCATCATTATACTCTAATCGATAAGGGAATGCTTTAAATGGATGCATTTCTTCAGGAGTTAGTTTCTTTTTCTTGGGAGTTTTTGTTGAACTCTTTGCCTTCACTTTGCGAGTTGTAGTAGTCTTCTTTGCTGGCATTTTTCTCAATCATTTTTTCATGTTGTTGAGCACCTAAGTTGTCTAGAAAATCATTAATCATTTGAAACCTTTTACTTCTTTTTTATCTATAACATCAATATGAGAGAGAAAAGATGATGGAGTATTCCACCAGATTGATTGTGCTTCTCCCCATGATTCTACTGTAAGAGACATACCATCCGTTTTTATAATTTGATAGTGATGTCGATCATAAGGTTCACTGGATGATTCTGTAAAGAACAATGGGTCAGAGGGGTCAATTAAACTCATCGCATTTTCATAGTTTGGACTGTGACTTCTTGATGTCTCAAATATAATTTAATGAAGCATCTTGCCATTACTTTAACAGTATCAAGATCTTCACAATTTTCAATTTCTCTGGATAATTTTTCATATTCAAAGAGTTTAGATGTGGTCTCTAATTGTATGCTATCTGGATCCATGTCTTTTAGATATTCTAAACTACTATTTACCCCAGAATGTTTTAGTTTAAAGCATACTGAGTTGAACCATCCTACTTTATTATAAAGTTTGATTTTTGTATGTTGAGAATGGACATCTACCTTCTCAACTGTATACTCTTTACCAATAATCAGAAAGGAAGTAGGATCATCATTATTTCCCCATTTTATCTGCTCTTTTGAACATCCTATGTATTCTACGATATTATTCTTTTCCATTTGTAATCATGCGATCTATTGCGATTAAAGTATCATAAGGAATCCATGCAGGATTTTCATCACCAAACTGAACCTGAACTTCTTTTACACTCTTTTCTAAGAACTTAGAATAGGAAGTTCTGGTGTTCTTTACATAAGAGATTGGATTAATCATATTATTTAAACAAAGGAAAGAGAGGGGGAGCAACATCATAATACCCCATATTATACCAATAACAGTCAGTCAATCTTAATTTTTCATTGACTGTATTATCATCATTATGAGGATTAATTAATGTATAATCCTTACAGGTTCTCACAATTTCTGGTGGAACCTGTATTGTTGTCCATGTGTTTGGGTCATCTACAAAAACTGGCATCATACTATCACCTGTTTCCATGCTTTCTTAAAGTTTTTATCCCAGTTTTCAGTATAAACTGGAAGGAAAGAATTTAGTGCATAACAAATATCAACAATTTTCATTTGATTTTGTTCATCTACAGCCTCTTGCAATTCATCTAACATAAATTCTACCGTAGAAATACGGGAAAATGATTGCTCAAGATTGTTCATGACTGTCCAAGTTTCATCAGGCATCAGGTTCCTCTTGTTTATACCCATATTCTATCACAATTTCCTTGTGTGTGCTCACTGTATCTGATAAGGATTTCTGATGTATTTTGTAGTCATGACCTTCTTGACCTAATTGCTTTGCAAACTGATGCAATAAGTTCCAATTTAAGTTCTGATCCATTGCTTCAATGCAACTTGTATTATATTTAACACTATGGATTTCTTGGGTCAATACCTAAACTTTCAAGATATTCTATCCACCAGATAGAATCTTTCACATATCTCCAATTAGGAACTTCTTTTCCAAGTTCCACAACATAATACTCATATAAGGCATCATCGATAATCTGTGCGGTCTCCATACTCTTCTTCCTCCGCATCAACGTCTTCATATGGATTTTCCACAAATCCTGATCGGACTCTGAATTTTTCTCCTGCGACATAAGTTTTTTCGGAATTAACAGCAGACACCCACACAGAAAGTTTTATTATAATGAAAATAATAATCAGTGGAGTAAAACAACCAATTAAAATTACTGAAGTCATTACAGTTCTTTCGTTATAAAATTATCTATATCAGTATTCTTCCAGATGAGTTGATGTGCTAACTTATCTCTTAATTCATTGATTCTTTCCTCATCATAAGAATCAAAGTTTCCCCTCTTATCAACTTTTTTGTAATAATGAAGTGCGTTAAGAATGATAGTATAATCTTCTAATGATAAATCAAAATTCATACAAACATTCCCTGTTCGTTCATATACTGAAGTGCTTCTTTCATACTACCAATGTGATGATAACCGATTGCAACCTGAGGATATGTTGCATTTGATCCAAATTCTGCCTCAAATGCCTTATCATCAAAGTCAACACCTAAAACATATTCATGAAAGTCATCACCAAGAGATTTAAGAAGAGATATCATTCTCTCACACTCTTGACTTCCGTTGCTGTAAATTACTGCTTGCATTTTAATCTCTTGTTCTCCAATCCTCTGGTCGATCATTCTTAAACCAATCTGCAATTTCATCAGCAGATCCAAACCCTGACTTATGATTGGATGGGTCGGGGTCTCCTAATCCCATCCGATTACAAAAATCATCCATACTACCTTCCTCAATGTCTTGTGAAGATTGTCTTCGTGCCTTTTTTAACATTTCATTTGCTGTAGTGTTTGACTTAGCAAGTTTATTTGCCCAAATCATTGATGGTAAATCAACTTCTTCTCCAGCAGCAATACATTTACAAATAAATTCTAACCGAAGACGGTAGTTTGTAGACAGCATATTATTCTTTTGCCTCTAAATGCTTATTTATTTTTGCAGTAAGTTCTTCTGCAAGTTTGAGATTCTTACGATACATCATATATTTTACCACAGGATTGGCAGGATTATGCCTTAACCACCATATCTTATGACTTATTTGTGCTTTCACTAACTTAAGAACATAATCAAATGCTCTTGCGACATTTGGATCAGTAATTACAAAGTATGAGATAATTCCAAATATCAAAAAAAGCACGTATTGTGTCGTCATTGGTGAAACTCCTGATTTCTACGACGATCAAGATATTCTAATATATCTGCTCTCCATTCCATCAACTCAAAGAAACATTCTTGATTGTGAGCACATTTTCTGAGTTCATGGTCTGGTTTCAATACACTTTCATAAAAAAGTCCAAGTGCATCTTTGCGCTTTTGTTGTTTATCAGTCATAGAAATTGTTCAAGAGAAGAGGTTGCTTTCTTTTTAATTTTAGAATATTTTTTGATATAATCAAGTGCCTGTTTATAAGTTTTTACATTATGCACTTGACTACCATTATGTATAATACAGAACCCTTTCTTCTTTCCTGCCCATGGAACAGCAGCCCACATTCCATCTTTAGATACAAAACCATCAGGGTCTCCTGATTTTACATTCAAGAGACTCTGATTATGAACATGTGGTTTGAGAAACTTAGTCATGAGTCCTCCAGTTGATTGAATGCTTGTCTTGAGCTGGCAAAGACGCTGGATCCCGCGAGCCTGGCGCTGATCTCAGAAACGACCGCTTCGTGCTGATCGTTTGCGCGATCATTCGCGGCGCGGATATCCTCGTCAACCTCTGAAATGCACCACGGAGACTCGAAAGAAATCTCACGGGAGAAATCGGCATCCCAATAGCGACCATCAAAAACAGCATGGAATGCCTTCGTTTCAAAATGCCGATCATCTTCAGGACCAGCGTGATACTCCTTATTAATAGGCACGAAGACGTAGCTTTTGCTGGTCTTAAAAAGGCCAACAGTGCTGACGACAATCCGTGTGTCCCCGCATTCCAGCAAGGTGTTGCGCCTGAAGAGGCAAGAATGGGCACCAGAGAAATGACCAGCCCAGCCACGCTCAGTCCGTTGAATTGTTGATGCGAGCAATGGTGAAGTGATGGAGTGTTGGTCAGTCATCAGTTGTCCTCCTGTGTGGTGGTGGGGCGCATTGCTTTCTTGAGGTCTTTATAGAGATAAGCATAACCTTCATGAAAGCCATGCTTGATTAGGTTTACTTTCATCCACTCAATCACCTGCTCCAACTGCTCATCACGACCTAAATCGTAAGCGGCACGCATGGCTTGAGTACCAAAGACTCTCACTCTGCCTGAAATTGATAGACACGGAAGCTCCAGCGGGTTTTCACATCCGATTTGTTTTAGCACGTCGTCAGTGAGTGGGTGTTCAGCCATCAGTTGTCCTCCTGTGTGGTGGGCGCATTGCTTTGTAAATGTATTCTGCATACACCGTGTCCTCTTTTTTAATAAACTCAACCACCTGCTTCAACTGCCAATCAGCAGCGGCACGCATGTAAGACATCTCAGCAGACCCGCGAAAATCTTCAATGCCGATAATCTGCCTGCAGGTTTGAATAGTCAGTGGGTGTTTGTTAGTCATTAGTTGTCCTCCTGCGTGGTGGGGCGCATTTCTTCCAACTTTTGATGAAAAAGATAAATGACTTCAATGCAAGACCTATTTTCTTCTTTGCATTGATTCAATGCTTTAACCACCTGTTCTAATTGCCAATCGGCAGCGGCACGCATGTTATCCATCTCAATATCAGTGAATGGACGATCTTCAGTGTCTGCAAGTTCTTTGCAGATTGCGTCAGTTAGTGGGTGTGACATTAGATTTTCTCCGTTACAATACGACGACCAGTGAACTTAACAGCAGTTTTGTTTTTGGTGTTAGTTTCTTTCACCACCCAGATTTTAAGTGTAGCAGCGGAAGTTTGGATGAGAGTATCACCAACAGATACCTTGCCTTCAGTGCCAATAAAATGCTTTTCAGTGCTACCATTCTTTGCCATAAAGGTGTATGGAATCACTTCAGTAAGAAGTTGAGGATCCATGGTAACAATTTGACCAGTACCCTTGATTTCAAGTACATATTCACCAGCACTGTTCATAGCAAGTTTAGTGCCATAAACTGCGTTATTCTGAGGGTCGTTCCAGGTGTAGAGTTGTTCTTTCATTGTTTTAGTGTTAGTGTTTTGTTCAGGTGCGGGAGAGAAGTAGGAATAATGATCCTTAATTACTTTACCACTTTCTACATAAACTCCCTTGACATAATTACTGTAATCTACACGAATTTCTGTGACTTCGATGATTTTTTTACCCTTAAGGAAGGTGACGTAATCACCTACCTTAATTTCATCAACAGAGTTGAACTTCATTAGTTGTCCTCCTGTGGGCGCATTGCTTGCTTCAATCTTTGTGCTGTTTCTTGTGGATCATCGCAATCGGTGTCATCCAACCAAGCAATCACCTGCTCTAACTGCCAATCAGCAGCAGCACGGATGAGTCGTCGAGTAGATGGACAGGGCTCTTGCCACATGAGCCAGTTATCTTTATTGTCTTGCCAGATTTGGTAGCAAAGGTCGTCAGTCAGTGGGTGTTGGTCAGTCATTAGTTTGATGCTTACACTATAGGGACAATCTGGAGGTGAGTAACTTTAATTCACCTCCACAGTTTGTATCAATCAGACCCCGCAGAGTTGTTTAGTAGTTCTACCACCAGTTTGCCTATGCAAGGATACATTGCTGCCCACATCTGCGCCAGCAGTAGCACCAGCACCAGAAGCACCTCTGAACTTAGTGCTAGAATTGAAGCGCATTTTGCTCAGTGCAGTAACAACTGCTTGCTTATCTTCGTGAACACGATTCTCCTCTTTTTTCATCTCACGGAGACGATCAGCAACCTGAATTGCAAATGCTTTCTTGAAGTTAATCTTAAAAGATCGCTTCAGGTTAGCACCAGTCAGTTGAGCAATAATCTTCTCAGCAGAGTATGCCTTATCTGCCTCACGGTTCATAACATCAACCAGGAACTCACTGTAAAGATTTACCTGAATCTGTTGCGCTTCACTACCAATCACTTGGATAGTTTTAGCACCATTGATGTCAGTTTTGACGTATGCTTTTGCATCGTAAAACTTAGCAACAGCGTTGACAATCTGAGTGAAAGCAACATCCATCTTTTTGAAAGATGCGAACTGTTCATCAACAGCAAGAACCTCTTTTGCTTCCTGCAAAGTGATACCGTGCTTTGCACACAGTTTATCAATCATTGCCGCAGCAGCAGATGCTTCACCATCAAAATCTGTGCTCTCTTGAAGTTTGAGCATGGACTTGATTTTAGCGATGACTTGTTGGCGATCCATTTTTCTTTGGTTTGGTTTGTTGCTTACACTGTAGGGACAATCTGGAGGTGAGTAACTTTAATCAGGCATCAATCCTTCAAGAGTTTCTTCACCATAAAGGTCAATGATTTCTTCCTTTACATCTTCCTCATCCCAATCTTTGATGTTTTGTTCAATACTCTCAACAGCAAATGTGATGAGACTATCCATATCCATACCCTCAACAATCATCTCTGCATAGTTGAGTTTGAGTTGGTCAAGTTGTTGTTCGGTCAGAGTCATGGTTTTCATCAGTCAAGACACACAAAGTTGTAATCAATAATGTCCTCACCTTCATCAAGATTTAGACATTCAGCAATAGAATCAGGGATAAACTTGCGAGGATGACTATTCTCATCAATCACAATCTCAAGTTTAACAACCCAAGTTTTGGTAGTCATCATCAGTTTGCAGGAAAGTTACGACAGACAGCATCACACAAAATCTTCACAAGTTCTTCGTCATAATTAACATCAAAGTATTCAAAGTAATTATTGATGATACAATCAATGTCTTCCATTAGTTGTTCGCGGGCAGTCAACATTTCGAGTCGGTCCATTTTGTTTGATTTGGTTTGTTGCTTACACTGTAGGGACAATCTGGAGGTGAGTAACTTTAATCAGGCATCTTAAGGGATGGAAACTAATTTCTATCTGAAATGTTCCAAGTGCCGTAAGAATCGTATGCTGGAGCAGGTTCAAGTCCAGCACGGATTCTGTCCCGTCGTTGTTTCTGTGCCATCAAATCGTTGATACAATCTTGCATCACTTTCTGAATGATAGGATCATTCTTAGCAGTGTCGTTTGTGATGAAAATGTCTTCTGGTTTCATAATGGTTCTGTGCTTACACTATAGGGACAATCTGGAGGTGAGTAACTTTAATCCCGTCGAATTTCTTCGACAATTTGACTCAACTGATTTGCTACATCAATCATTGCAGACCGTGAATATCCTGCGGCATAAGGATAACCCTGATCTTCTTTATCAGGTGCTTCATAGCAAACATTGATTGCAGTATTCAGTCGGTCAATCATCATTATCAGTTGTTCATCAATCGGAAAAATGTTCATCATCGGTTGGTTGCTTACACTATAGGGACAATCTGGAGGTGAGTAACTTTAATTAGACAAGATTAGCAAACTGGTTATACAAAACCTTTTCTAATTCGTATGCCTGATTCTCTCTTTCCTCATCATCAATCACACCTGCTTCGTTTTGCGTCACATGCACCAATTCATGAAGCAAAGTGATAACATAGTCTTTTTCACTCAGTTTGTTGTGAATCTGGATGAATTGCTCCTCTCCGTTCACCTCAGTGAATCCAAAAGCATTATCATCACTTAGGTTGGTATGATAAACCTCAACATCACTGGAGATTTCATAGTTTGATGTGAAGAACTCAAACACCTTATGAGTGAGGTGTGAGTTGGAAGATTTGCCTGAAGTGAATAACATAATCAGACCAACTCCTTCTGTTGTTGAACAAATTGATCTTCTACAAATTCATCCACAGTCTCCTGAATCACCTGATAGATGTAATCATTATTGCCAACATTGTTGAAGATAGATTCAAGAACTTCAACATCTTCTACAACATTATCATAATCAATCTCACCATTTTCATCCTTCAAATGACAATCTTGCTTGGTGTAAATCCATGCCGCACATTGTGCATCTTCACCCTGATTTTCAATCAGTTGGTTGACACGTTGCTGGAGTTGTTTGAGAGTGTAGTTCATGATTCAGACAGAGAGAGTAACTTCGATTTCTTTAATGTTCAGTCCACAAAGTTGATTGTAGACCCGATTATTGATGAGATCGCAGGCACGTTTTGCCTTGCTTTTCTCATGCCAGATGGTAACACATCCGTCATTAGTTTCAACCCGAACTCGATAGTTTTTCATCAGTTGTTTGAGAGATTTTGTTGACGTTGTGAATCAGAATCTTCCTTGAATGGTTTATACTCTGGATGAGTATTTTCCCATCGTTTCAGTTCATCATTCCATTCCTCTTGTTTTAACACATTGTCCCAGAAATCATTGTAGTTCATGATAATAAGTTGATTCAAGAAATAGTCATTCCAACGGTTGCGCCAGCAATGAAAGCATCACAAAGTGCATCTCTGATTGACTCCACATAAACATCATGAAAGTCCATACTATCAGAGTTTCTGACTTCCAATGTTTCAACACTGTGAAAGTGCTTCTGTGCAATTTGAGTCAGAATCTTATCAAGAAGTTTGGAATTTGTCATCAGTTGTTTTCAATAACATGTGCAGTGGTCAAAGAGTTCCACGCATCATACATGAGATTGTATGAATCAGCGACCCTTTGTGCAATCTCTTCAGTATCATAAATCCCAATAGTAAATGGGACTTCTGAACCTTCATCGAGAGCAATAACTTTGTGAGTTAAGATCATTTGGTTCGATCGTGTGCTTACACTGTAGGGACAATCTGGAGGTGAGTAACTTTAATTCAGAGAATAAACCTCGTCATTCTCATCAACTGCATCATAGAAAATAATGATGTTGTCTTTCATCGACACATAAAGTGTTGGGATTTCTACATCATCATCAACGACAAACTCTTCGATGATGTAGTCGCATGTAACTTCATTTTCTTCGGCAAGGTCACTAATTCGGTTCATAATTCACAGGATAGATTGAAGGTTTTCGAGGATTTCTTCTGAGGTGATAGTCTTCTCACAGGGCACAATGTCCTTCGCAAGGATAGTATAATCACCAGGAAGAAACTTCACTTTAGCACATGGAGATTTGGGAGTGTAGTAGATACGCTTTTCGACAGTATCCCAGTCAGTTACACCAATCGCCATAGATCCAGTGTCCACCAACAACATGTAATCAAATGTTTTCTCGATTACTTTGTTGTCTGATTGGAAGTTTTTGAGAACAATAGATGAAGTTGACCCGTTCTTATTGAACATTTTGAGTTTACCCTTCATCTCAAAGTTCACACCATCTTCTGATGTAAAGTCTACACCATCTTTGTAATCTCCAACGTATTGGAGTTGTCCATCACTCCATTTTGCGAATGATTTTTCTTGCAACCAAGTGCGAATTGTCTTGAAGGCATTAGATTTCATCTGCGTTGTGTTAGTTGCATTTACACAACCGAAAAACTCTTCAAGATTAAAGCGTGAAATGTCAATCATTAGAAAACATTAGTCCAGCGAGTGTGGTTTGCTTTGGTGATTCTACCTTCTGCCAGCATGTTGTCACACACTCGGCAGAAAACTTGGAACTTTTCTTCACGGGTGAGCAAATGTGGTTGAGCGCATGTAGCAATCACCTTGAGCATTTGTGCCTTAGTTGTAATCATTGGTTTAGTCCTTACACTATAGGGACAATCTAGAGGTGAGTAACTTTTTAAGGAGTGTCATAGTCCCAACAGATCTCTTTCTTCAGCAGTGAGTTTATCAAGAACTGCTTGGCGCTTCTTTATCAACTCTTTCTTTTCCATTTGTTCTTTATACATTGCTTCTATATCCCATTTGATGTCATCATAATAATTGCTGGACGTGACACCAGTGTCTGCATGAACTACAAATTTTTTACTATAAAAACGACCACCATCCATCCAATCTGAATAGATTAAAAGTTCGTATTTGTTTTCATCTAAAGGTTTGATCGAATTGAGTTGTGCTCTATCAGATTCTTGCATCTGGTAAAGGAGGTCGAGTAGTTCTTTGATAGTCATTGGTTTGCTG
>Ga0213860_10000355_pt1 | contig 18270 bp, 34 predicted proteins | sample PICome_3_FD_160118 | JGI IMG/M metagenome (GOLD analysis project Ga0213860, IMG submission 160118) | Coastal seawater microbial communities near Pivers Island, North Carolina, United States - PICO550 | ecosystem: Environmental > Aquatic > Marine > Coastal | place: USA: North Carolina...
GCACCTTCTAAGACGATTAAGAAACTTAAATCTACTTCAGCAGGTAAGAAGAAGCTGGCAGCAGCTAACAAAAAGAAAAGACAAGCTACTGCTCAAGGTAAGCAACACGCTAGACATGGGCTACACAAAGGAAAGAAGCGATGAGTAATAAGAAGAAAGATCCTAGATTAGAAAAAGCAGGTGTCAGTGGTTACAACAAGCCAAAGAAAACACCTAAGCATCCTACTAAGAGTCATGTTGTAGTAGCTAAAGAGGGCGACAAAGTTAAGACTATTCGTTTTGGGCAACAAGGCGTAAGCGGTGCAGGTAAGAGTCCTAGCACCCCTAAACAAAAAGCTAGGCAAAAGTCTTTTAAAGCTCGACATGCTAGTAACATTAAGAAAGGTAAGATGTCAGCTGCTTACTGGGCTGACAAGGTTAAATGGTAATTACTTAACGCTGCGTATATCCATACGTTCAGCAGCTACAACCTTTTGAGAGATCTCATAGATTAAATCTGTGTGCCTATTGATAATATTTATCATATATTCTAAAGACTCTTCGTAGTGTTCCATGCCTGCAACAGCCGTAACTACATCTACGTTAGCTCGCATGATGATTCCGAGCTTTGACTCAGGTGTAAAATATATTTCTTCAGACATGCTTCAATGCCTCCAAGTGTTTTTCTAGATACTCGTGCAGGTCATCAAACTTTAAGTGGCATTCTCTTAAGACTACACGAATATAATTCTGTGTGTAAGGGTCAGTAAATACTTTACTTAGTTCTTCATCTGGAACAGAGGAAAGCTCTGTCATGAGCCTTCCTTTTCTATCCAGAAATACTTTAAAGGAAATGATGTTAGCTTCCATGCTTATATCTCACACACCCCAGACACACATGCTAAGGTTTGCATGGCCTCTGTGTTGTCATCTTCCTCTGTTAGGTCCCATTTAAATTGCTTAGGTATAGTTTTAGACATTTCTTTATAGGTGTCTGCATCTATTTTCTGGTACGGAGCTTGCTTATATACATGCTCAGCCTCGGGCAGAAAGCTGATGCCGCTAACGCTGTCGAAGTTTTCCCAGATCCACTGACACACAGCAAAGAAGTTATCGTCGTTATAATAACAAGTCATAGAAGGTTTATGTTCGCACCAGTGGTCCTGATAAATCTTCCATAGTTTAAGTTGTTCCATAGCTCCCATATCTTCTACGGTTACAGCCTTAGCTGGTGCTTTCTGAGGAAACGAGAACACCCAGTTAGAGTTATTCATTACGTCTTCTTCGTGTGGAAAACCTGCTTCAATCATAGACGTGGCTAACGGATCTTTCTTATCTGCACGTACTGTACGTATGTAGTAGTCGCTAAATCTAGGATGAATACCTGATGCACTGTCTGTTAGCTGTGACACAGTACCACTAGGTTTGACGCAAGTAATAGCTGCTGACTGATTGATGCCTAGCTTCTTGGACCATTCTTTATTGGTATCAATAGCTACCTGACGCAGCTCATCAAGCAACATAGGTAAACCATTAGAAGAGCCATTAGTTAATTTACAGTCCATAATACCTGTCATAGAGACACCAAGCAATGCTTCTTCCTCAGTGTTACGTTTCCAGATGTTACGTAAGTAACGGAAGTTAGTCATGGTTGCCTGTAACGTACCAAGAATGGTAGCAATCTTAACTTTATACTTCAGCGTATCTTCTGTGTCGTTGGAGCGTACAATAACTTCGGAGAGATTACAGAATTGATAAGGCCGCAAAATAATTTCAGAGCAGGGATTAGTTCCAAACTTATGTGTCGCATCACGCCGTTCGTTCTTAGCGGCTACCTTCTGGGCTGCTATGCGGCTGAAGATGCCACGCTCGCCAGACTTAGATTCGTAGAGGCGCTTCATCTCAGAGGAGTAGGTGTCAAAGTCAGGCCGCTCAGAGTACACAGCACTGTTATTCGCCAAAGCCCTTTGACCATTACTAAGATACCATTCACCGTTCTTGGCGTTAGCCATACGATTATCAGTGACGTTACTCAAGCTAATCAGAGCAGACCTGCGTACACCACCAACCACAACGATGTCAGCAATTTTGCAGACAAGATCGTGGCACTCAAGAGACGTAAGCTTTCGACCCGCAGCTCCCTGAAAAAGCTCAACAGAAAAGTTAAACAAGTCGGCAAGAGGCTGCGGTCCACTAGCTCTACCTCCAAAGGTCTTTAGCCTAGCCCCGGCAGGACGAACACGAGTTAAGTCACACTTAGGTATTTTACCTACGTACAATAGGCTGATTAGTTCACGGAAGGAACTGGCCCAACCTATCTTACTATCTGCTACAACAATCGTTGTGTCTGTCTCGTGGAAACTGTCTGCAACCTCTGGTAGTTGATTAACGTAGTCACGTTCAACACTGAAGCCTACGCCAGTTCCGTTCAATAGGATATACATTAACTCGTCAAAGGAACGTGGGCTATCGATAGGTAAGTAGGAGCAGTTGAATCCTGCTACGTTGTCTCTTTCTAAGGCAGGGCCTGCGGTCATCATGCAACGCATAGAAGGCATGACTTCCATATTTAAAATAGCTGTATAGATTTCCCCTTGTTCTTCTGTTGTTAGCTTATCTTTCCAGAAGTCAACGTATCTTAAGACAGTCTCGTTCCAAGTTTCTCTACGTTGTTCTTCGTCTAGATATCTAGCATACCTACTCTTGTGGATGTACTGTTGATACTGATCCATATCTTTCCTCAAACTCCTTTCTTAAAAAACTTACATTTCTTATCCTGTACTCTGAGTATCTTAGCACAGGCATCTCTTTGTTAAACGCTTTCTCATCACAATACTCAGCATACATTAGCTGACAAAACAATTCAAAGTCTGGGTCACGCATCTCTTATGTCCTGTTCATCATCTAACATGCGTAGCTGCTCACGCCTCAGACTCTTAAAGTTTTTCTGAGTACGTGTAGGCTTTCCCTTATGTTTCTTATTGTACTTATTTCTACGCTCTGTCTTAGCGTCGATGTAGTTATTATTGTTGTTCTTCTTTTTCATTTTCTGTCAGGAGATTCAGGAGTCTCTTCTCGTACCATTCTGCTTTCTTTAGATCTTCTACTCCGTTCTTGTACGGGAACCTCCATCGATACTTCAGACTGTTTCCGCGTAAGTACCCAATGAACTCTTCTCTGGTTAGCATTGCTTCGATACCGTCGATGCACTCGATGTCCCCTTTGTTGTAGTGTTCAGGATTATTAACAGGATCTAGCATGGCGTTTACTGCTCCGTACTTTTTTATACTATCTGTAACGCTATTCCATTCAGCAATGGCTGCATTATCTATAGATTTCTTCGTCCTTTGTTTCATTCTTGTTCCTCTGGATAATCTAGATTTTCTTCTATTTTACACGAAGGGTCAATCCATTCTTTAGGAATACTATAAACACTATACCATCTAAAGCCATTAGCTTCTGCCCATTCTGCATGAGATCTTTTAGTCCCGTCTTTTCTTCTGGTTGCTCCGGGCATAGGAGCGGCAGGATCAGCAAAAAGAAACACAAGCTCTATGCTTTTAGGAAGAGCCTTCTTGATCCATACATATTTGTTGTGTTCTGCATGATCCCAGAAGCGCCCCTTAGCTTCTAGGTATATTGTTTTACGCCCGAACTTGCGGATAAAGTCAGGATGATATGTGTGCTTTATAATATAATCTGTAGTTGTACTATGGATATCCCACTGCTTAAGGATGCCTGAGTGTAGTTCATACTCCCAGTTAGAATCATATCCTTTTACTACGTTCTTTTCTACAGGCCTTTTTACACGCCTCTTTCTAGCGCCTGATTTAATTTTTGCCACTTTCAATATCCTTTAATGTTATATCTTCTATATTTTTATTATTACAATTATTTTTTATAAATCTTTTAGCGCCTCTAAAAGATGAAGGGATTGATCTGGCGGTTCCTTTGGCATCATATATTAAATTATTTTTCTGTGGTTTTTTTATTTTAGATATTTCTTCTTCGGGAAGCATAGACTTTAGCCAGTCTACAGAAATTTCATATGCTTTTTTATTTATACGTTTTGATTTTCTACGGTTCATAAACTTCATCAACCTTTGGTTTCTTAACGACCTTGGTGAAATACATAGGACCTTTAGAATATTTAAATACTCTAAGGCCTTCACCATCATTAGAATCTTTATGGCACTCAAACTTGTGTGGACAATACACGCAGTTCTTAGCGATCCGCATGTTGCCTGACTTACCCTCCGGTATTGGATCGTAACAAAGCTCAGGAGGATTTACAAGTTCCAGCTTGTGTTTCAATTCTTTTATACGCAGCTTTACATTAGGCTTATCTAGTTCTTCTGGTTGATAGAACGCCAGCTCTCCTGTCTCTTTGTTAATAGCTAGGAACCCGCCGTTGTTCGTACCTTCAGCATGTTCATAGGCCGCAAGCTGAGCAAGATAACCGAAAGGATCTTCATCGCTGAGTAAGCCTTTGCTGAATTTACTAAACGAAAAACCAGATGCTGATTTAATATCGACTACTTCACCATCTATCTTACAATCCATGTGGCCTTTGATGCCGCTAACCTCTATCTCTTTCTGTTGGTCTGTAACCTCATGCCCCGACATTTGGGCTAACAAAAGAACCAGCTCTTCTAATAAGTGTCCATAAAGAAACTTAATAAAAGTAGATGCAGATATTCTATTGGTTATATTCTTTGAGTTCTTATCGAACCATAGCTGACGCATAGGCTTACCAATGTTAGACATACGCAGTCTAAAGCCTTCGTTCTTCTGTGGTTCCGACCAAGATCTCAAAGCTTCTTTCATAGCCTCGCCAAAGCTTTCGATAAGATCTTCAGAGATGTCTAGAGGTTTATCGTTTAACTCATCTATTTTATTATAGATATCTTCTACTATTTTCTGTGGTTCACGAACCGACATTTTCTTGTCTCCGAATTATAGTGGACATATTGTACACCAAGTTTTCGTTGGTCAGGGGTTTTAGCAGAAAGCCTTCCGTCTTTGTATGACTTAACATCAATCAACAAAGTCTCGCCTTTAGGGGAAACTGCAACGATATCAGCAGGGCCAGTGCAGCCACAGTTCTTAAACACATGATAGCCTTTGTCCCACAACCATGTGATAGCGTAGTGTTCTGCCATGTCGCCTAGCCTGTTAGGTTCCGGTTTTTGTTTCATCTACAAACTCCTTAAAACTTTTAAGTTTATCTTGAGGAAGCATGTAAATTTTATTATATCCTAAGCTTCCTAAATTCTTTTCATCTATTAGTTCTTTCTTAGAGGCTGCTCCTATGAACGTATACTTAGGAAACTTACCAACCATTAAGATATAATAGTCACAAGACTTCTCATCCTTTTTATAGGGTGCTAAGATTAATCTACCGTTAGGATATTTTGTTACCTTAACATCTACTGTATAACCATTGTAATAGAAGTCGTGTACTTCAGCTATAGAATGATCTAAGTCAGGCCAAACATTAAGTAACTTAGCCGCTGCTAACTCAGATCCAATTGACTCTAAATCAATAACCTCTTGACTATCTTTACCTACCACATGGCTTTGATAGTTTTGTACTTTACATTGTTGTAGTTTGTACTTTGCAAGGAACTTTGCTATTCGTTGTTCACTTTCTAGAAGTTCTATATGATACATACGATTCTTCCTCAAAATCAAAAGGTTCACATTTTTCAAAAGCTTCTGGATTATAGATTACTTTCTTATCCTCTGCTATCAAACAGACCCCAGTTTCATTATAAGTATTAAAGCCATGATTCTGCTCATCATCTAAAACAACTAGTTTTGTGTCTTCAGTTTTCATACTTATTTCTAAAGTAGGTTTACTAGAAAATAAATCTACACCATAAGAAATAAAAGTACCATCACAAAACTTTAAGCATATACCAGAGTCTGCATCATAGTCTATGTATTCAATATTATATCTATAATTAGTGTGTTGCACTCCAATCACCTCCGATTTTATATTCACCATCTAAAGGGCAGTTAAGATTCAAGGCTTCGCCTGCTTCACGTATAGCCTCAACACCCAGTTGACCAACCTTCTCAGCTTGATCTTCTCTTACTTCTATCTGCCATTCATCGTGGACGTTAGCTACAAAGTGTGCGTCTAGGTCCTTGATCTTATCGTTAAGTATAACCAAAGCTTTCTTCATAACGATAGCACCTGCGCCCTGAAGTAGAGTATTCAATGCGCTATGTTCGCTACGTATGAATAGCTTCCTACCATCTAGTGCTTTAAGATACCCTTTGCCTGACGCTCTTGCAATTCTACTCTTAAGATTTGCAAATGATGGTAGATTATCGATAAATGATTTTCTAAGGTTTCGCCCAACACCCTTGCCTCCTCCTGCCACTGTTCCAAGCTTTGCATCTCCTGCTCCGTACAATAAGGCATAGATGAAAGTCTTTGCCTGATTTCTTGATTCAAGTCCTGCAAGTTTTTGATTAGTGGTGTGTATGTCTCCATTAAGGATTTCATTTGTATAGTCCTCATCGTTCATGTAATGGGCAAGCATCCGAAGCTCTAGACCACTAGCATCAATGCCTACAAGTTTGTAGCCTTTAGGTACTGTCCAACAAGCTCTGCATTCTTTACCGTAAGAAGAAGAGACGCTAGGTATCTGGGCCATGTTAGGACCGCGATGAGTCATACGACCAGTGATGGTTCCGTTATGGTTAACGAAGCCATGAACCCTACCTGTTTTATCGTTTACTTCTTTTAGCCAAGATTCAATCTGTGTTATCCGCTTCTGAAGCATAAGATATTCTGCAATAACCTCAGCTTCTTTGATGTCTTTAATCTCAGATAATATCTTTTCATCCACCTTGGCTTGACCAGTAGCAGTAAACTCCTGTGGCTGCCAGCCAAAGTCCTGTAGGTATTCTCCTATCTGTTGTCTAGAACCCGGATTAAATTCCTTGGTATATACTCTGGTAACAAAAGGCTTGTGTTCTATTTCTTCAAACTCTGCATCGCTGAGGCGAACCCCCTTACCGAAATTATCAACGCCTGTTTTTAGTAGTTTACCTTTAGGGCTATATCTTTTAAATATCTTACGTGTTTCTTTCTTAGGTTTAAAGACCTTAGATATTTCTTCTTTGATCTCGCTGACTCTTGATTCTAGTTTAGCTACCAAGATCGTAGAAGCTTGGATGTCTAGAAGGAAACCATGATCACGTTGATCTGAAAGTATCTTATATACTTGATGTTCTAGCTCGACACTTTCTTTAGAGAATCCTTTAGATTCTTTCTTCAAGGCATTGAATACCTGATAGTTTAGAAACACATCCTGCTCACAATACTTGAGCATCTCTTCTGAGTATCTTGTGTACTCATCGAACTCAATCTTAGGCGAGCCAAGCGCAAAGCCCCAACGTTCCAGACCATGATTACCTTCACGTACTGGGTTAAAGAGCCTCGAAAGAACCAGTGTATCTACAAGGGGTTTATCAGACAAGTCAACGCCTGTAAGTTTCTTGATTACGGGCACATCAAAGCACGATATATTATGTCCTATAAGTTTGTCTGCGGATTGAAGCAACTCAAGACCCTCTGATAATTCAGAAGGTCCATAAGAGAATTGCTGTTCGGTATCGACATCAAGTGCAGATAAACACCAGATCTTTGTGGCGTCTAGATCATCTGTCTCGATGTCAAAGACAAGGGACTTCAAAGCTCCATCTCCTCTAGTTCGTTATCATCTTCTAAGAATGTTTCTTTAAGCCTACCAGTATCCTTATCATACAGCAAGTGGGTAGCCATTCCAACATCGCCAGTGTATCTAGACTTAAGAATCCTCATGTGTGTTGTCTGAGATTCTATTGGATCGTCAGCCTGTTGATTACGCTCCAAGGCAATGACACAATCAGAGATGTGTGCGATACCGCCTGAGCCTCTGAGATGACTCAGGTTAACTGATACTCCGTTCTCGTGTCCTTTGTTACCTTCTAGCCTACGAAGGTGCGAGACAAGTATCAGGCCTGCTCCTGTCTGCTCAACAAGCTTCCGAAGTTGGGTCATGATTCTATCAATTAAGATACGTTCATTACTCTCGTCTGAAGCAGAGACTAGCATGTGCAGGTGGTCAACAATAACCCACTTACAGCCACAGCCTATGATCATATATCTAATTCTAGACATGATCTCGTCGAAGTCGCTGGCCCCAAAGTGGGCATAGATCCAGACTCGATCAGCGTGTTTCTTGAAGAATAAATTACTTAGGTTCTCGTAAGCCTCGCCTTCTTCTTCTCTAATCTGATCTATGTATAGTCGCTTGTCTGCCTCGATGGATAAGATACCATCGGCGGTTCTCTTCCAGTCTTCTTCTAATGCTACGATCCCTACGTTGTCTTGAGTTTGTGTGATTAGCCAATGCTCTAGCTCCCTTGTGATACTGGACTTACCAAGTCCTGTACCGCCAGTGATAGTAACTAACTCGCCTTGTCTTAGCCCATAAAGCTTCTCGTTTAACCCATCCCAAGGATAAGGAACACAGTCTTTCTTCTCACGATGATTAAGCTTCTCAAGGTTATCCGAAAGATTAAGAACACCTGACGGCGTGTAAGTCTTCGAGGCCCACCAGTTTGTCATAAAGGATTGGTGCTGCCCCTTGCGAAGCATGTCATTAGCATCCTTGAAGTCATCAGGAAGCTGCATGATCTTTGCTTTGCCCGGAGTCAAAAGCTTAGCAACTTTTTTAGCTGCTTCTTGCCCCGGCTTGTCGTTGTCGAAGCACAAGACAACAGTATCAAACTTCTCGATGTATTCTATATTCTTTTTGATGTCACTGACAGCGCCATTAGCACCGTTCTTAACTGAGATTGCAGGCCATCTTGAACCCATAAGTTCGTAAGCGGCCATCGCATCGCACTCGCCCTCAGTGATTGTAATAAACTTACCGCCTTCTTGGAATGCTTGTTGACCAAAGAGTCCAGAGTCTTGTGATGATCCTTTCCAACTAAATATTTTACCAGCTTCACGTACTTTATAACCTGCTATTTCATTAGCGTTATAATAAGGATAGAAGTGTTTAACTAGCTCTCCGTTTCGGGACAACGCTTTAACACCATACTTCTTAGCAGTCTCTAACGATATTCCCCTGTCGTGTAACGCAACAAACTCTCCTTCTATTTCGTTCATTGAATTGTTCTTGTATGTCTTGAAGTCACTTACTGTTTCGCCTTTCATAGCCTTCTCATAATCCCTGAAGTATGTACCACAACTAAAACACTTTGCAGATCCGTCTTCATTAATAGATACTGGATCGTGCCCTCCGCACTCTGGACAAGCCTTGTGATATTTTACAAAAGTCATATAAAGTTAGGGGGCTATTCGCCCCCATTGTCCTCCGTATTTTCTTCTTCCTCTGGCACTAGCGCCTCGTCTACTAAAGCTCCTTGCACTACACCATGAAAGTGCTGAGCCGCAGCTCTTAGAACATCAACACGTTTACCTAATGTTTGTATCTCAGCTTCAACTTCCGCTAGATATTGAAAACATATCTGAGCTTCTGTGGATAGCTGCTGCACATCATAGACTCCTGTGTCAGTTTTATAAGTCCAAGCACTCATAGAGCCTCCTCTTCTTCGATCACATCAAATTCATCTACGTTACCATAAGGTACTAGATCAACAACCTGAACCTTCTGTAGATCCAAACCTTTATAGACTTTACCCTGTCGAGTAACTTCCCAAGGCTTGTACTGCACGTTAACAGTAGAACCATTACCGACCTGACAATCCATAGGATTCTTAGCTCGATCCATAAGCTCAGGTGCTGAACGGATCATACCATTAGGACCATGAACCTTGCGTCTGATAACAACGGTAGGTCCTTCTTCCTTGTCCTTTACGGTGTAGCCTTCTGCTCGAAACTTATCAGCAGTAGCTTCATCGACAACAACATTGATTGTATACACTGGCTCATAAGTAGTATTAGGTTGAGTAATACTAGCCCAATAAGCAACACCAGATACAATAGCCATACACAAACTCCTTTAGTATTTTTTATACCAGTTTCTTGGTTTCTTTTTCAAGCCACGAGAAGCGTGGCATTCAGCAGCCCACCAATAAGTGCTACATAGTTCCTCCTCTATTTTCTTTCGGGTTGTTTTACTTCTTCTATCGTCAGTCAAAGGCCTAACGAAAGCCCGTTTGTTACCTATAGCTACTTCACAATACCTCCAGCCTTCGCGGTACAGGGGTACTACAAACCTGTCACTACGCTTAGGATTTAGTAAAGTATCTTTAAGTTTAAGTATATCTTCTACAAACATTAGTCTTCTCCGACCAAGCTATCAAGAAACTCTGGAAACATCTCTATCATATCATGCTCAGTAGCACTGAGTCTACCATCTGTTTCCATACACCAGTCGCTGACAAAAGCACGGAACTTTTCTCTTACCTGTTTGTCAGGAAGATGTGTGCCAAGATGCATGACAAAGATCCTAGACCATGCATCATCAAGTGCCGTATGAAAGTCACCGACACCTTCTAACCACGCATCGTAGTCTGCTTGATTACTCATCGTCGTTGTCCCTTAGATCAATGTTGAGCCGTAGTTTACCATGATTGTCGTGGACATAGAAGTCTACGTAACCTCCGTCACATACGGTGCTAACGATATAACCTCCTGTCTTGCTTTTCTCAAGCCTCAGTTCTTTTGCATCATGAACATGAATACTATTGTTTACTGACATAACTCTCCCCAAGCGTGTTTAATTTTGTCTTGTTGGTCTAATTCATTTTTGATTCGTTCAGCAATAGCGCGACACTCAAACTGAGCGTCCTCACTGAGCCGTAGTTTAACAACTCTAGCAAAAGCTACAAGCGATCCTGTCCAGATCCATTCAGTCATCAGACTCTGAGGCAGGATAATCCTTGCTTGCTCTGGTGCTACTCCTCTTTCTAAAAAATAATTGTAAGCCTCCTCTGCTCTAGTAATTAAGTCCCAATAGGTTGCGAAGAGTCCGGTGTCTTCTGATATGATTTCATCAGACGATCCTTGCTTTTTGTTGTCTGCTCGCTTCCTCCAGAAGTAAGGCGCATGAAACGATGGCTCGTAGTCTACGTACCTCCTGCTCACCTCGTTCCACACCAAGCCTACCTGATGCTTGACTAGCTGCCTAGCAACAAAGATAGGGGCCTTGATTCTGAACTGGCATTGAACGTGTGCGAACGGAGTCCAGTGATCGTGTCGAGCTAGATACTTAATTAACTTAGCATCTCTGTTACTGAAGTCTCCTTCCGCTATCTCATTGGCAAAGGAGACTCGCGCACTATTAACCACGGTGCGATCATCTCCCATCATGTCTACTAATTCTACTTTCATAAGGCACTCACTGCTAAAAAGATTGTGATGAAGGCAACAACACCTAGCAACAGGAAGCGTTCCTTTGGTGTCAGGTAGCCTAGCTTAACATCTTCAAAGATATCTTTAAAGGTCGAGGCTAGTCTGTTTAGCAGCGAACGTGTACGGGACTTTATCAGCATAGTATTCTTTCTGTTCAGCCTTTGTAAGAACATAAGCCAACATTCCTTCAAGCATTTTAATGCTGTTTGCATCTTCATCTGAGATTTCGCATCCATCTAATAGCTCCACATGAGTTTCGTAACATTGCTTAATATAAGCAATCCCTACTGCCTCTAACTGATCTGCGTCTAGTTCAATGCTAACCACGTAGGTTCTCCTTCTGTTCTCTGTAGCTCCAGTGGGTCTTGACACCAACACTCACGGTGCTGCGGCAGGCAAACCAAGGTGCGAGTTGCCCCGCATATTGATTTGAACTTGATGCTACTTGGTGGTTGTTCAGTTGCCTGACAACCACTAAGTAGTATTAAAATAATTATTTTTTTCATACGTTCACATAGTCCTCTTTGATAACTAGTTTAACGGTCACCTCGCCATCAGGATACGCTGAGTAAAAATCCCTGAGCTTATCTTTCAACTGAAGCATCAGCGTTATCTGCTGCTCTTCCTCTAAAGAATAATCTCTGTACCCTGCGACATAGGCCAAACGAGTCTTACCTATTTCTTTTACTACACTATCATCGCCTACGGCATAGTCTATTGTGTAGGCTTCAACATAGTAGTCTGCGTTTTCTTTAGTTATGTGACACTCTACAGCCATGTTGGTATCTCCCTGTTTGTCCATCGCATATCAATCTCATTGCGTCTTACTCTATAGTAATTACGATACGCAGTGATTGTATCAGGATCTTTACACTCGTCATACATACACTGAGGTGGATCTTGCCAATCATAAGTTTTATCTAGACCTTCTGGGATACATCCAAGTACAGGCAGCAAGTTTGAAGTTTTGTGTACTTTACCATATCTATAAGTATATTCCTGACACAAGTGATACAAATGTTTGAACCCCCAAAAGTAAGACTCCGCAGAAGAGCGGAGCCATTTGGTTGATGGATGATTGCGATGAGTTGCTTTGTAAACATGATCTTTAACAGAAGAATCAAACTCATGATGGGCAGTGCTGAGCATCTGAGCCGTTTCTAAAATCATCTTTACTGTATGCTTATCGCATTGATTTTGTGCTGCAATTTTCGGATCTTTGTCTATAAAGAATAAGTTCATGCTGCTTCCTTGAAGTTACGGATGATTGTTTCTCTTACAGTTTCGCCTCGCTTGTAAGATATCGATGCAATGTTAGCCTGAGATTGCTTACCGGATGCCGGAGCATGAGTAGACCAATCAGTCATTACATTATAGACTGACCATTGATTGTGACCAAGAGCTGATCGATAGTGTTCGGTCCAACGATTCCACATATACATTAGAGCATTGTTACCATAGATCTTAGGTTGTAACAACATCCGACCATAGCTATCGTTGGGATACTCTTCGAGCCACTTGTCTACTGCTGTAGCCTTTGCTGCCTTAGCAAAGATTAAGAAGGCCTCTTGATTCGTGACAGATATTTCAGACCAACGCCACCATTGCTCCGCTTCTTTGTTTAGAATCGTAACTGCATCAGAGATCAGCTTTGCACCTTGATCAATATCTAGTTTCTTAGTGTGCCGTGACCTGTAAACATTAGCAGCTTTAGAGATAAACACCTGACCATTCATACAAGCCCATTGATTAGCACCAGCACTACAGATAAACGGAAACGTACCATCAAGGCTAGAAACACTAAGAAGCGTAAGCGAGGCGCTGTCACCGTCTGGAGTATAGAGATTAACTTCGGGCAACAGATGTCTAACAAAACACTTGGCACCATTGTGAGATATCTCGATCTCTTCATTCATGTTTGAAGTATTTAGATCTGAGCGAGCAATAATGTTTCTTTGATTATCAATCATTCGTTTGTAAGACAAATCATATAAATCTGAATACCTAGAACCATGCACACCAAGCTCTTGGCCTGTATCAGTTCTATAGATAACATGCTTAGATGAATCACGAATATAATTATTCTCATCTGAATATCTTAGAGGCGCTGAGGCAATATCAAAATCAGCAGGGCCATAGCCAGCATCATTAAATACTCTAGAGTTTCCAAACATATTTACTACATTATTCATAGTATTACTTCCTGTTGTTTTACTTTAATGGTATAACCTAGTTCTTTTATTAATTTAATAACACCTTCTGTGAGTGTTTTGGTTCCAGCAATCCTTGCAAATACTTCAGAGTCTTTGCACTCTGGATAGTACATCGTGTTCCCATAATTGTTCTTCACTGAGATTGTTATTTCCATTTTGATAATCCTTTGAGTACCCCATCAGTTCCAGAAATTCCAAAAAGGTAAGATTCTCTTGCCTCTTCAAGATCTTCTCGCAAGGCATTGAGCATAATTCGTTCAAGTCTTGCATTATATTTTCCTCCTAAGTGTTTGTTATTTATAATGATTTGATCGAACGTAGTTTGACCGTAGTAACCTACTGTCGGATCGTCTGGGTCAAAATCAACCCAAGCAGAACCAGAAACTTCACCAACTTTGAAATCCAGATACATATTAATTTCTCTTTTTGATAGCTTCAATGATGATCGAGTCACCTTCATGTCGATAACACTTTAGGCAATCGATGCACTTTTGTCCAGTACAGTTTTGATTCTCGACAAACTCATCCTTGCCGACCACGTTGAAACACTTATCAAATCCATGTGGTGGTTGTCGAACAACCCCAACACTTGGATTTGAATAGATAAGAATAAGATTGCGAGGCTGCTTGAACTCCAGATGATACTGTCGAATGATGTCTCGACGCTTAGTCCAAAGACCAAAGGTACAGTGAGGATTCTTACGTGCTATATCATGAAAATTTTTCATGTGAGCCATGTTAATTAACTCACCGTGACCATGAAACCTATAGAATGCAGCGTTGATAAACGGAAGATCATCATAGTTTATAGGTTCTGATAAGATATCAGAATTCCGCTGAAAGGCTGGCTGACAATTCTTCCTAGAACCTTGCAACATACTAGCAGAATAACACTCATTACAGATAGCATCCGTCTTTCTCATGGTGCTACAAAATTTATTTGTTAGTGTATTAGTATTGATAGCCCAGATGCCAGCTAATTTACCAGACATTTTACTTTCATGAATTAGATTCATGTAGATTCTCCTTAGCAGCTTTAGATCCAATAGTCTCGACACCAAACTCATCCTTAAGTCTCAGTATAGCTTTGTAAAGATCCTTTCGAGTAGTATTATATCGTTTCCATTCAGACTTTTGAGCGGCATCATTGAGATTGATTTGACAATATAAAATTGTATTAACAATACCTGTTAGTGTTTCTTTACCGTTCTTTGATAAACTATACATTATATAACCTCCACATCACAGTAAGTTTCAATCCAGACTTTAGCACCACAAGGTAGCGGCTTGTTAGGTCTATAAACTAAACGAGCCACTAACTCACCATTACGATCTAGTATCTTAGCTTCATTGCCTTTGCGATTGTTACGCCAATCCTTAACAGTTAATACTGGTAAGTCAGCACCTTTAGCATTAGATTTAATATTATGTTGATTAACATGAAGTACAGTTTTCTTCATAAGAATTCCTTAGATTGTTATTGAGCAGTTTGACATCGTACTCAGGATGCAGGAGAAAAGGCTTATTAACTCTCTCAAGAAACTTGAGAGTTAATAAGCCTTTGTAAGTTATCTAGACTCCAGTAAATCTCTGTATCTATTCAGATGATTAATAAATTGTTCGTGGTCCATAAAACCAGTGATCGTCAGGATATCCTGTTCTGGCATTCTATTTTGTAGATTAACAAGCTCTTTCCATTCTGGAGTACTATGTCTATTCATGATAGATTCCTTAATAATAATTTAGATTAGAGCAGTTTTAGATCTTGCTCAGGATCTTAAAGGCTTTAGCCTTGAAGATGTGCAAGGATAGATTCCATACCAGACTTAATAGTCTGGATAGACTCTGACATCTCAGCGATATCACCTTCAACGATAGTCATTCTGACCTTAAGATCATCAAGATCATTAGATTGAGAAGCCTTTGGCTTCGGTGCTGCCTTTGAAGCTGGCTTCGAAGAAGCCTTCTGAGATTTAGCTTTTCGAGTCGGCTTGTGGATCTTCGATCCTTTGCCATCGAAATCTAGCTGAAGATTTGCTAACAAATAGCCAGGAAGCTCATCAGATTCAAACCAATCTGATATTTGATTAGAAGTCACACCCTTCGGGTTGTTGGCAGCTAATACAGCTTCGACTTGTTTCCACAGTCTAAACCAGTATTTGTCGGCAATCTTCTTGTCCTGTTGGACAATTTTGGCAAATTTATAAACTATTGCACGAAACTGCTTTGCAGTGGCTACTCGATTTTCGGTTTGCTTGGCGGCTTTAGCCATGATTTTTCTCCTAATTGTTAGTAGTCTTGGAAGATTTAAAAGATCTTCACAAGTGAAGAGATCTTTTAAATCTTCCAAGACTACTAACAAATCTCTCAAAGTTCCTTTGGAACTTTGAGGTTTTCGGAGTCATTTGCTTGGTATCTTGTAAGATACCAGAGGAGGAGTTTTAGAAACTCTTAAGAGTTTCTAAGGAGATTGCAGAAATGTTTCTAAGTCTTTGAAATCTTTGATTTCAAGGAACTCTAAAGTTTACTTTAGAGACTCTTCAGAATCTTTATAGATTCTGTCAACCGGCCTCGAAGTTACTCTGTAACTTTAGAGAACTCTAGAATCTATTAGATTCTATTTAACATCGAAGATGTTAGACGTAGATACTCTAAAGAAACTTTAGAGTACTTCTGAGTCTAAGAGACTCAGGGCGGGGCAGGAGGCCAGCCGGGGTACCCCCTATATATACTGATGCTCGTACATTTTAGGAAACTTTGGAGTGTCAAGTAGAACTAGGGCGGGTATTTAAAAGACCTTTAAAGTATTATCGCGGGTATTTAAAGATACTTTAAAGTAATATTTATACTATATCTATATGTAACCGGGGGCGCCCGATTACGTTAGTATAGCTTCAGATTTTATTTTTGTCAAGTCCTTTTTTACTTGACAACATCATCAACCAACCCTATAATACTTGACATGAATAAAGAATTAACAGAAAAACAACAGTCTTTCTTAGACCACCTAGTGGAACAAGGAGGTGATCCAAAGAAGGCGGCGGAGTTGGCTGGGTACAATAGTGGTCATTATCAGGTTGTCAAAGCTCTTAAAAAAGAAATATTAGATCTAGCTGAAGGAATCCTAGCTCAGTCAGCTCCAAAAGCTGCCCTTAAACTCGTAGAAGTCATGAACTCCGATCAACCTATTCCTCAAGCAAATATGAGGATTCAGGCGGCTCAAACAATATTAGATAGAGTCGGATTAGGTAAAACAGATCGTATTGATGTTAATCACAAAGCTGAAGGAGGTCTATTCATATTACCTTCTAAAAATGAAATAACTATCGAAGGGGAATATGATGAAGCATAAAGGAACCATACCTTTTGGTTATCGTAAAGAAGAAGACCAGCTCATAGAGATCCCTGAGCAACTAGAAGCTCTAGAAGAAATAAAAGGACTAGTTAAAAATAAAATACTTAGTCTACGAGAAGGCTCCTTGTGGTTAGAACATAAGACTGGACGCAAACTAAGTTATCAAGGCTTAAAAAACAAAATAGACGCTGATGCAAGATTGGGAAGTTAATCCAGATAAATATCTTAAAGATGAAGATGGCTCTTTTATCTTTAAGAAGGATGGCACACCAAGGCTTAAGGGCGGTAGACCTAAAGGCTCAAAAGGTCGTGGATATAATTATCATAGTCAAACTAAGGCTAAGTTAGAAACTAATAGAGTTATCCGAGAAAAAAAGAAAAAGATAACTCAAACAGAAAATAAATTAAAAGCTTATAAAGAATCCTTAAAAAAGAATAAAACTACTCTAGATAAGCTTGAGAATCCTTCTTCTCCTAAAGTAACTACTCCCGAAGAACTCGAAGGAGTCAATAAGCACCTAGTAGAAGAATCAGAAAAGAATGTTATCTTTAGTCCCAACGAAGGACCTCAAGAAGACTTCCTAGCAGCCGCAGAGACAGACGTTCTGTACGGCGGAGCAGCAGGGGGCGGTAAGTCCTACGCTATGCTCGTAGATCCGCTCAGATACGCTCACAGGGCGTCTCATAGGGCTTTGATCATACGACGTTCAATGCCTGAACTACGTGAACTTATTGACAAAAGCCGTGAACTATATCCGAAAGCCTTTCCCGGCTGTAAGTACCGAGAAGTAGAAAAACTATGGAACTTCCCTTCAGGGGCTAAAATAGAGTTTGGGTTCCTTGAACGGGATGCTGATGTTTATCGTTATCAGGGTCAAGCCTACTCATGGATAGGGTTTGATGAAATAACTCACCTACCTACTGAGTTTCCTTGGAACTACTTAGCCTCACGTCTACGTACTACCGACAGTGAAATAGTTCCCTATATGCGATGTACGGCTAACCCCGGTGGCGTAGGCGCACACTGGGTAAAAAAGAGATACATAGAACCCAATGAGCCAAATCATAGCTTTAAAGGCGCTGATGGCCTTACACGTAAGTTTATACCTGCTCGCCTAGAAGACAACCCGTACCTAGCTAAAGACGGACGCTACGAGCAGATGCTAAAGGCTCTACCTGCTACACAGCGTAAGCAGCTCCTAGAAGGTAACTGGGATGTTAACGAGGGTGCAGCCTTTACTGAGTTTGACTTAGATCTACACGTTATCCCACCTTTTGAAATACCAATAGGCTGGGAAAGGGTTAAAGGGATTGACTATGGTTACGCCAGTGAG
>Ga0213860_10000356_pt1 | contig 18268 bp, 19 predicted proteins | sample PICome_3_FD_160118 | JGI IMG/M metagenome (GOLD analysis project Ga0213860, IMG submission 160118) | Coastal seawater microbial communities near Pivers Island, North Carolina, United States - PICO550 | ecosystem: Environmental > Aquatic > Marine > Coastal | place: USA: North Carolina...
TGATCATTCAGTAGGTATTCAGCTCAACGTAAAAGTTGGAATGAAGATTAAGAAAGGAAATTTACTTGCAACTATTTATCATAATAATAAAGGCTTAAAAGAGTCAGATAAATTATTAAGAGAGTCAATAGTAATTAACGAATCGCCCAGTAAAAAACAAAAAATGATATATAAAGTAATAAAAAAATAAGGTATTAATAACCTTATTTTTTTATACATTACTATAATTCTAGTGTGTTTTTTTATTTTTTCTTAGGAGTGGCTGGTGTCTTTGGTGGTTCATTTGTAGCGATTTCTTTTGCTGCCAAGACAACTGAAGATAAGTCCATTAAATTTGATGGGACTACAATTTTAGTTGATTGACCGTCTGCCACTTTTGCTAAAGCTTCAAAGCTTTTGATTTGTAATACTGCATTATCTGCACCGGCTTTTTTAATGAGGTTAATACCATCTGCTTCAGCTTTTTTTAATCTCAATATACCTTCAGCTTCACCTTCAGCAGCTAAAATTCGACTTTTTTTGTCGGCCTCAGCATTAATAATGACGGATTCAGCTTCACCCTCTGCTTTAAGAATTGAAGCTCTTTTTTGCCCTTCAGCAATCAAGACACTTTCTCTTTTTTCTCTTTCTGCTCTCAATTGTTTTTCAAGCGCTTCTCTAATATCTCTTGGAGGAATAATGTTTTTTATCTCAACTCTATTAACCTTAATACCCCAAGGGTCAGTAGCTTCGTCCAAAATATCTCTCATTTTTGTATTGATCAATTCTCTTGAAGTTAAAGTTTGTTCTAAATCTAAATCACCAATGATGTTACGAAGAGTAGTTGCAGATAAATTTTCAATAGCTGCAATTGGATTGTTTACTCCGTAAGCAAATAATTTTGGATCAGTAACTTGAAAAAATACAACTGAATCAATTTGCATAGTTAAATTGTCTTTTGTAATAACAGGTTGTGGTGGAAAATCTCTTATTTGTTCTTTCATAGAAACTTGCTTTGCAACTTTATCTATAAAAGGTATAAGTAGATGAATTCCTGTATCCCAAGTCTTAAAATATCCACCTAATCTTTCAACAACAAACATGTCTGTTTGTCTTACAAGTCTAAAACTCGAAACAAACAAACCAATTGCAACTAACAGAATAATAAAAATTGCTTCCATTTTGTATCTCCTTTATTTTTTTTCTAATAATTCAACAATTAACTTAACACCTTCGATGTCTAAAACTCTTACTTTCGATCCTTTTTCAATTTCATCATTAGAAATTGCAGACCATGAAATTCCTCTTAATTTCACTTTTCCAATTTCATTGGGTAAAATCTTTTCTGTGACAACAGCTGTTTTTCCAATTACAGTTTGTGCATTTGTTTTTACTCTATTGGTTTTGAAGTATTTTACCATATAAGGTCTTGTAAATACTAGTAGAAGAATGGATACTAGAACAAAAAATGTTAATTGAATTTCAAAACTTATGTTTAAGAGTGCCATAATAAATGAAGGTAATGCTGCAATTGAAAACCATATTGCTACAAAATCAACAGTAGCAGCCTCTAAAACAATTGAAAGAATAAAAACAGCTAACCATATCCAAACCAATGCTTCTGAATTAAACATTATCATCTCCTCCTTTCAGATCAATTATTAACATTTGATCTATATTATTCCAACTTGCTGGAAATTTCATTGGTTGTTCTCCAAAATCATGTCCTGAGAGATCCATGATTTCTTCCATAAACGCTTTACTAGTTATTCTGGCATATGATGCTCTCACAGTAATCTTATATTTCTTATTGCCGGGGTATTGTTGTGACATTGCTTCATCTTTATTAAGGGGTTTTATAGCAATTTGATTTTCTTTTTCATTTACACCTAATAAAACGTTATATGCATGTTCAAAAAAGGTTGATCCTTGTTTATTTAGAGTTATGTGACCGGATGCCATAGTAACAATTACTTCTTTTGGTTTTTCATTAAACCATTTAAAATTCGACATAAATATTTCTCCTATATATAAATTATATCATATATTATTTTAAATTACAAAAAAATTATTTGATATTATTATTTATAAATTTTAATAAGGTTTTTATGTGGTATAATAAAATTACACTACGGAGAGCGTAAAGCTGAGAGGATAGGATCGATTCGTAATCTAGACCAGGTAATGCTGGATTAGAATAGTGTATTATCCTTTTTGGATATTTTTTTTTGGAGGAAATTATGAAAAATATTAGAAAATTAGTTTATACAGCAATGTTAGTAACTTTAGCTATCTCAATTGACGTATTGGTGTCAATAATTCCAGGATTAAATCTTAGTATGCCATTTGGTGGTCGCTTTTTTGGAATTTCAATGATTCCTCTTGTTTTCATAGGATTAAATTTTGGTTTAAAATATGGTTTGATGGGTTGTTTTATATATGCAATGTATAATTTCGGTTCTGATTATATAATTTATCTTGATACATTAAGAGTAACATTAGAATCATGGACTGGAGAGACATGGTCTTTTTTCAAGATAGTATTGTTATTTTTGCTTGATTATGGAATACCTTTCACCGCATTTGGTTTTTCAGGATTATTTTTTAATATCAAAGGAAATACAAAGAAAATTATTTTATCATTTAGTTTTGTTAGTTTGGTAAGACTTATATCTTCGAGTTTGTCTGGAATACTTTTATGGTCAAGCTCAATCAGATATGCCGTAAGCTCAGTAGAAGAAGGTCTTATGGAGCCAAATCTTGCAACACGTATTTTTGAATTTGTTGGTAATGATGTTTATTTTTATAGTTTTATTTATAATTTTTCTTACTTAATAACAACATTTGTTGTTTCCATACTTTTGGCAAGTTTAATTTCTAAAAGATTACCTAAAATAGTAAATGTTGATCAATAATCTTTAAATAATCAAGTCTGGGCATTAGACCATATTTAATTTCATAAGCAATTTTTTTAAATTTTTCATAAGGTATTGATTTTCTTTTTTCTGTCCCATCAAGAAACTTTTCTAAAGATTTATAAGGTAATAAAAAATATGTTTTGTGAAATTTAAAATGAATAATTAAAAATGAAATACCCTTGTTATAATGGATTTTTTTTAAATGCTCCCTTTGATGAGTATGTATGTTTGATAGTGGAAAGGAAGTTTTATTACTTGATTCTTTACAGTCAAAATCGATGTAAAAACCTTTATAAAGACCATTATAATCAGTAGTAGATGGGGATTTAAAGTAAGCTTCGGTAATTTTTGCTTTAGTTCTCGATGGATATTTGACTGAAACTAGTTGAATTGGTGTTGGTTTTTTATGAATTACCGCAATATCATTAATTAAATAAAAATTATTAGTTTGATTTATATCCTTCTCTAAAGACATACCTAGTTTTGAATAATTTCTTTTTTTTACAATCATTTTTTTTTTAATGGGATATTTCATATCTACTCCTAAAGGCTCTAAATATATTTTATCATGAACTAATTTTTTGTGTGGTAAAAGAATAAAATGTGTTATAATTAAGTTAAATTAGTCGATTCAAAGGATATATATGTCAAAAATAAGATTTTTTGCATTAGGTGGTTTAAGTGAATATGGAAAAAATATGTATGTGTTTGAAATTGATAACAACCTATATATATTAGATGCTGGTATAAAATATCCCTCTCAGGAATTATATGGTGTTGATGAAATCATTCCTGACTATCGAATGCTAATAAGAGCTAAAAATAGAATCAAAGGGATTTTCTTGTCTCATGCTCACGAAGATCATATAGGTGCACTACCACATATTCTGAAGGAATTAAATGTACCAATATATGCAACTAAATTTACTATGAATGTTCTGAAAGATAGACTTGTAGAGGATAAGTTAAATTTAGATGAATATAAATTTAACGTTATTCATGAACATTCTATAATTAAGTTTGGAAATGTTAGGGTTACTTTTTTTAATACTACAAATAATATTCCTGAATCTATCGGGATAGCAATACATACAATTCAAGGATTAATTGTATATACTAGTGATTTTACTTTAGATCAAACTTCTAATCCAATTTATAAAACAAATTTCAAAAAAATCAATGAGTTATCTGAAAAAAATGTATTAGCTTTGTTGATTGAATCTGTAGGCTCATCAAGACATATTATAGGTGGATCAAGAGAAAATTTAGAGGGGCAATTACATAAAACATTTACAAATGCTGAAAGCAGAATAATCGTTTCACTTTTTTCATCTGACTTATATAGAATTCAACAAGTAATTGACTTTTCAGTTAATAATAAAAAGAGAATTGCTATTGTCGGAAGAAGGGCTCAAAGAATAGTAGATATCGCTATTTCTGAAGGCTATTTAAAGATTCCGAAAAAAAGTCTAATTAAACTAAAATTTGTAGATGAAAAAAATAAAAATAATGATCATGATATTGTTGCGATCGTTATTGGTTCTAGACATGAACCATTTTATATGCTTCAAAGAATGTGCAGAAAACAAGATAGATTAATTCATATCGAAGATAATGATACAGTTATGTTGCTAACCCCACCGGTATTTGGAACTGAAAAAATGGCTTCTAGAACTTTAGACCTTCTTTTTAGAACCGAGGCTAAAATCATTCCAGTAAATAAAGAGTTGCATTCTTATAATCATGCATCTGCTGAAGAGTTAAAAATGATGATTCAGCTTTTTAACCCAAAATATATTATTCCCATAATTGGAGAATATAGACACCAATATGGTCTAAGAAAGTTATCAGTCTCTTTGGGATATAGTGAAGATGATATTTTGATTTTAGAAAATGGAGATGCAGTTAACTTTCAAAATGAAGATATGTTTGTTGGAAAAAGAGACATTAAAGCGGGAGAAATATTAATTGATGGAACTCCAATTGGAAATACGAACGATTATGTTATGAAAGATCGAGAGATTCTCGCTGAAGACGGGACATTACTAATTGTTGCTCACGTCAATCCAAAGCAAAAAAAGATAATAGGTGAAATAGAAATTGTTACTAAAGGATTTGTATACATCCAGTCATCAGAAGAGCTATTAAATCAGGTCAAAGAACTATTTGAAAAAATTTCTAAGAAGCATTTAACATCCAAATACATAAATTGGAATGATTTTAAGAGAGAAGCAAGAAATGGAATTAATAGATTTTTATACAGTGAAACTAAAAGAAAACCAATAACAATTCCAGTTTTAATTTCTGTAGATGATAATTAATTCTTCATGTAATCTATATAAACTTGTAAATATATCACATATATAATAAAATAAAAGAGTATTTTTTTGATTATAAGGGGTAAACATGAATTTAAAAAATTATATTGCGGCAGTAAAAGATTTTCCAAAAAAAGGGATCTTATTTAGAGATATTACACCTCTTCTTAAAGACAAAGATGCAATAAAAAATACTATTGATAAGATGTGTCTTTTTGCTAAAGATAATAATACAACAATTGTTTGTGGTCCAGAGGCTAGGGGCTTTATTTTTGGTACTCCAGTCGCCTATTCTTTAGGAGTTGGTTTTGTTCCAGTTAGAAAGCCAGGAAAATTACCTAGAAAATCTGTATCACATAAATACGAATTAGAGTATGGAGAAAATATACTCAGTGTTCATCAAGATGCTTTTAAAAAAGGTGATAAAGTCCTAATTGTAGACGATCTTTTAGCTACAGGAGGAACAATTTTAGCAACTATAAAATTGATTGAGTCTTTGGGTGCTACTGTTGCTGGAGTTGTATGTGTAATAGAATTGGACGATTTAAAAGGAAGAGAAAAAATTAAAGGATATAATGTACATAGTTTGATACATTATTAATTTTAAAAATGGATAAATTATTTCAAAAATTAAAAGATTCATTTTCGAATTATATTAAAAAAACTGAAAGTATAGATAGGATTCATCTAGCTTTTAAGATTGCAGAAAAATATCATCAAGGTCAAAAAAGAAGATCTGGAGATCCATACATCACCCATCCTGTAGAGGTGGGAATTATTTTAGCTGATTTAAACGCAGGGCCACAAACTATTATCGCAGCATTATTACATGATGTTGTTGAAGATACAAATTTTTCACTTAATGATGTTGAAGAAAAATTTGGTGAAGATATCGCTCTCCTAGTTGATGGAGTAACAAAAATATCTAAAATTGAATTTAGTTCTGTAGTCACTCAGGTAGAGAATGTTCAGAAAATGCTTCTTGCTATGGCAAAGGATATACGAGTTGTATTGATTAAGATTGCAGATAGGTTGCACAATATAAGGACCTTGGACGTGATGCCTAAAGAAAAACAAGTTTCAATTGCTAGAGAAACTTTGGATATATATGCTCCAATAGCACATAGGCTAGGAATATTTAAAATTAAAGCTGAATTAGAAGATATTTCACTAAGATATACCGATCAAACAATGTATAATAGGGTCTCAAATTTAATAAAAACCAAAGAAATTGAAAGAGAAAGCTCCATTAAAGGAATCATATCATCTATAAAAACATTACTTAATGAAAACCACACGAATGATTATAAGATTATAGGCAGAGTAAAAAATATATACTCAATTTATAAAAAAATGGTTAGAGATCAAAGGTTATTCGAAGATATATATGATATATTAGCAATACGTATAATTGTTGAAGAAATAGAAACTTGCTATAGAGTGTTGGGTATCATTCATGCAAATTTTACACCAATACCAAGGAGATTTAAGGACTATATCTCTGTTCCAAAACCAAATATGTATCAATCATTACACACTACTTTGCTCTCAGAAGATGGAACGCTTTTTGAAATCCAAATAAGAACAAAAGAAATGGATAAAGTTGCAGAATATGGAATTGCAGCACACTGGGCATACAAAGAAAATAAAATTTACTCCAAAGATAAAGAACAATTTGAAATTGCAGAAAGATTAAATTGGTATGGAGACTTATTAAAATTTACTAATGATGAAGATGATAACAACAATAGTGCGGAAATGTTTGTTAGAACAGTTAAGGAAGATATTTTAGATGCAAACGTCTATGTATTTACTCCTCAAGGGAAAGTGATTGAGCTATTAAAGGGAGCCACACCAATTGATTTTGCATATAGAATTCATACTGATATTGGACATAAAATGGTAGGTTCAAAAGTCAATAATAGAATAGTACCTTTATCATATTCATTAAAAACAGGAGATATAGTAAGTATCATAACCAATAAACAATCTATTGGTCCAAGTGAAGATTGGCTAAATATTGTTCAATCCTCTCATGCTAAAAATAAGATAAGATCTTATTTAAATAAAAGAAATAAGAGTGATTATATATCTTCAGGTAAATCTATGATCGAAAGAGAATTAAGTTCACAAAAGATTAAATTTTCACTTGATGATAAATTTGCAAAAGATAATTTTGAGAAGAATCTTGTCACGTCTCTAGAAGAGTTATATTTAGAAGTTGGTAAAGGATTAATAAGTGTTAAAACTATAGTATCAAAAATATTAGGTATAGTTCCAGATTCAAAAAAAATGTTGATAAGGCAAATGGAAAAAGCAAGTAGACAACTAGTAACCCACTCTGAATCAGGTGTCATAGTTGAGGGTATAGATAAACCACAACTTAAACTTGCTAATTGCTGCTCACCAATCCCTGGTGATGATTTAGTAGGGTTTGTTAGTAAAAACAGTGGCATCGTTGTTCATTCAAATTTCTGCCCTAACTTAAAAGCTCTTGATTCAACAAGATTTATTGAAGTATTGTGGTCAAATAAAATCGAAAGAAAATATTCTGTTTGGTTAAAAGTAACATGTTTACATAGAGAAAATATCTTAGAGAGAATAGTAGCAAACATAAATGCATCTGGAATGGCAATAATTGAATTAAATGTTAATCACAATAAGAACTTAGAAACAATAGTTAAAGTAAGAATTACTGTTAAAAAATTACTTGATATTCAAAATACCATGGTTAATTTGAAAAAAATCAAAGAGATAATTGAAGTTGAAAGAGACATAATATGAGATTTGTAATTCAAAGGGTAAATAATGCTCAAATTTTTCAAGGTAATTTATGTATAGCAAAAATTGACTTTGGTTTATTAATTTATGTTGGAATTGGTATAAATGATATAAAAATAGATTATAATAAGATTGTCAACAAACTTTTAAATTTAAGAATATTTGAAGATGAAAATAAGAAGTTAAATCTAAATATTAATGATGTAGATGGAAAAGTTTTGTTAATTTCACAATTCACTCTCTTTGGTGATGTATCATCAAGTAATAGACCATCATTTTCAAAAAGTGCTAAATTTGAAGAGGCAAAAGTAATCTACTATAATCTTTACAAAGAATTTAAAAATAAAATTAAAACATTAAGTGGTAATTTTGGAGCAAACATGAGTGTAACTTATACAAATGTTGGGCCCGTAACTATAACATTAGAAATGGAGTAATGTATATGATATCCAGACCAAAAGGAACGAATGATTTACTACCAGCAGAAAGCCAAAAATTTGTGAAACTTACAAATTTTACACATAAATTTATGAAAAAATATAATGTTGAATTTATAAGAACTCCAATCTTTGAATCGTATGAATTATTTCATAGAAATGGTGAACTGTCTGATATGGTTACTAAAGAAACATACGACTTTTTAGATAGAGCAAATCGAAAATTGACTCTTCGACCTGAAGGAACAGCTGGAATAGTAAGAAGCTATGTTGAAAACAAAATATTTAGTCCAGGACATTTTTCTTCATATTATTACATTGGACCATTTTTTAGATATGAGAGACCTCAAAAAAATAGATACAGAGAGTTTTATCAAATTGGTGTTGAGCTAATTGGAAATAAACATTTTACCCAAGATGCAGAATTAATCTCTATGGCATATAATTTTCTCAAAGAAATTGGAATAGAAGATTTCAAATTAAAAATTAATTATTTAGGAAATCATAAAGAGCTTTCCAAATTTAAAATTGATCTATCAAATTATTTAAAACCCTTAAAAGAAACTCTATCAAAAGAATCACAGTTAAGAATAGAAAAAAATCCTTTGAGAATTCTGGATTCGAAATCAGAGATAGATAGAAAATTATTAGTTAATGCTCCAAAAACTTTAGATTATATTTCACCAAAGCAAACTAATGAATTTCAACAAACTTTAAAAATTTTAGATAAAAAAAATATTTCATACGAAATAGATCATACTTTAGTCAGAGGAATAGATTATTACTCAGAAATTGTGTTTGAATTTCAAACTTCTGAATTGAATTCATCGAGCCATAATGCTATTGGAGGCGGAGGAAGATATAATGATCTGGTAAATGAATTAGGTGGACCTAAGGTATCAGGAGTTGGATTTGCATTTGGTGTTGAAAGAATGCTTAATTTAAAAAATAATTTAAATTCTCTACCCGAAAATATCGACATTTTCTTAACATATATAGATGATGAAGACTCAGTTGATTCTTACATTATTTTTAGTAATCTAAGAATGCAGAATTATAAAGTATATTTTGGATATAAATCAAACACTCTTAAAACTGAAATTAAAAATGCATTGGGACTTGGTTCTAAATACCTTTTAATTTTTGATTCAAAGATTTCAGGTAAAGGCATTGTTCAAGTAAGGAATTTGCAACAGCATAGTCAAGTTGAATTGAAATATGAAGAATTAGATGCATATTTAAGAGAAAATCTTGAGGTAAAAAAATGAAAATAACTCATAATAATAATCAATTAAATATTGCTGACGTTGGTTCAGAAGTCTCTCTAAGAGGATGGGTATCTAAATCTAGACGAATGGGTGGATTGATTTTCATTGATTTAAGAGATCAATATGGCATCACACAATTAACAATAGATCATCAATCACATAGTTACGAAAAAGCTATGTCTTTAAGACAGGAATTCGTAGTTTATATTACGGGGATCGTAGTAGAAAGAAAATCAAAAAACCTATCTCTAAGAACTGGAGAAATCGAAGTTCAGATTGATGAAATTGAAATCATCAATTCAAGTGAGAATCCTCCAATTCAAGTCATTGATATAACTGACTCTTTAGAAAGTACGAGACTAAAATACAGATATTTAGATTTAAGAAGACTAGAACAGAAAAAGTTTATAATTATGAGATCAAAAATTTCTCAGGCTATCAGAAAAGCACTTTTAAGTAAAGATTTTCACGAATTAGAAACTCCTATATTAGGTAAATCAACTCCTGAAGGAGCTAGAGATTTTCTTATTCCTTCAAGAATTTATGAAAACCAATTTTACGCATTGCCACAATCTCCTCAAATATTTAAACAATTATATATGATCGCTGGCTTTGAAAAATATTTTCAATTTGCAAGATGTTTTCGTGATGAAGATTTAAGAGCTGATCGTCAACTTGAGTTTACTCAAATTGATATTGAAGCTTCCTTTGTTACTCAAGAAGATATTATTGAACTGATTGAGATGATTATGGTTTCTTCGTTTGAAGAAGTCTTAAAAATGAAAATCCAATCTCCTTTCTCAAAAATAACATACGAAGATGCAATAAAAATATACGGTACTGATAAACCAGATACTCGTTTTGATTTGCTAATTGAAGAGTTTGATAAATCTTATAAAGATTCTAATTCTCCTCTTTTTTCACTAGAAAAACAGGCATATATAATTGTTGATAAATTATTGTCTAGAAAAGATTTAGAACACTTAGCGCAAATTCATAAAACACATGGTGGAAATATATTAACTTACGTCAAAAAAAGTGTTTCTGGATTTAGCGGTCCTCTAACGAAACACCTTGAAGAAGAACAATTGCTTACATTACTAAGAAAAAAAGAGCAGACATTGTTATTATCAACAGGTAATTTCAATCAGGTTTTTGAACCATTGGGGGCGGTTCGTTCAAAATTAGGAAAAATATTAGAAATAGTCGATAAAAATAAATTTAATTTTTTATGGGTTACTGATTTTCCACTATTTGAATATAGTCAGGAGGATGATCGTTTATATGCGAGACATCATCCTTTCACTTCACCACAAAATGAAAAAGAAATGATAGAGGAGCCTCTTAAAGCAAAATCAAAAGCGTATGATCTTGTTTTGAATGGATATGAAATTGGTGGTGGATCAATACGAATATTTAAAGAAGAAGTTCAACAAAAAATGTTTGAGATGCTTAACTTGAATCCATCAGAAATATCTTCTAAATTTGGGTTTTTTACCGAGGCACTTAGATATGGAACACCTCCTCATGGAGGAATTGCACTTGGTTTGGACAGATTAGTTATGTTAATGACTGAAACTGAAAATATAAAAGATGTTATAGCTTTTCCAAAAACTCAAAGTGCAAGGGATTTAATGATGGATTCACCAAATGAAGTGGAAAAAATCCAATTAAAAGAATTGGGGATAAAGGTGAAAAAATGAAGACTATTATTGTTGCTGGAGGATGTTTTTGGGGTGTTGAGGCATACTATAAACAGCTAAAAGGAGTAATTAAAACCACTGTCGGATATATTGACGGAAATAAAATGAATCCAACATATGAGGAGGTTTGTTCTGGAATTACAAATCATACAGAAGCATGCGAGATTACGTACAACTCAAACGTAATTTCCTTGAGAGAGATTTGTGATCACTTATTTAGAATATCTAATCCATTTTCAAAATTTAGACAAGGTAATGATGTCGGAAAACAATATAGAACAGGCATCTATTACAATAATACTGAAGATAAAAACATCATTGATAATTTCATGAAGGAATATTTTCTAGATGATATCGGAAAAGTAAGAACAGAAGTGAAAGAATCCAAAGATTATAGCCTAGCGGAAAATTATCATCAAGATTATTTAGATAAAAACCCGTATGGGTATTGTCATGTAGATTTAGGCTTAGCATCAAATGAAGAAAAAAAATAATGAAATATTAAAAAAAACTTTAACTATATTAAGTTTTGCTTATTTTTATCTTTTTATCGTTTCAGTTTATCCAACTGATTATTCAACCACATTACCAGGTGATACCAAAGCTACTGAAGAAATATTTAAAATTGAAAACTATAATGTCTTTTCAATGGATACAATTTTTGTTATAACGTATAGTCCTCTGACTTATTTACAAAAATCGATCATTGAATTTATTAGTAATGATAATATTTCTAAAACAAATGATTTTGATAAAGAAAATAATAATATTGAAAGATATCAAATTGGACAAATTCAAAAACAAAATTCCTTTAATAAAAGTGCGATATTAGCTTATAAAAAGGCAAATAAGTTTATTGATTATAGTTTTCATGGATATGTAAATTTGTCAAACTCATCAAATGATATCAAAGTTGGGGATATAATAAGAACAATAAATGATATTGAACTAGTTGAGGGAATTGACTTTCAACAATTTCAGTCGATCAATATTTATAAAATTGAATTGATAAGAAAAAATAAAATGGTAACATTAGAATATCAAAATCAAAATCCTGATATTAAATTATATTTAGATTCTTATTATGAAATCAATTCATCGATCCCTGCAATTTCATTAAGCAATGAATTAGATTTTATCGGAGGTCCATCTGGAGGATTGATAACTGCACTATCTATATATGCATCATTAAAACAATTAGTGTTAAAATATAAGATCTCAGGTACAGGGGTTATTTCATTAAACGGAGAAGTCAAACCAGTTGGAGGATTAATTCAAAAATATTATACTGCCTACTCGAATTCAGATTTCTTTATGATTCCCTCTTCTCAATTAGAAATATTTAATTCAGTTGAAAACTCAAAAATTATTCCGATAAGTAATTTTGATGAAGCAATAAATTTTTTGGAGAATTTAAAATGAAAAAAAGATTTAAAGAAATTTTATCAAGATTTATGAGATTCATTAACCTTCAAAAAAAACTAAATAAAGAAATGAAAATATCTACACTTTTTAAGGTTACGTTTTTATCTTTTAGTATAAGTTTATTATTTACTTTAACGCCCTTATTATTAATAACCAATCTTTTAATTCTATATAATTTAAGAGACCTTTTGGTTTTATTAATGTTAATTCTGATTTTTATTGGAATTCAAATTTATTTCCATTATTACAGAATTTTTTTATCTAGATATCAAATAGATCTTACAAAATATAACTTGAAATTCATAATAGGATATGAAAAAAAAATTGTTAGCTTGATTTTTATCTTTTTCGCTATAATAGTATTGGCGGTGTTTATATGAAAAAAGGTTACTTTTATATATTTTTGTTGATTTTTGCAGATCAAGCAACAAAGTTTTTGGCGAGATTTTTTTATACAGGTAAAGAAATATTGATTCTCGATAATATTCTAAGGATTTCTTATGTTGAGAACAGAGGAATTTCTTTTGGTTTACTTCAGGGACAAAATTTATTATTTATTATTGTTACAACAATTGCTTTGTTATTTTTTGGTTATTTATATTTGAAAATAGATTTTAAATCAAAGAAATTGTATTCAATATCTGTAATTCTTTTTCTGTCTGGAACCTTTGGTAATGCATTGGATAGAATTTTTTATGGCTTTGTTATTGATTTTATGAATTTCCCATTTTTAAAGATTCCGTTAGAAGTAATAGGACTACCTAATTTTTATAATAATTTTGCTGACATGTACTTGTTTTTCGGCTTAATAATATTTTTTATTGATTCATTAAGAGAAAGAAAAAACAAAATATGAAAAGTATAATATTAAAAGAAAACGAAGGAATGAGATTAGATATTTACTTGAAGGGAAAAAATGAAAAAATATCTAGGAGCTATATAAAAAAGTTAATAAAAAACGGTAATGTATTAGTTAATGGTCAAAGAAATAAGTCTGGATATATCATTAAAGAAGATGATCTGATTGTAATAAATTTTCCTGATAAAGTATCTATAGACCTAGAACCAGTTAATTTAAATCTAGATATAGTTTATGAAGATGATTTTGTAGCAGTGGTGAATAAAAGAAGTGGTTTGGTAGTTCATCCGTCATCAACATATAAAAAAACTACATTAGTTCATGGACTATTATATCAACTAAAAGATTTATCAGATATTAATGGTACTATTAGACCTGGAATAATTCATAGAATAGATAAAGATACATCAGGTCTTATATTAATTGCAAAAAATAATGAAGCTCATGCATATTTATCTGAAGAAATAAAAAAACATCAGGTAAAAAGAAAATATTTTGCTATAATCAAGGGCCATTTAAAAGAAAAAAAGCTTGATATAGAATTACCTATATCTCGGCACAAGATTAATAGAATAAAAATGGCAGTTAATAAAGAGGGAAAATACGCACTAACGCATATAAAAAAACAAGAAAGTTACGAAAATTATTCTTTATTAGATATTGAGTTAAAAACAGGAAGAACGCATCAAATAAGGGTACATTTATCACATATCGGATTTCCGATTCTTGGTGATCCAGTTTATGGAAAAAAACTTAATGATTATGGACAATATTTGCATGCTTATATGATTTCATTTATTCATCCAAATACAAAAGAAGAACTAACATTTAAAACTAAATTACCTGAGGAATTTGAAAAAGTATTAAAACTCTAGTAATTTTGTTACATTTTTAAAGTTCATTTTTGCTATTTCTGGAAGATTACTTAATTTTCCTTCTTGAATTAATTCTTTAAGTTGGTCATCAACTAATGTTGATGCTCCCTTTTTCAGAGTCATTTTAATTTTTTTAGAATATTCATCTAATTTTATTAAAAACGCATATCGTGCTATTATTGATGCAACAGCAACAGAGATATGGATTGACTCAGCCTTTGTATAAAAATTAATTTTTCTATATACAAGAGTTTCATTTGAAAGATAATTGAAATATAAATTGGGTTGACAAAATTGATCTAATATTACAGGAACACTTTTATTTACTTTTGATAAAGTTTTAATAATTGCTTGATTATGTAATAATGCTTTCATTTTATTTAAGTTGATTGATTTCTTTGAAAGTTGATTATACTTTAATGGAGATAATATTAACAGAGTATGTTTAATTTTTTGCGCTAATTTTTTTCCAATTTTAAGAATTGTAGGATCATTAATCTGTTTGGAATCTCTGATGTTTAATGATTCAAGAAATGGAATTTGTGACGGATCAATAAAAGCTGCACATACTACAACTGGACCAAAAACATCACCTGTTCCTACTTCATCTGAACCTACTGCCTCATAATAAGATAAGTTTAAATGTTTTTTTATCAGAATAATTTCTTTATCAATTCTATTTCCTTGTAATAACACTTTCCCTGATTTATATGCTAAAATATGAGTCTCAAGATGTTTAGCGTGAAAAAGAAGATAGGGGTTCTTATCTTCCAAAAGATGATTCACATAAAGTTTATTTAATTTATCTAGCTGAGTTTCATTAACTGACATTGAATAGTATTTCATAGTATTATTATATCATAAAAAGAGATAATTAAGGAGTTTTAAGTGGCTTTTGATAGCGATGTTCTTGAATTAAATATAGAATTAGAAAAAATTTCTAAACATGCTTTGGGATTAAGAGCAAAAACAAAAATTTTATCACAAAACATTTCTTTTGATAATGCGTTAATTAAAGAATCTCTAGATAATATAGACAGTCTTATTGAAATTAATAATACTTTTAATAAAATTCCTTTAATTGAAAACTATGATATCTTAAAACTTTTGGAATTAATAGTGAAAGGATATTTTTTAAATTTAGACGAGTTAAAGAATGTATATAAAACTGTATTAACTTCAATTGAAATACTTAACTTTAAAAAAATAGTAAAAAAAGGTCTTAAAGATAACAGTTTTTTTACAAAAAATAAACCATCAGATCTATCCAAACTCAAAGTAAAACTAGATGTGTATTTAGATAAAAATGGAATAATTAAGGATAATGCGACTGAGGATTTATATAAAATTAGAAAAAAAATTGAAAGAAATGAAAAGTTATATGTTGAAAATATAAATGAAGAATTAAAAAAACATAGACAATATCTAAGTAATAACATAGTTTATAATAGGGGAAATTCATTATGTATAGCAATTAAAGACAAATATAAAAATAAAGTAAAAGGAAATATAATTGATATATCTAATACAAAGCAAACTATTTATATCGAGCCGTCATCTTCATCAAACTTACGACAAAAGAAACTTATATTAATAGAGCAAGAAAAAAATGAAATAAAACTTATATTAGAAAAAATTTCATTGTTAATAAAATTAAATAAATCTGAATTAGTAGAATTAGTTGATATGCTAACATTTTATGATATTTACCAAGCAAAAGCAGTATATTGTAATAGAAAATATTATTCAAGGCCAAATTTTTCTTCTAAAGAAATTAATTTAATAAATGCTCGACATCCTCATTTAAAAGGCAAAGTTGTTCCAATAAATATTACTTTATCAAAAGAAAGTAAAGCATTATTTATTACAGGCTCAAATACTGGAGGAAAAACTGTTGCGTTAAAAACTGTCGGACTTATTCAATTATTAGGACAGTTAGGTTTGTATATTCCTGCTGAAGAGGGCTCTAAAATTATGGTTTTTGAAAATCTCTTTGCTGATATTGGGGACTACCAATCTATTCATCAGAATTTGTCAACATTTTCAAATCACCTAAGTAAACAAATCCGTTTCATAAATCATTCAAATTCTAAAACTTTAATATTAATTGATGAAATAGGTTCGGGAACAGATCCACAAGAGGGAGTATCTATTGCAAAGGCAATTATGAATGAATATTTGACTAAAGGAGCAATGCTTTTTGTAACTACTCATTTTCAAGCAATAAAAGAATATGCAATAACAAATAATCTAAAAATCGCTTCAGTTGCTTTTGATTTAGAATCTCTCACACCACTTTATGAAATCGTTGAAGGTATTTTTGGACAATCACATGGACTTGATATTGCCAAAAAGTTGGGCTTACAAAAATCAATATTAGAAAATTCACAAGAAATTTTTAACAACAATCTTTCAAAAACTGATAAACTTTTAATTGAGTTACAAAAAAAAGAAAAAGATATATTAAATAAAGAAACAAAATATATGATTGAAAAACAAATGTTTAATAAGAAAATTCAAGATTTTGAAAACAAAAGACTAAATTTTGAGAAAAAGAAACAAAGTATTATTGAAGTTGCTTTAAAGAAAAAAACTGATGAATTAGATAAAAAGATCAAGAAAGTAAAAAATTATTTAAAAGAGTTATCAAAAAAACAAATTAATTTTAATGACTATTCTCGAATTAGAGGCAAAATTAATAATCTTCAATCAAAAAAAGTAAAGATAAATAAAACTAATTTTGAAATTGGAGATCAAGTAAAAGTAGAAAGATATGACCAAGTGGGAACAATTATAGATAAGAAAAAAAACAAATTCAAAGTTGTATTGGGACAATTTGAAATATATTTTGAATCAAAAGATTTAGTTCCTAATAATGACATCTTAAAAAGAGAAGAAAAAAGAATTAAAAATAATACAGTAAAAAGAACTAATCATAATTTAAATTTAGATTTAAGAGGATACAGATTTGAAGAAGTTAAATTTGCTCTTGAAAAACATATTGATGATTTAATTTTGTCAAATATCAAAGAATTCTCTGTTATTCATGGATTTGGAACAGGTGCAGTAAAAAAAGCAGTAGATGAATTTATTAAAGGAAAAGATTACATAAAATCACACCGTTTGGGGAAAGAAGGAGAGGGTCTTGCTGGAGTTACCGTTATAGAACTTAAATAACAAAATAGGCTTGAAAAAAAATAACTAAAATATTATACTTTATATAGACTATACTAGGGAGATTTAAAATGAATGAATATAAAGGACAAGAATACAAAAGTTTCGTTGGTGAAAAAGGATTATCAATTGTTTTATATTATGCTACTTGGTGTGGACCATGTAAAATGTTGAAGCCTGTTCTCGAAAAAATAGATAAAGAATTAAATGAAGTTAATTTTGGTAGAATAGACATAGATGAATATAGAGAACAAGCAAAGGAAGTATTAATAAAAAGTGTACCAACTGTATTACTCTATAAAGATGGAAAAGAAGTTGATCGAAAAATGGGTTACCAACCAAAAGAAAAATTACTTGGTTGGATTAATAATTTGAATAAGTAAGCACTCATAGTGCTTTTTATTTTAATGAAAAGGAAAAAATATGGATGGAATATTTTTAATTAACAAATCAAAAAATATGTCCTCATTCGAAGTCGTTAAGCATATCAGAAAAAAATTTAATGTTTCAAAAGTAGGACACGCTGGAACT
>Ga0213860_10000357_pt1 | contig 18231 bp, 30 predicted proteins | sample PICome_3_FD_160118 | JGI IMG/M metagenome (GOLD analysis project Ga0213860, IMG submission 160118) | Coastal seawater microbial communities near Pivers Island, North Carolina, United States - PICO550 | ecosystem: Environmental > Aquatic > Marine > Coastal | place: USA: North Carolina...
CACTGCTAAAATGTAGTAAGCATTTCCTTGTGGGCCAGTTAAATCGATTTCGATTTTGCCGTTTGATTTTGGTTTTTTTACTATCATAACTTATCTCTTATTTACATAGTAAATATACGAAAAAAAGCCGAGAAAAACAAGCAAAAAGTGAATTATTTTTGATTAAATTATTTTACTTTTGAGAATTGAATTCAATATAAAACTGGCAACTTGTTGGTGTCCTTTGAAACTCCAATGTCCTCCTTCTGATTGGGGTTGTAACTCGAATTTATGCTTGTGCCAAAAGTTATTTTCTGATGGATAGTAGAAAGAATTTACTCCGAGTTTATTTAAATGTGAATTGAAGTGATTAAATATGGTTTGGTAATAATTAAGTAAGTTATTTGTCAAATCAGTTCTTGCTGAATGAAAAGAATCCCATTCTTCATTTGGCATTGGAAAGTAAGAACCAGAAGGCCATCCTTTGTAAAATGATAATGTATCTCTAACAAAAGGGGAACGAACAGAATATGTATCAAACATAAAAACATAATCACCCTTTTCGATATTTTCTAAATTAGTTATAATACTGAATATTATATTTTCATTAGAATATCCCATACAAGATAAATTAATTTCTTCTAAGTTTAACTTCTCAGAAACTATTTGAGATACTATTTTATTTTTATCATCAATTTTATCTCTACATCCTGTACCATGTATGAATGAATCACCGAAAAACCAAGCTTTTTTCATTTTGTTGGAATGATGATTTCCATTACAGGTTGTCCTTTTTCAACAGATTTGAGCTTCCATCCTTGCTCTTCCATTGATTGAATCATTACCTTATTATTGTATTTCTTTGGAAATGTTTTAGTAACTTTTGTCATAATAAATCATTAGGTGTGTTTCTGTATATTCTATATGAGTCTTCATCAAAATGTTCTGTTGATACTTCAAATATTGTTGAGTTATCTTCTAAAGCTATAAGTTGATGAGGTAATCCTCTTTTAATTAATACTGAATCTCCTACCTTAATGATTCTACTATCATGTTGTCCTTCCTCTACATCAATCCAATTAAATTGGAATGAACCTGATTGTACATACCAAGTTTCTTTCTTCAACAAATGATAGTGCATAGAAAAATGAGAACCTTTTTTTGGAAATACTAAAAGTTTACCACAATAATCTTCATCATTGTGAATCCAAAGTTCGTGCCCCCAAATCTTTTCTACTCTTTTTGGTGGTTTAATATCTACTGGTATTATCATATTTGTTTAATTTATTCGTATTCAAACTCGAATCCATTTTCTTGTCTATCCAAGTCATCATATATCCTTTCTAATTCATTTATGGCATTAGATACCATATCCCAGTCCATTTCATCCCTTGCATCTTCAAGATTTATTAGGATTCTTTGTATTTCTTCCGATAAATTGGCCATTATAAGTAATGTAAATTAAGTAGTACTTTGTATGTGATTAAATATAGTGTTTTTTAAATTTTATGCCTTTTTTATCAAAAAAATTAATTATTGAATCTGCAATAATCTTATGAGCTTCTAAAGATGGGTGGTAATTATCTGTATGTGGATATACATCTGCGATTGAAAAATTATCTAATGTATCCTGCCACTTATCCCATTCTTTATATTCTTTACCATCACTACCAATTAGTGGAATAGTTCTATCTTTTATATAATCAAATTCAGATAATATATTACTACTATCTTTATGCCAAGAATCTAAAAAGAATAAGTGATGATTTTTTTCAATTTTTTTAAATTTATTTATTATAATTTTTTCTAAATTAATTTTTGCTAAATCTGAAAATAAGTTTTTAACTTTATTATATAGTGATTGTATATTTTCTTGTCTATTTATTTTTGAATCATTTATAAGTGTTTCAAAGTACTCATCTCGTTTACCTTCAAAAGTAAATAAATCATCTAATGTCTCATGAGACATATTTAGTATTATATTTTGATATCTATTAACCCAATCCATTAAATCAAATATGGAAATCCATTCTGATTGTAAACATACAGGACAATTACAAGAATAATCATAGTGATATGGATTACGATTTAAATTTGTTTGTTGTAAAACGATTACCTTTGGATGAACACCACTATCAATTGTATTTTGTATGTGCCTTAAACTACTTGCAAGATTACCACCATTTTCTTCACTAACATATGATTCAATTCCATAATGTTTTGAAACCAACCCAGCGAATCTATTTTGTTCTCTAAATTTCACAGATGATTCATCTGTTATTTTTAGAATATCTTGGTGGTGATGATTAGATTTTCTTGCTTCTATCCACTTTGGTATTTCTTGGAATAATTCTAATCCCTCTCCCCAAGTGTAAGAACAACCCGCAAATATAATTGGGTTATAATCCATAACTTTTGTTTTTATCTTCCTTGTCCTCGATACTTCTTCTTGTAATTTACCGAGTTCTTGGAGTTTGAGTTTTTGCTTTTAGCGTGAACTCCAGGTCTCTTCTTCTTTGCAGTTTTGAAGTGATTTCCTAAATTAAATGCCATTAATTATTTTTTAATAAGTTTATTTCTTTTTAACGCTCTTGCAGTTTCAATCCACTTTTTACCAATCGGATTGTAAACTTTTTTTCGAATGAATGAGTTAACCGCTTTCTGTACTTGTTTAGCGATAGGTTTGTAAACTGTGTTATCTACAATTCTAAAGTTATTACCGAATAAGTTTTGGAACTTACCTAAGTTGTTTTGAACATCTTTCCAAGATTTTTCTAATAAATCATCTGGTAGAACTCTTTCTCTTTTTTGGTTTCTTTCTTGAGCTACTTCGAGTGAAGTATTAACGAATACCATGTAAGTATCATAACCTAAACTTTCTGCGTATTTCTTATTCTTCGCAATTTTACTATACACATGACCAGTACCATCGATAATCATTCCTAATCTACCTGCTTCATAAAAAGATTTTTGTTTTGCAGTTAGTTGTTTTGCTCTATCTCTGATACCACCTGGTGTTTTTGTAATTTTATCCCATAGTTCTGGCTCTTCTTTTTCGATTCTTGCCAAATCTTTTGGGTCAATACCATTTTTCTTTAAACCTTGTTCAAATGCAGAATCTGAATTTACTGATTTAAGACCTGTTGATGCGAATGATGATTTGAGTTTTTTATCAATACCGAAAATTTCCATGGCAGTAAATGATTTGCCTGAACCAGGCCCTCCTGCCATGAAAACACATTTGAGAATACCAGGGTCATCAACACCCTCGATAATCATCTGTTCGATAATAGTTTCTTTGATGTTCAATAGTTCATCTTCGATATCATACATTGAATCGAGAACTACTGCTTCGGTAAGTAATGATTTTAAACTCATTAAATATACTCCTTATTTTTTGTTATAAAGTGAGTAAACTTTATTTACCAATGTTGATTTTTTGATTGATAAATCTAAATCAACTCCATGGTCTTGTTTAGCTGCATCCACTAACTGTTGTTTCGTTAATGAATTCAACTTAGATTTAGTTGGTTTACCTTTGATTGCTTGAACAACATCTTGTAACTCATCAACTACATCTTCTACCTCGTCAACAACTTTGTTAACACGAGTTTTAACAGCCTTAACTGTTTTCTTTACTTTAGCTTTCGCTTCAGCAACTTCTTCCTTGACATCATCGATTACATCTTCGATATCATCCGCGATATAATCGCCATCTTTGTCTTCAATCTTACCAGTTTTGATAAGAAAGTAATAAACACCAGCTGCTACAGCAACGATGCCTAAAATAATTAGAAATGTTTGCATTTTGATTTCTGTTTTTAATTATTAATAATTGTTTGTAACTTATTATAAATATATACGAATCATAAAAACCTATATCAGAGTCTCTGTGTTTAACAATTTCCATCCATCATTTATTTGTTTATCAAAAAACTTAAACATATTGGTTTTAAAATTGTTTGGATTAGAAACCCACAATGAGTTTTCATCATCTCCATATTCATTTCCTTTCAAGCTTCCCCACAAACTTGGGATACTTGATGGTTGTGGTGGAACATATGTATTTATTCCTTCTTTTTGTAATTGAAAAGAAAAATTCATATCTTCACCATAATTATGTGGTATTTCATCAACTCTCCAAAAGAAATCTAACCATTCTTTTTTGAAAAACCAATTATGAACCACATAATCTACTTGTGTAACTTTTTTATTTGGCTCACACCAACCAATTCTTTGATAATTATTTTCATATTGTTTTGATGAATTAAATATGTAACCACAAGTTCCATATAATCCTGGTTGTTTCCAAAACTCAGAAAAGCAATTCTCAATCCATAATGAACCTGGTATCGTATCATCATCAATGATACAAACAAATTCATTTTTAGCTTTTTTAGCAACATTAAATCTTTCCCAAACACCTTTATTATTAGATGTGTTATCGCATACTAAAATCTCATCAATATGTACTGATTGATTTTCTATACTCCTAACTTGTTCTTCAAATAAATGTGTTCTTTTGTATTTTGTAAGTACTACTGATATCATTATCTAAATGTTGCTTATTTATCTTTGAATATTTTTCTATTTGTTTTTGAGGTGGATGATATAAATGTAATATTGTTCCACCCAATCTTCTCCAATTTACATTTTTTGATAAAATCCAATGTCTATAATCATCTTCACCACCCCAACCTTCGTACTTGGTATTCATCAATCCTAATTTTTCAAATACCTTTTTACTAACCATCCAAATACCACCAATACATTTACCATCCGAACCACCCATTAAATGATTACCATCTCTTCTTTCAAATGTTGGTAAATCATAACAATGTAAGTAAGGTAAGATATAATCATATGTTTCGTGATATATCATTCTGTATGCAGTTTTTATATTTTCATATTCTAACAATATTATATCAGAATCTATGATACATAAAACATCTTCTGTTGAATTTTCTATACCAAAATTTATAGTTTTGGATTGATTGTGTGGAAGTGATTGTTTTTGAAAAATAGATGGAAGAGTTCCATTGTATGTTTTTTCATCACCAACCTCAACTACCAAAAACTTTTCATTTGGAAACTTTTCTGTATAAAACTTTGTAACTTTATCCAAGTTTTTTTCTCTACCAACTGAATCTTTTCTGTATGGAAAAATAAACTGAATCATATTATTGTTTTATCTTTTTTAAAATCAAACTCACTAAAGTTGATATTATTTTTTAATAAATAGTACCCAAGTGGTATTCCTTCACCATATCCAATACCTCTACCTTTGTATCTTCTTGCAGGGCCATCATCTGTTCCCATTGTAACTGATTCCCATGTTGATTTGAAAGAAAGTAAATCATTATAAAGATTCTTAATTGATTCTGAATATGGAATGTACATAAAAATCTCTTGTACATTTGGAACTTTTTCAATATCATTCCAAATATTTTTTATAGATTCTGGTAAGTTTTTTACTTCAGTATATTTGAAATCAGGCCACAATCTGTAAAATAAAAAAGTATTTGAATCAAAATCAAATAATTCATAATCAACTGAATTTATAACATCAACATCAACATATAATATATTTTGTTCTATATCAATACAATGTTTTAGAGAAACCAATAATTTATCATAAAAACTAAATGGCTCATTTGTATAAGGTATTATATTATAACCTTCCCAATATGATGGATAATCAGTACATACAGTTAAATCAATTTCTTTTTTGATTTTACTATATTTTTTTGAATATTTTTCACCAACACATAGAGTTAAAACTCTCATTACATTAAGTTTTTCTTAAAAAAATTATACTCCTCAAATTGAATATCGTTTTTTATTAAACAAACAGATAGTGCAAATCCCTCTGAACTACCAATTCCATATTTGTGATATTTTGTTACAGGTTTTCCTTTAGATTGTACATCTTTTACTGTTTTAAGTAAAGATTTTTCCCACAATGGTTTAACATATTTCAAATCAGATAAAAGGCTTTCTGATTTATCAGAGTAAGGAAAGAATAAAACTTCTTCGTGTATGTTTGGAATAGGATAGTAATCTAATTTATCCCAAAGAAAATCACCCAACCAATCATGTACAAATAGTAATTCTAAACTTTCATATGTACTATATGGCCAATCTAACCATAACCATGGAATTAAAACCTTATCACTTTGGATTTTATGAATCAATTTATCTCTTATAATAGGTGAATCAATATCATAGTATAAAACATCCTCTTTATTCTTAACAGATAACTCAACAGCAAAAATAATCTTATCCATATAACTCATTGGATTTTGATTATATTTGTATGTTAGGCAATTTGCAAAATAGTGCGGTTTATCCGTAAGGATATGTAGTTTTTCATTTTCAGAAAAACTATTAGCAACTGATGAATATTTTTTAGAAAACTTTTCACCAATCGAGAAGCTCGAATGTATCATATGAACATATGTTCATTATCATCTATATTAACATCATCATCATCAACTTGAGTTCTTTCAACACCCAAGAAACTTAAACATGAAAGTAATATTGATACTAATAATATTTTTAATTTACTCTTCACCGTATAAACTCCATCTTTTTTCTGGTTCTGGTTCTATTACTACTTCTTCTTTATCTACAATGTAAACATATCCTTCACGAGCATCCATGTAGAATTGTGTTTTACCTGTATCTTGGTAAATGAACTCAAGAACATCAGTTAAAGAATCTAATGTAACCGTAGTGTTGGAAAGAGGAGCCCACCTATCACCAGGTGGTACTCTCTTTGCAACTTTCGTTTTTACTTCGTTTTCTTGTATTTGAGGTTCTTTACTCATTACTCTATCACTCTTAATACTCTACTTTCTTTTGCACTACTTACTTTGTATTCAATCTGAACTCCACTATCCTCAAAATCTTTTACAACTCTTGATTCAGCTTCTGTTACTGATTGTGCATCTACCAAGTAGATTTCTTTAGCTTTTTTGTCTTTGCCGTTTTTAAGTGTTGCCACCACTACTTCTACTGTAACTTCGAAAAATTTACTCATAATTTTAGTTTTATATTAATATATATTTATTTGTTACACAAAGATACGAAAATTTTAGTTAATTTCCAAATTTTTGTCCAAAAAATTCATAATTCTTTTTAACTGACTCATCATTACCCTCTACATCAATGGTATCTTGTTCTGTTGGGAAGATTGCCTTAACAGGACATTCAGGTATACATGCTCCACAATCTATACATTCTTTAGGATTTATATAAAGTTGTTTTCCCTTGAGCTCTTCTTCACTCATACCATCAACTTCCATTCCTCTACCAGATATATCAATTGGGCCATGGATACAATCCACAGGACAAACTGTAACACAAGCTGTATCACATACTCCATCACAAGCTTTTCCAATTATAAAACTCATATTAATTTATCAGATTGTTTTAGTTTAGAAATTTTATGATTAAAATCATACAATTCATTTGCCTTTTCTAAAGTCCTAAGACATAGTAATTTTTTACCATTAATATTTGGATGTCCTGCTTCATCCTCGGCCATTCTCATTTTTTTACCAAAATATTTACCCTTTTGGATATAATCTAACCATGCATCAAACAAAGGATGTTCACTCTCAGGATGTGTTACAAATTTATTTAGATTAAGTTTATTAAATCTTTTATATTTTTGAACATCTTCTTCCATTCTGAAATAATTTACATAAACATAATCAATATTTTTTGATTCTAAATATTCTTGTAAAATAATCATATGATTCAAAGTTCTGAAAGATGCATATGGTTCTATTATCAATTGACTAAAATCAGGTGTTTGATTTAATTTATCAAATGGTGTCGAGTAGAAAACATTAGTTTTTAAATGTAAAACCCAAGAACCTTCTTTGTTATCGGTATGTCTACCTATTACTGCATTGTTAAACTCATCAGTATCATTACCATAGATATTTTTATAGTAATCAGGTATCTCAGAGTATCTTGCCGAATCTTCAAAAGCAGTTAGTGATGTTCTACTATGTCCACTCCATTGTACAATACAAAAATCAGGTAGTTCTCCCTTATCTTCTAAATCTTGTAAACGATTCCATGTTTCATAAAATATCGCATCATTACCTTTACCATCAGCTGCATCTGATATAAAATAATCTATATCTTTTCTTTTATTATCAATAAAATTATTAAATTCTTTTTCATATAAATTTGGAACTGAATATTGAAGAAATGGTGGTTGGTTTAACCAATATTTTTTCTTATATCCATACAAATGTTCTACAATTGAACTATCAAATAAATCATCGAATGATATATTGTGATGATTTTTATTTAATTCAAAATGTACATAAAATGGCCAAGAAACTCTGTGACTTCCAAGTTGAGGCCAAGCATAAGATGTAGAATGGGAACATCCATTTATATAAATCTTCATTAAATAAACCTATTTTAGTATTCGTATTCTTTTTTAGGTCCTGATAAATTTCCGTTAATTAAAAATGAACAATTAAAACACAACATTCTTAGGTTTTCATATTTGTGGTTCTTTCTATCACCATCTTCAAAATCCAAAACTAAAGGAACTTTTCCATCAGTAACTCTTTTTTCTTCAAATCCGCAATTGTTACATTTTTCTAACATATATCCATTGTTCAGTAATCTTTGTTTTAATTTCCAAACAGGATAATCAGGATATTTTCCTTTTAGAATATCATCTAAAGAATATTTTCCTCTTTTGATGTTATAGCCTTTTCTGATACCAGTACCATCGGGATTTTTTAAATCTTCAAAGATACCATATTTTCTTGCGTATTTTTTATAAGTGTTATAAGATACACCAAGTAATCTCGCTGCTTCCATAGCAGAACGAGCTTTGTTTTGTGCATCTTTTATTTCAGATTCCATTAGGGGTTTTGCACCCAATCCTCTTTTCATTCTTCTATTTGCCCCAGCTTGAGATAAGTTTTGAGTGGGGTCAAAGTTAGGGAATATTTTTTCGTCTTTATTTTCCATACTAATGTGTTTATATATAAGTATAGTGTATTATAATTTTTTGATACACTATCCTTCACTTTTTAAGAAAAAAGTGTGTTTTCTACAAAATTATTTAACTTATGAAATGCGGAATAAGATAATGTGTGTACTAATCTTCTATTTTTGTTGAATCTTTCTATATTTTCTTTTTTAAATGATACTAAATCAATCTTAAGTAATCTCTCAAGTTCATCCATTTTTTTGTAAAACCTTCTATAATTACCTTCTATTGATTCAAACGATGAATAATCTATAACATCATCAAATAAATCAAAACCAAGTTTTCTTAGTTCTCTTTCTAAATTAGGTGGGCCTATAAATAAAGGTATTTGACGAGCCAAAAATGGTTTTATTGTTTTTTCTGTAAATGTTGTTATATCATAGTTAGATAAATCTTCATCTTTTTCAAAACCATGTGTATTTTCAGTTACTACATTTATAATTGGTTCATAACTACCATCAACTTCATTTGGTATATAACTTGAATCTTGTATATTAACAGTAATTGGCATCTGAAGAGATTTCAATTCTTCCCAATCTTGTTTTGTGAAAACATACTTAGGATAACTATGATGATACATTCCCTTAAGAAATTCTTGATATTCTTTTTGATTAAATTGTTTATCAGATTGATAAAATAAAAAAGATGTTATATTTGGTTGAGAATAATTTATGCCTCTTTTAATAAGTTCTAATAAAAAAAGGACTCGATTAGTTCTCATACTCCCATTGTAAGATAGAAATGAATTTGTATTTTTTTGAATAGAACCACCTACATAAGTTTTAGAATCTGAATGTTGATTCGTAAATGCATAAATACCTAATTCATAACCACTCAAACATTTGAAATTAGGATTATTTTTTTCCATATAATCACTAATATCACAGTCTACTATTAAATAAAAATCAAAAGGTTCTTTCGAAGATATTTCTGATAGACAATCGAGGTAAGTATCAATATTTCCACTTTCAGTAGTAACATCACATACTATTGTAGAATTAGTATATGGCCATACATCAGATGATTTAGTGTATTGTTTAACATCATTAAAGTTATCTTGGATTCCTTCTCTATGTAAGAATATTATATCATACAAACCATTTGCTGATTCAGTATTATCATAATCATATATGAATTCACCAAACAACCTTGATAGTTGAAAATCAAAATCTAAGATTCTTTTACTCACCCCTCACCACATCTAAAGTTACACAATGAGGACCACCACTAAAAGTTCTTGCATGTCTCATTTTTACAGGTAAAGTATCGATTCCCCACTTCTTTAATTCTTTCATTAATAATGTTTGATGTTCTTCTACCATAATTAACTTATCATTTATAGGTAAAATATTCATACCTAACCATGGTGAAGCTGGACACCAATCATCGAGTACTTGAGTTGGATATGGTTCTGGTGCCCATATCTTATCGAATGGTCTTAAGAATTCAGGTATATTTCTTTCATTAACTCTTGTTGGATTAAGTAAAACTTTACCCTCACCTACAAAAACAAATGTAGTATCAATATGAATATAAGCATAAACATTTTCTGCTAAATGTACATTATACTCTTCACCAAAGTTTTCTTTACAATATCTTTCTAACCACTCAGCACCTGTTTTGTTACCAGTATTTGATACTAAGTACAATAAATCATTATTATGTTTGATTACATTTGCTGCATCAAATACAGGTTCACCATCTAATAAAGTTGGTCTTGATAAATCTTCTCTCTGATATATTGAATCTAATAATTTTGGTTTTGGTGCTTCAACCCAATGTGATTGGTCAAACAAAGGTTTACAAGTTTCTGCTTCATTACTTCTATGTCTAAGTGTCATCGGTGTTGCAATAACTTTATCATTGATTACTAACATCGAATCTCTTGGACAATAATTGTAATATCCATCTACTTCCCAATCATCTGTTTTTATTGGTTGTGAGAAATCTCTTTCTAAAGGTCTGTGAACCTTTACTCCAAGTTCTATTAGTTGTTCTGAGATTCTATTTAAATCTTCTTCAGTTTCCTCAATAAGTTTTTGAGGATATAGACCACTTGGTCTGTTTTTAAATTCTTCATCCGATAAATGTGCATAATCAATATTATGTAAACACTTATCTCCTACTGTTGGTACTTGTGCATTGATTGCACTACCTACGATAATTTCTTTTAAATTACCCCATTCATTTTTTACTTGTGGTTTTATCAACTCCATATTTTGTAAATTTATACCAGGCTCTTTCATGTAAATAATAAAGAACCATTTTTGTTATTAACTCGACACCTCCAATTGCAACTCCCCATTTCCAATTACCTGTAATTATCCATGAGAGAATCATGGTATCTGATGTACCGATTATTCTCCAAGTTATTGTTTTCAACAAGTGTCTCTTTTTGCTTACCATTATAGTTTGCCGTCTTTTCTCATATTTGAACGAATCTCTGTTGCTGATATTCGTTTGATTTGTTCTGGTGGTTGATGTTCTATAATTTCATATCCCACACCTCTACCATAGTTTACTGATTCAATATCTGGTATGATTATTACCTTAACCACACCTTCTTTAATTAAATCATGTAATTCATATTCAACATTTTCTAATACCTCTTGAGATGTCCAAGGCTGTTTTTCACTTGGTTCTACATCTCTAATTGCAACACAAACATTCTTACCCTCTTTTAATCTTTGGTCAATTAACCAACGATGACCTTGATGCCAAGGTTGCCATCTTCCAATGAATAATGAATATTTTTTAGATTCCATATAATTTTTTTAATTTCTTGTAAAATAGTTCACCTATTTTTTTGTGTCCTGTTATTGATGGATGTCCATCATCAACTTTTCCTTTTGTTTCTGTTGTTAAATCCCAACCTTTCTTTTGAACATATCCCCACATATCTCTATCAAGTAAATTTTTATAATTGAATAAAGAATCTGATTCAAGTTCTTGTAAATATATATTCTCTAAAAGAAATATTTGATAATTTATATTTTTGGCTTTTAGTTTATAAAGTAGATTAAGAAAGTTTCTATCTCTTTGTATTAAATATTGATGTTCATTAAAATACTGATTTAGAAACTCGTTAAATACTTGTAATTCACTTTGTTCAAATTGAAACCCAAAGTTATAATCAGTAGAAATCATGGATGAATATCCATCCTTAGTATCAACACCGTTTTCATGGCCCCAATTTGCAACTATCCACTCTTTATACTTACTTGACCATAATTCACTTCTACCCCAACTTGAATATTCTAATATAAATAATTTATCTGAACAATCTTCTGATTCAATTATTTCCTCTACATTTCTTATTAGATATTCTATACTTGAACCACATTTACCTAAATTTCTTACTTTAACTTTAGATAAGTTTTGTAGAATACTTGGCCAAGAATATTCTGAAAGAGAATTTATTTTTATTTTTTTATTTTTTTCGTACCAACTTACAGCAGGATTGTCAATTTTATTTTTTGGATTTAAACCTGATGCTTCTGTAAATGATGTTCCTATACAAATAATTTCATTAATCACAACTTATTTATTTTAGTAAGGTGATTTATAATTTTAGAAAATGATGTGTTTGGATTTATTTTTGTAGTATCAACATCAATAAATTCTATTTCAGGTTGTTCATACTCTTTAGTATGGAAGTGGTCTCTTTCACGAGGTTCTGAGCAATGTACATAAAATTCTTGAATATTATCGAAACCTACTTTTTCTTTAAACTCTTCCCTTAATTTTCTATAAGGGGAAACAAATGAAACTACAACATCACATCCGTTTTTGTGTAAATATTCAGTAATCATTTGAGCTCTTTTAATATTTTCAACTCTACCATTCTTACTATAATCTTTATTTGTAGTTAACTCTCTTAAATCATCACCATCAAGATGAAATACATCTTTTCGCCAATTTCTTTTTTCTGTTTTTAAAAATGAGTGAAGTTTTTTACCTAAAGTTGTTTTACCAGCTCCTGGCTGGCCTGTGAACCAATATATCATATTAATAAATTATTTTTTTATGTGATAACATTTATCATGTGATGGTACACATATATAATCACCTTTTAGAAACTCATGAACTGCCTTTATTACACCAACATGAATGTTTCTACCATCAAAACTATAAGTATCATTTTTTAACATTTCTTCATTTGCATTTTTAATATCAAACTCATCATAAGTTGTATTATCACCAGAGAAATCATCAAATACCATGATACCACCTTTTTTCAATTTTAAATATCCATTTTCAACATCCGATTTTACGATATCATATTCATGACCCCCATCAATAAAAACAATATCATAATAATTATCTAACACATTATGAATCATCTTTCTTGAATCTCCTTCAAATACCGTAATCCTATCCTTAACATTGAATTTTTCTGCCTCACTCCAAAGATGATTTTTCCAATCTGTTGGATTATCTTCGTTGTAAGCCCATTCTTCTTCTTTATCTACTGTAAGATTTCCTTTAAACCAATCAATAACATGAAGTTCTCCATTTATCATTGGTAGTTTTAATATCTTAGCAATCTCAACAGCATCCCAACCTTGTGCACAACCGATTTGTAGAACTCTCGGTCTATTTTTTTCTTCATTATTATCAGAAGAGTAATTCCAAAAATGTGCTTGAATGTGGGTGTAGATAAATGCAGATATCCATGGTAGGGGTAAATTCCAATCATTGGGATGAAACTTTTCCTTTTCTTTTTCTGTAACAAACCACTCACTCATATCGAGTGGTGATATCTTTTTAAATCTATTCACTAATAGTATTTTTAACTTTTATTCGAATAAGCTTGTGTACCGAAGAAAGCCGCAACTATTGCTGCTACTGATACGAAGTAAGTTGCTGCCATATCACCTAATATTTGTGATGCAGATTCTAACTTTATCCAATTTGCCAAAACAACAGCAAATGGATATAATAACATACCAAATAACGCAAACCACGCCATCTTTCTTTGAGCATCTCTCATTGCATCTTGGTCATCAAGTTCTTTTCTCTTGAATTCCAAATACATTTTGTGCTCTTCATCAGATACTCTACCATCACCATTTGTATCCGCAGGGTGATTAAGCTTTTTCTCTAATTCTTTTTCTTCCATTTATTACCTCCCATTAATTTTGAGATGTAACCTTTATTAATAATATATATAAGAATTTATGAAATATCTTTAGATTCAATCAAAGTGTAAGTGAATGAGTTACCCCATATATCACTTGCCTTTCTACAAATATCCATAAACTCGTTAAAATCAGATTCTTTTGAGAATACTTGACATCCAGCAGACCATTTATCTACTTGAGTTGAACCCTCAACTCTTGAACCTGCTTTGTGAATGTTGATTCCAAAGATACCTTCTTGTACATTTTCTTCAATCAAATCGTAATCACCATCCTTGTTATCATCTCTGTAAACTTTTACTGGTGATTTCTGTCTTAGTGCTTCATACTTACCTTGATGTAATCCAAGTTTATGTGAACCTCTGTACTGACCTGGTTTTAGGATTGCAACACCATCTTTGTTCAACAAGTTTTTTTCCCAATGTGAACCAGGGTCTGTTGTTGCTTTGTACTCATTGTAAATCCAATTACCATTTAAATCTTTATAAGAGATTGTAAGAGTATCATCAAATCTGTTTGTAACAACTCCATGTGTTTCTGAGTTTCTGATACCAACTATATTTACATCATATCCCTTATCACTTGTAAAGTATTTATATCCTTTACCTCTCAATGTTTCTTCGATTTGTTCTCTTGTGTAATGTGCCATATTTTATATTTTCTTTTATTTTGTTAGTAATAAATTTAATGAAAGTACTATCAATCCTGATAATAATAATTTCATTAAAGGGTCATGTTCACCACTAACTGCTACTTCCTTTGTTGTATTGTATTTGGTTTCCCATTCTGGTTTAGCCAATCCACAATTGGTAGAAAGTATCGAAGCTAATAGTAATACTATAACTTTCTTCTTCATTGTAACTCCTTTTCATTCGTTCTTTATTCATCAAGTGGGAACTAACCCATATTTGGGCTCCATGGTTTTATCCAATATTCCCAAAATATTTTTTTAATTCTTTTCATTACCTTATCCTATAAGGAATTTTATGTTGTTTCCAAAAGTGATTCAAAGTGTTTTTCAAATCTCTTAAGGTAGATTTTAATCTTTCTTTTTTATCCCTTGTAGTTGTATCAATAAATGAAGATGGAATTATACCATCTACATAATTTTGTACAGGAAATATACCAATTTCATTTACAGAGTTTTGACCATATTGGTCTCCCTTTGTATATTCATAAGAACCACCTAAATATTCATCTATATCTCTATTGATTGCATCTTTTGGAGTTGGTGTTCCTTTTAACTTCATTTCCATATCTTCTAAATAAGATAAATCCAATCTTTGTCCATATTCAGAAATAGGTAGGGGTTTTAAATTTGCTTTCTTTCTAATTTTATTGATAAGTACTTTGATTTTCTTTTGATTTGGTGAACCAGGCATTGCTCTCATTGCCTTTGAGTAAAGTTTGTATAACTCGATTCTTTCTGATGAAGATAAGTTACCCATCTCTTCACTTAATGAATTAGTTTCTTGGTCTTCATCATTATCTTCAATATCAGGTTGACCAGAATCAGATTTTTTGAAGTTAGTTCCACCACTATAATCTCTATTCTTACCTCTTAAAGCAGTGTGATAATCTGAAACTCTACCTTGCATATAATTTTGAGGAACTCCCTTTGATTCATCAACACCTTCGTAAATAGATTTTAGATATTTGATAAACTCTTTATCGTTTTTCATTTTCATGAAATCTCTATCCTTAAATACATTCTTTACAAAATCTCTAACATCTTTTGAATCTTGTCTGATTTGGTCTAATGTAGAAAACATTCCTTCTTCTAATGTTGTGTACATTCCAGTATTTTTTGTAAATAACTTTCTAAGTTGGTCAAAGTAAACTCCTTTTTCTTTTGCCTTTACTTTCATATTACCACCTCTGGCCTGTATAAATTCCATGTTATATAAATCTCTACCATCTAAATCGATTCTTACATAATTTATACCTTTTGAATTTTTACCGATTTTAAAACCAGCTCCTTTTGGGCCCACAACAAAGTTCTTAGCTCCTGTCATAGCTATGAATCTATTTCCACCTAATTGTTTGATTAGTTCACCAGCCTGTCTTTTATCCATCCTTTCATTCACAGATTCATCTCTCGGCATATCTCTGTTATAATCTACATTATCATATCCATCATCATCTCTCAAACCTTTTTGTGGAGCATATCCATAAGAACCACTACCACCATGTTTGTTACCTGCCATTTTATTGGCATACTCTTTAAGTTTTTTGAGAATTTCTTGTTTTACCTTTTTTGGTAAACCTTTGTGTGGAGTTGATGCAAAATCTTTAGCATCTTTTTTACTCATAGATTTAGCCGCATCTTTTACTGATTGAGATACATCAGATGGTTTGATATCACCCTTTTTTAAAGCATGAACCATACCCATGAATTTTTGTTGTTGTTTACTTGATGCTGGCATATAAATTCCTTTGTCTATATAAATATAAAGAAATCATTAAACCTTAAAATTAATTGTGTTTTTGGATTTTTTCTTCTAACTTCGTTACTTTAATTTCTAAATCATGAACTCTATCAATTAAATCACCCACTTGTTCTTCAAGATAATGTAATTGTAAATCTTGTTTAGCATCTGCTGGTAAAGAACCCATCTCACCTCTTGGCCATTTAATTCTAAACTCATCATTTAAAAGTACATCATCTTCCATTCGGAGTATATCTACTTTTAGTTGAGAAATTTCTGCAGTTAAACTAAACCAAATACCAGCAACCGTAATTATACCAACAACTAACCCTACTAAGGCTTTAAGTTCCAAAGTAACTTTGGATTTTTCGTTAAGTCCAGCCATCTCTGACTCCTTTTTATATGAATTACATAACTTCGAAGATTTGAGTTTTCTTCGTACTCTTTTTAGAGTATTTTACTTATATAAGTATTAAAAAATAAAGTGTTAATTAATATTATTACCTCTCGAACCTCTACTAATTACTGCTCCACCACTACTTCTACCACTATTTGAGGATGGTGGTGGTGAATAACTTCTTACAGGTGGTGAAGAACTTCTGATATTGTTGTTATTATTTATTGGAGGTCTATTATAATTTCGTATATTGTTATTGTTTTCTACTCTATTATAGTTTCTGATTCTATTATTGTTAGGAACATTGTTTGGGTTTTCATATGTTCTAACTCTTACACCAGATGCATTTTCAATCTTTCTAACAAATCTATCAATTAAATTTGGTTTATCTTTTATTACAACATCAGGGTTGTTAGGAATATTTGGTCTACCTCTGTTGATTCGTATATTAGGATTAGAGATGATATTATTCGTTCCACCTCTACTACTACCATTTGGAGTTACAACGATGTTAGAACCTCTCCTACCATTTATATAAGCAACATTCCTATCGTTTCTATGATTCCAAGCATAATCGTTCATTCTATTTCTCCAATTCCAATTGTTGAATCCATATCCATAGTTCCAACCTGGTCTATAATAGAATGGGTCTCTGTGCCATCCCCAATTATTCCAATAACTCCAACCATAGTTGAATGGATATCCTGCTGACCAACTCCACCAAAAATCATGTCTGTTCCAATAGAAATCCCAAGATGAGAATCCATATCCATTTCTGAACATTCTATTTCTCCAAAAGAAATCTTGGTGCCAGATATAATCTTGATTCATAGCATACATAGAATAGTTCCATCTGAACTTGTTATCGAATCTGAACTTTCTATCTAAATCCCAATCTGAATCTAATACATCGATTTTGATTGTATCACCAGTTGATTCTACGACACCATAAATTGGGTCATTGTTGTAGTTGTTACTTGCCATATACCAAGCAGATGAACAACTTGAAAAAAGGAAGAGTACTAATAATCCCCCCAATAATCTAAAAAGTGAATTTGGTAATTTCATACAACTATAAATATAGGATTTTAGTGTTTTATGTGTTGGACTCTCCAACGAACATCTTTACCTCTTAACATTTTCTTAGTGGCATTAACATTCTTTAACGAATCATCAGCGAAGTAAATATCATCATATCCTTCATTATCAATCTTATCTTCAATCCAATCTGCTTTATCTTTTGGATTGTTAGAT
>Ga0213860_10000358_pt1 | contig 18166 bp, 15 predicted proteins | sample PICome_3_FD_160118 | JGI IMG/M metagenome (GOLD analysis project Ga0213860, IMG submission 160118) | Coastal seawater microbial communities near Pivers Island, North Carolina, United States - PICO550 | ecosystem: Environmental > Aquatic > Marine > Coastal | place: USA: North Carolina...
GTGCGTTAGATGATAGCACTTCTGAAACAAGAATACGACAATATTTTAGAACAGATCTTGCATCTGATTCATCTCGTCAGCAAGTACGAAAATATTTTAATACCGGTCCAAGTTTAACATATGACTCGGCGACTGGTAAATTTACAACAAATCAAGCATTAGATTCAAATAGTGATGTAAGATTTCAAAATATTACACAGTCTGGTCAATTACGTGGTCCAGCCGAGTTTATAATTGATCCGGCAGCTATTGGTGATAATACTGGTACAGTTAAAATTCTTGGTAACCTTCAAGTTGAAGGTACTCAAACAATTATTAATTCAACCACAATATCTCTTAATGATAAGAATATTGTAATCGCAGATAGTGCTGCCGATTCATCAGCCCTCGATGGATCTGGAATTACATTTGGTGGAACTAATATAACTGATAAGCCAACTTTCCAGTATTCACACGCTGATCAAAGATTTGTATTTAATCGCAATATTCAAGCAGATAGTTTTTATGGCGACGTAACTGGTAATGTAACAGGCAACGTTGTTGGTAATGTTACAGGAAACGTAACAGGTCAAGTATCTGATATATCAAATCATAATACAGATAGTCTTGCCGAAGGTTCTACAAATCTTTATTTTACAACTCAACGTGCAAGAAATTCTCTTTCTGTTGTTGACGCAGGTGGAGATGGTAGTTTTGTATACGATTCGGCTGCTGGTCAGTTTACATATACAGGACCTTCTCCAACAGAAGCAAGAGCACATTTTCAAGTAAATGATACTGGTGGAGATGGATCATTATCATATGATTCTGCTACTGGTACATTTACTTACACAGGTCCATCAGAAGCCGAATGGTATCAGCATTTTAAAGATAACGCTGATAGTTTTGGTGATCTTACATTTGATTCAACATATGGATCAAAAGGTGGATTCTTATTAGACAAACGTCACATATTAAATAAAGATGAAGTCTATGCAGACTCATTTATTAATAACCAAGAATATTTCCTAATGTATAGTGGTACGACCGGTGGTAGATTAGTGAAAGTTAGAGGTGACACACTTGCAAGTAAGATAGGCGGCGGAGGCGGCGGTGGTGCCGGCGGCGGTCTTTTAAGTTACGTTAATTTGTAAGTTGCGAATCGGATTTATATAAATAAACAATAAATATCACAAAGTTTAGGTAATATGGCAGCATCATTTGAAACCAGTTTTGTTAAGAACGTAGGAAGCACAGAAGCAACTCTGTATACCGCTCCTCCAGGCTTAACTGGTAGACATCTTATAGTTAGTCTTGTAACGACTAATATATACGGATCAGCTTTACCTATTACAGCTAAACTTGTAAGAGGTGCAGATACCGTTTATATGGCATTTAATAAAAGAATATTGCCAAATGATACTGTTGATTTGTTAATAAATAACTCAAAGATTATGATTGAAAACGGTGATGAAATTAAAGTATCAGCCCCAGTTGATGATGCATTTAGTATCATCATGACAGTGGTAGAGGAAGTTGAAACATGAGTTATGGTCACGATAACGAAGGCGGCATTTATACTGGAACTTCGTTTTCAGATAAAACTTCTTATGGCTTTCAACTTGACAGCGTTGGTCATTTAAATGTGGAAGTTATTAGACCACAAGATAGTGATACGGTAAAATTACCGTCGGCAAATCATACTGCATATTCATCGTATGTAGATTCAACAGCAACAGATTCGAACGTAACATTTATGCATCCTGACGATTATAAAGCACATTTTTGGTCAGTAGATGCAATTACATTTAGATTTAATAACAGTACCGGCCATATCGAAATGGTTGTGTACTAGATGGAGACATTAGTCCTATGGCAACAATAATTGATTTAGGTAAAATCAGATTCGAATATCAAGGAGTATATAGTGGCTCCACGACATACGAATGGAACGATGTAGTCAAATACGGTGGTAACCTATACGTCTACAAATATGGTACGGCAACTTCAGGTAATGTACCGACCAATAGTGTATATTGGGATATGATGATGGAAGGCTTCAATTTCGAAGGAGTCTATGATCCAGCTACAACATATAATATCGGCGATGGTTTCTCATACGGTGGTATTGTTTATATTGTTACTGCAAACTCAGTATCCGGTCAAACCCCTCCAAACGCTTCATACTATTCAACATTTGTTGATGGTTTACAATATGAAGGAATATGGGACTCAGCCACAGCTTATCAATTGTCAGACATCGTTACTCACGGTGGTAGTTCTTACGTTGCCAAAAGAGATACTACTAATGAGATACCGAGTGCGGTTGATTCTGCTTGGGACGTATTTGCTTCAGGTCTTCAAATTGAAGGTACTTATGCTGGCGGTACTCAATATCAAAAAGACGATATTGTAACCTATGGTGGTACTACATATAAAGCATTACAAGATACAATAGGAAATTCTCCTTCAACTGGCTCTCCAAATTGGGAGCAATTTGTTGCCGGGTTTGAATTAAAAGATTCTTTTGATAGCGCTACGGCATATGTAAAGAATGATATCGTAAAATTTGGTGGAAATTTATTTAGAGCAAAAGGTGATACTACCGGTACTCATCCAATGAGTACAATTTATTGGGAACCTTTCTTAGATGGATTTTCATTTATAGGAAATTATGATGCTGCAAGAAAATATTATCCAGGTGAAGTAGTTCTTGCTGGCGGTCAGCTTTATGTTGCTCTCTTATCTTCTACAGGATCTACCCCATCTGCTACTCCTACTGCATGGAGACTTATGATTGATAGTGTCTCTAATGGTGGAACATGGGCAACATCACAATCTTATTTACCTGGTACTTTGCTAAAATATGGTGGTACAACCTATATTGTAGAACAAGCTCATACTTCAGGAACATTTTCGGCTGATTTAAGTTCAGGTAAAATAGCAACATTTGCTGAAGGTGTTCGTAACAGAGGTACTTGGGGAGCATCAACTCTCTACGTCGTTAACGATATTATTCAATCAGGTACATCATCGTATATTGCAGCAAATACTCATACGTCTTCATCTAACTTTGCGAACGATGAATCAGACGGTAGATGGACAGTGTTTGCAGCTGGTGGTGCCGGAGCTCTTCCAACAATTACTGCGGCAGATGTTGGTAAATCAATCGTCGTTAAAAATGACGCATCTGGTTTTGAGTTAGATTATACAGATAACTCACCAAATACTTTTTACGTATCTCCGACTGGAGTTGACAGTGCATCTTCTGGTGTATCACAACAAAAACCATTTGCAACTGTCCGTTATTGTATGGATCATATTATTGCAAATAAATCTACAGATTCAACCGCTATGGTTTATATTTCTGAAGGAACATATGGAGAGAATCTTCCAATTACAATTCCGACTAATACAACCGTAAAAGGTGACGGTCAGCGTAATACTAGAATTTCTCCACAAGCTGGCGACGAACAACAAACCATGTTCTTTGTAAATAACGGTGTTATGGTACAGGAAATGGTATTTAGCGGTTTGACGGGTTTTGTTCCAGATTCCAACAATCCTGATCATATTGAAAATGCTGCTGTTGGCGGGGTATACTTTAGATTAGATCCAAATGCTGTTATTACAAAATCACCTTATATTAAAGAATGTTCTGCATTTTCATCTGGTGGTGTTGGTGCTCTAGTTGATGGTGGACTAAATTCTGATCCAAATAACGCTGGATCTATGGTATTCCATACATATACACAAATCCATGATGGTGGTGTTGGTTTCTGGGTACGAAGAAACGGTAGAGCTGAGATCGTGTCTTGCTTTACTTACTATTGTGATTTCGGTTACGCAACATCCGGTGGTGGGTTTATTCGAGCTCTAAACGGCAATAACTCTTATGGTCGATATGGTGCTGTTTCTTATGGATATGATTCCACAGAAACAACAAATAACGGTACCGTTCGTGGTTATTCCATGGATTATAAAGACGGTACAAATGTAGGTGGAGATTTTATTGGAATCATAAAATCACCAGATCGTTTGAAACAAGTCTCTTATATTAATCGAAGTAGTCCAATACGAATTGGTACAAAAACTCCTCATGGTATGGAAGATGGCCGTCTTGTTAGAATAGATCCAGTACTTCCTGTTTCTTGGGCAGCATGGGACGAAACAACTGAATATTATGCTGATGTAATTGATTCAAATAATTTTGATCTTTATACTAACTCTGCATTGTCAAATCCGGCAGATGGTACTTCAATGGGTGGAAGATCTGTAACACAAGTTTCAATAACTGATATTACTCGTTCTAATCCAATGACAGTAACAGTTTCTTCACATTCATTTGACAGTTGGGATCTTCTAAGAATTCAAAACGTTGGTGGTATGACTCAGGTTAATAATAGACATTTTAGTGTCTTTGGTAATACTGCTTCAACAATCGATTTAAGAGATGCTGATCATAGTCACATTACAATGGCAAAATCTGGTAGTGATTATACATTAACCGGTTCTATGGCAGGTGTTAACCACTCTGCTGCAGTCGATCCAGCTGTTACAATGTATCGTGGTTCAAAATATCTTTTCGATATCGATTCATCAGTAACTGGTGCTTTTTATCTAACAACTCAAGACTCAAATAGTTGGGGCGCATCGGCTTTTGGTGGTGAATATACAACAGGTGTTAGAAACTCAAGAGCAACTGCTGGTAATAGAATGGTTATCTTAGTTGATAGTTCAGCTCCAGCAAATCTATACTACGCAAATAGCGGTACAAATAGTATGCATGGTGCGATTACAGTTCAAGATCCTCCAAATACAAATGCTACTTCATATTCAGTATATACTTCTGGTGGTACATTACGGCTCACCGATTCCGGTGATGATCTTGATTCTGCACAAATCTTTGCAGTTGGTGCAAGAGCTGATGTTATTAACCATCAACCTGGTGCAAATAAAGTAATAATTGATAATATTGTTGGTACAGGTTTTATTGGTGGTGACTCTATATCAGATAGTGCCGGAATTGTAACTGCTATATTAGCAGACAGTGATCCTGTTCACGATCAGTACGGATTTACAATGGCATTTACAGGCTTTACGACATATAAGCCAAAAGCTGGTGGATCTATGGAATTTGTCGGTAACCTCGGCGATTCTGGATACGATTCAATAGGAAGCTATGTGATTCAAACTATATCTGAATATGATTCAGGAACTGGTAATGCGGTTATTGTGTTCTCTCAAGAAAAATTACCACAACGACCTGCTCCAAAAGGACAACAAGTAAAAATCAGATATAACTATTCACAAGCAAGACTTACTGGTCATGACTTCTTGAATATTGGTACTGGTGGCACAACTACAACCAATTATCCTGGTGATCCAGCTCAACAGCCAGATCAAAGTAGTGAAGTTTTAGAACTATCTCAAGGTCGTGTTTATTACGTATCTACTGACCAATCTGGTAATTTTAGAGTTGGTAACTATTTTAGAATTGATCAGGCGACTGGTCGAGCAACATTGGATGCATCTGCATTTGACCTTTCAGGTTTGACATCATTGAGACTTGGTTCGATTGGTGCTCAGCTAGGTGCTTCTATTAATGAATTCTCAACGGACGGCACTATGTCAGGTAACTCAAATACTGCCGTACCTACGGAACAAGCGGTTAGAACATTTGTTGAAACTAAGCTTGAAGGAGCTTCATCATTGTCTCTACCAGCAAACGCTAAGTCCGGTGCATTAGCTACAGAGCTATACATGGGATTTGATATTAAAGACTTAACGAAAAACGATGGTAAAAATCTTAAATAAATAAGAGTAACCACAGAAAAGGAAATTAAAAAATGGCAAGCATTGATACAGTCAGAAATGCTCTTCTTGATAAGATCAATACGTCTATTACTTCTGCAACACCAGAACAATTGGCGTATCTTACTAAGGCAGCAAATGGTATCGAACAATCGACTTCTTGGTCAACTGACGCTGTTGATTTTACAGCAGATAGTTACGGTGGTCACTTTGTAAATACAACTTCAGCAGCAGTAACCGCAACTTTACCTTCAGTAGCTGGTAATGTGGCAGGTGACGGTAAAATTACTTTTGTTGATTTAGCTCAAAACTTTGCAACAAACTCACTAACAATTTCTCCAGCATCAGGTGAAAAGATTCTTGGTCAGGATAGTGATATTCTAGTAAATACACAAGGTATTGCTGTACAAATCGTATGGTCTGGTGATACGTATGGATGGCAGTTCGTCGTACAAGGATAAATAGAAGAAACTTAGGAATACACTATGGCAAAAAATTTAACCAGATTTGTAAAGAGTATTGGAAGTTCCTCGGGAGGCGGAGGAGCTGATCGTGTTTGGGACTATGGCAATGAGCGCATCGACGTGCAGGCATGTGGTGGAAGCCCTGAGCAAACCCAGGTTACATGGTGTGTTCCTCCAGGAATAAGTACTGCTAAATTTGAAATATGGGGAGCCGGTGGATCGGGCGGAGGAACTTCGTCTTGTTGTGGTATATCTCCTCCATCGAGTGCTGGAGCATATGCTTATAAAACTATTTCTGTTACACCGGGCGATTGTGATTTCGGTTACGCAGGAATTTCATATTGTTCAGGAGAATGTAGAGACGCCACATGTAAACATGCGGCTGAATTTGGTGCTGCTGGATGTGGATGTGCACAAATGTTTCATACTTATGTTATCGGCAATGGATTAACTAATTTCTGTGCTGAAAGAGGTAATAACTCTTGTTATATAACATGTGGCTCATATGACGCTACGGTAACTGGAGTAGATAGTGATACTACATTCTTATGGAATGATTCTGAGAATGCTCCGCAAGCTTGTTACTATGGCGCTGACGGGGGATACCGAGGTTTAAACGGATATACTTTTGCGCCACCTCAAGGTAACCCCGCTTCACATGGTCAATATTGTGTATGGAAATTTGCAATACCGTATCCAGCTGGATTAATTACTAAAAGACCTGGATATGTAATTGATATGATGTGTTGTCATCAGTCAGGTTGTGTACAAAGTGGATTTGCAAGAGCTTTTGGTTATAACTCTGGATGTAGAGGGGCATTTAATGCTGGAATGGGAGTAGCGCCGGCTATGAGTTGCGGTGCACAAAATAACTGTGCTGGTAGAAATATGCCAGGCCGAATTAAAATTACGTATTCGTAGGTAGGATAAGAAATATGGCGAAAAATCTATCATCATTCTCTCCTGGTATGTCGAGTACCACAGAAATGCTAGACTATTGTGAATATATTTTTAAAGCGTCTGGCGGACCGTCTGACGACCGATCTGCAGATTATGGTTTAGGGTGTGGAACTTGGTGTTATCAGACTGATCATAGTTATGCTGGGAATATTGTTGTAAAACAGTTTGGTTCTGGTGGTGGTACTGGTGGAGCTTGTTGTTGTATGAATGGAGTTCCGGCTAGTAGTGGAGCTTATGCAATTTATGAAGTTGCTCCTAAAACTGGATGTCATCTATGTTGGATGGTTACATTAGGCGGATGTTGCGTACCTTCATCTACAGGAAATCCTAGCGAATGTTATCAATGGGTTAAAGACGATCAGCAAGATGCTAATGGAAGAATTTTCTTTGCAGTAGGACAGTGTTCATGCACAGTGTGTAATGGTCCAGCATGCAACAGATGCTATTGTATATGTTATCAAGATAATCAGATTGATGAATACCCTTGTACTGGTGGTATACATTCTAGTAATAGTTTTCCTAGATACGTATGCAGACAATGTTTTGTAAATGATGGCGGCACAAACCATTGGTTAGACTCAGATACCCATGTTTTTCCAGCGCGCGCTGGATTTATATCTACCGGCAAATGTAATAGTGGCGGTGGCGGTAACGTATGTAAAGTTACTCAATTTTCTAATATGCCGGCATACGCATCTGGTAAGAGAGAATATTATATGTCCCAGTCATTTGGTGGAGAAAACTGTTATGGCGGGTGGCTTACATCATGTCAGGCTTGTTTCTGGTGGGGCGGCTCGAAACAGCTTAATCAGAGCAAATGTCATAGCTTGTGCGGAGCTGGATCTCCAGGAATTTCTCCGTCAGCAAATGGTGGGAATTGTTATTGTGGTGGTAATGGTCAGGGTGGAACTGCTATATCACTTATGTATAGACTAACCTCAGAACCTACAGGATAAATCATGGCAAAATTATTATCAGAATTAATACCTATAGCTCCGGGATCTGGAACTGGTCGAAAATATGAAAGTTTTAGAGATCGTTTTCTTTATGTTTTTCATATGACGGCAACATCTGTTCCCCGTAGTGACTGGGCAAGCTATTTTGGCGATACAGGTGGCGCTAACGGTACACTTATAAATCCTACTAGAAATATATGGACAGTTCCTACAGGAATAAATACTGCTAAATTTGAGTTATGGGGAGCTGGTGGAGGCGGAGCTGGATCTTCTTGCTGTCAACAAGGAATATCAGGTGGTTCAGGCGCATATGCATATAAAGAAATTAGTGTAACTCCAGGTGATAGATACGTGTTGTGTTTAGGAGATTATAGCGAATTTTGTTGTACAAATAGATGTAGTGCAGGATCAATGAACCAAGGATGTCTTCGTAAACAAACTGGGTATAGGGGTCCAACGGCTTATGTTAAAGGCAATGGATTAACTAATTTTTGTGCAGAAGGCGGTAATCCTGGAGTTTCAGCATTCTGTCCGGCATATAATATGCATGGACGTACTCCTGAAAGTGAAGGTAGAAAATGTTGCTGTTATTGTTGGACTGTTTGTGATTTATTTGCTGGTGGACCAGCTGGGCAGTATAGAGAACTAGATAGTGCTAATGAGCCAATGCGCGTGGCTACCTATTATGGTGCCGACGGCGGTGTTAACGGTGCTAGAGGATGGTTCAGAACAAGTTGTTGTGATCTTGGTGCTAATGCTAATTCTTGTGGTATTCACCATGCAATTCCTTATCCTGGTGGATTGTGGAACAGAGACGATAGAGGATATAGAGGCGGTGCTGTAGAAATCGGAGCTAATTATTGTTGTCATTGCTGTGGACCTGCTCATTTTCAATTAAGACAAGCTGCGAGCACATTAAATTCATATTCTGACTTTGGTGCTCATGATAATCTAATGACAGGAATGGGAGGACCAACAGCATTTACAGTTGATGGAGCATCAAATTGTTGTGGGGCTCGAGGTGGACCTTCTTCCATTTGGATAAGTTATTGTTAGGAAATAAAATATGGCAAAGAATTTAGCAGATTTTCATAAAGGTATAGTTCCGGCTGGAACATCAAACGGACCATCAGAAGCAGTTTGTAGAAGAAATATATGGGAATTCTTCGGAGAAGGTGAAATAGGGAAATATGTTCAAGGTCCAGGATCGTGGGCATGTGAATATTGTAAATCATGTGCTTTATGGTGTGTTCCTAACACGAATATTGTAGGTGATCCTGGAGGAAGTGACAATACTCCTAATAAAGCTAAGTTTGAAATTTGGGGAGCTGGTGGATTTAGTGGAGGATTATCTAATTGCGGAATAATGCCTCCTAGCGGATCTGCAGCTTATGCTTATAAAACGATTGATGTTTCAGCTGGCGATTGTTATTACATTAAAGTAGGATTTTCTTGGTGTTGTCGGCCTCAATCAAGCGGTGATGCCGTTACTAGAAATGATGCATGCGGATCTAATACTGGAGCAACTAATTATCATACTTATGTTACTGGTACAGGATTAACTAATTTCTGTGCTGAATCTGGATGGGGTTCTCACGCCAATTGTTGTAATTTTAATTCTACATATTTTGACAGCGATGGCGCAAAATATTACACTTCGAATTGTACAGGTGCTTTACCCACATATTACGGTGCTGACGGTGGAGCTAACGGAATGCTGGGATGGTTCGAGAAAAAAAGATGTGCGCCGGCTGATAAAACTTCTTCATATATTCAATTTATTCCATATCCTGGAGGTACAGTTGATAAATGCGGTGGACATCTAATGTATGATATGGCTAGAAATATGCACGCAGGTAATGTCTGCTGTACTTATGCTGATCAAATGTGCTGGATAAATCAAGGATATGGTATGGGAGCAAGTAATATGCAAACCGCATACAATTTTGGTATGGGTACAGCTGGATATCATTTATGCGGTGGTAGTAGTGTATGTGGAGGTCCAAATTATGCTGGAAGGGTAAAAATTACTTTTTGGAGAGAGGATGCTTAATGGCTAAAAATTTAAAAACGTTTATGCCAGGCATAAACCCACCTCAGCAATTAATTCACGGTTATGAATTATTCTCTTCTTATATGAGTGAAGGTCATGACCTGAACACGTCTAACTATCGAAACCAAGAATATGGTAGAGCGAGAACTCGATTTCATTTAAAACAAAGTATGTGTGACATTAGAGTTAATATAGTTGGCGGCGGTGAAGGAGGTGCCGGGCACTGTTGCTGTATGCAAGGATCGCCAGGATATGCTTCGCCATCACAAAGATATTCTGTTTGTTGTCATACCGGAAGTGGTGGTGCACAACCTGCAGGACTTCAAAGATGTCAAGAATATATTGTAATGTGTATGGGTGCCGGAGGTTGTGTGTGTTCAACATGTAACGGACATGAAGCTTGTATGAGTACAATGCATCATTGCGGAAGAGATGGTGCTTCATATATGTGCATATGCGCAGGCGGACCAAATGGCGCATCACTTACTAACTGCTTTTGGGGTTATAGTAACGACAATAATAGGGCTAACAGAGGTTTGAACGCATGTTGGAATAGTTTTTGTAAGTACAGTGCTAACTGTGTAGATCCAGCAGGATCATGTAGAGCTGCAGAACATCCAGTTGCTGCTAATAAAAAAGCTGAAACTGATGTTGGCTGGAGTTGTGTTTTTTGTCAAGGATGTGGTAATTCTGGATTTAATATGTATAGAGGACAATGCTGTGCGGATGGTAGATGCGGAGTATATCAAATGAGTTCCGGTCCAAACTGGACAAGTCCGTACGTTGTTGGAAATCATGTTATAGCTATGGGTAATGCTTGTCAACAAGAACACCAAGGGCAAGCTGGTGGTATGTGTTGGATGATGTATAAGTTTGGTATGCAGGGAATCCAACATCAGCATTTTAGAATGGCAGGAAGAAGTACGTCTGCCAGCTCTGGTTGTGCTGGTGGTTGTCAATGCGGATCTCAACCAACACAAGGTCTTGGATGGATCAGATGGAAAGATCCAGATTATGAATTAAATGGTAACGGGTAATAGAAATGGCTAAAGCATTAACATCTTTTTATGATTATACAGGTACGCCTGGCCAAACATATGGTAGAGATATAGTCGGTAGATCAATATTTTTTAATCTTATTGGTCAGACTGATCACGCTGCTCCCGCATATTGTTATTGCCAAGGTGGATGTGAATATAATCCTACAGGATTTGATTCAGATATCCCTAGGTATAAATGGGAAGTTCCAGCTGGTATTACTTCAGCTACTTTTCAGTTATGGGGAGGTGGCGGATATGGAGCCGCGGCCTATCATTGTCAAATGGGTGTTCCAGGCGGATCAGGTGCCTTTGCTCAAAAAACAATACCTGTAACAGCAGGTGACATTTATACTTTATGCCTAGGTGATTGGATGGCTCCTCCAGGCGGTAATTTTCAAGGAACAAGCGCTTATAACTGTTTTGATTGTACTAGAACATGTTGTGAAAGTTGCGCAGTTGAAGCATTAAACTATGGTATAAGAGGTCCTAAAGCGTATGTACTTGGAACAGGATTAACTAATTTTTGTGCCGAAGGTGGTAATCCAGGAGTTACAAGAGGATGCGGATGGGTGAGAGATGCTGCAAATACGAGTTGTAGCGCTACAACTAAATTTGCTTGTTATGAAAATCTTTATACATGTGATATTTTATGTAGAAGTACAGAAGATAGTGACAATGACGTTATGCGCAGAGCTTGTTTTTATGGAGCAGATGATGGTGGTCGTGGACTACATGGATACGTACAAGCAAACTGTTGCTACACATGTAATTTAAGTAGTGATACGTGCGCTATGCAAATTATGATTCCATACACTGGTTATCAGCCTGACTTTTCATATGGATGGACCGGTACAGCAAGTGGCGGTTGGATTGTTAATAGATTTTGTGGACAAGATATGGGTCCATTTAATACTCATACGTTAAGAGGAACAAATAATAAATCACCATATATAGGTGGCAGTATCAATACAATTGTTACTCCAATGAAATGGGGTTCAGGTGGATATTCTGCTTATACCACCGGTGGTAACAACTGCTGTGGCCATAGAGGCGGACCGAATGCAATTAGAGTTATTTTCAGTTAAAGAAAGATAAAAAATGGTTAATATAATACAAACATTTACTTATAAGATTCCGGATGATTATACGGAACAGACAAGTGTAAATGACTCTTCTGCTTCATTTACATATAGAGGTCCACAGTTTTTGGAACTTCACGTTAATAAAGATGGATCAGTTGGCGGTGCTAAAGAAGCAGATGCAGAAATGTATGCTATGCAAAATGAAAATGGAGACATTGTTATTTCAGCACATGATCATCCACTTGAAGCTGCAGTGTTGTGGGGTTCTCTTGCTATGGATTCTTCGGATCAAGATTCTGCTGCTTTTCCACATAAAACAATTAATCTACCAGATGGTGGTGATGATCATGTATTTAAATATCCATGGCCTCCTTTTCCATGGAAAGCATATGAAGCAAGCAGCTTAACTTGGAATAGTTCTACTAAATCTTTTGGTTCTATGGATTGGCATCAACCATGGACAAATTGGGGAAATATAGGAGCCCAAGCAAACGGGATTATAGAAAGAGCTAATGAAGCTATTGCCGAAGTAGATGCAAAAGAATCTCCTAGCGATTCTGACACTGCGTATAAAGCAGCATGGGTTGCATATAAAACTGAAGCAGAAAATAAAGTTCAGGCTTATATGGGTGCAGGACTTAAACCGCATGAAGTTTCATGGACCCATTCTCCTGATTGGCAGCCTGCTGCAATTCCAGAAGATTCAGCATAATAGAGCCCTTCGGGGCTCTTTAAAAACCATATATATAATCGTATAACATTAATTTATTATTATCTTGTGAGGTGCAAAAAATGACAAGATCAACAGCGTTCTTCGTGAACGGCGGAGCAGGCCGTCATCTCTGCTCAATCCCAGCTTTTGAAAATTACGAAAAAGAAAATCCCGACGACGATTTTATTATCGTTTGTGAAGGTGGTATGGACATGTATAAAGGTCATCCTACTTTACATCGTCGTGCTTATGATAACTGGCATAAAGGATTATTTGAAGAAAAAATAAAAGATCGCAATTGCGTATCTACTGAACCATATCGTGTTTGGGAATATTATAATCAAAAAGCTAGTTTAGCACAAGCCTTTGATATTCAAATCAATAATAAAGGTGTAAGGAATTTAACAGTTCCTAATGTACATCTTTCAACAGATGAAACTGTTACTGGCATGGATGTAGTACACGAGGTAAAAGAAAAAACTGGTAAAAATAAAACTATTGTTTTTCAGCCTTTTGGAAGAGGTACTCAACCTATAGGTCCTTCTGGTAAACATTTAGTCGACATGGGAGGAAGATCTTTTTCTCAAATGGACGCTATAAAGATAGTAAAAAAACTACAAAGGAAATATTCAGTTATTGTAATGGCAGAATTTCCTATTAATTGGGAAGAAGCTGGATGTACAGATAAAGTTGCTCAACCTGAAGGAATGCCATTACGCAATTGGGTCGGAGTTATTAATGCCGCAGACGGATTTCTTGGATGTGATTCTGTAGGTCAACATTTTTCTTATATGTTAAAAATACCTTCAGTAGCAGTTGTTGGATCAACATTTCCAGAAAATGTAAGTTATGATGATAATGATTATTTTCAAGTTTTAGATTTAGGAGGAAAACGACGTAGATACGATCCTATTAGATTAACTTTTGACGAAGAAATTCAAAGAAGTCATGATGGTATAATGACAATGGCAGATAAAGCTTTAGATGAAATAATAAAAGAATTAGAGCTTGTTATGAATAAAGGTGCTAAAAATGGAAAATGATATTTGGATTGCTGGTATTTCTAGAGGACATAACTCTGGAGTCTGTTTATTAAAAAATGGTGAAATAGTATTTTCTATTGAAGAAGAAAGATTATCTAGAAGAAAATATGATGGTGGACCTTATGCTTCTATTGTAAAAATATTAGATTATACTGATAAAATTGATTATCTAGTAATTGCTCATACACAATCATTAGATTCTACTGCCGGAAAGGTAGATTTTTCTGCGGATGATGTATATACTGGTTTATGCAGAAAATTAGGTTTAATCGATCAAAGAATTGAAACTTCTAAACATCCGCAAGTAATAGATTTATCTATTATGCACCATAAATTACATGCCGCTGCAGCTTTCTATCGATCTCCTTTTGATCAAGCCGTTGCTGTCATTGCTGATGGTGCCGGCTCAATTATTCCAATGGGAGATCCTGCTAACCCAAATAATATGCTGGGGTTTTGGGAATATGAAACTATTGTAGATTGTTCATATCCTTCTGTATTTAAAACTCTCTATAAACATATGGGTTCAAGGGATCCAGTGGTAGGTGCTTCAGGAATAAAACTAACTGCAGAAATATTTGGAGAAGAAGGAGAATACGAAGCTGTACTTTCTGATCGAGGTGGAATAACAAAGGCATATGAAGCAACAACCACATTTTGTGGTTGGGCTCCAATTGAGGCTGGAAAAACTATGGGCTTATTTCCATATGGAAATGCTAATCCAGAGATTCCAGAATTATATGATCAAAACGCACCGGCTCCTGGAATTTTTAACCGTAATGTTTTTATTCCTAATACTCCTAACGGAGCTTTTGTTAATGACGGTTTTTATACTCAATTGCAACCTAAGAGAGAAGAATGGGAAGCAGTTGATGGAGATTTAACTAAACTTCAAGTTAGACGCGATATGGCATATGCTATACAAAAGCAATCGTCACAAGAAATGATTAAACTAATACGTAAAGCCGTTGATATGACAGGAGAAAAAAATGTTGTTGTTTCTGGTGGATATGGCTTAAATTGTGTTGCTAATTACGAATACCTTGAAGAATTAAAAGACGAAGGTATTAATTTGTATGTTGAACCAATATCTAATGATGCTGGTACGGCAATGGGCGCAGCGCTTATGTATTGGCATGGACGTACAGAAGATGAAACTAATAGAGATTTAACTACTTTATATTTAGGTCCTGATTACAAATATACAATAGATGATATTCAAACAGCTATTAATAAAATAGATTCTAATATTACTATGTCTGATGCTACAGATAAAGATGTCGTAAATCTTATGACTGATAAAAATATTGTTACTATTTTTCAAGGACGATCAGAAAATGGACCAAGAGCTCTTGGTAATAGATCTATATTATTTGATCCAACGTTTGAAGATGGTAAAGATTATGTAAATGAAGTTAAAAAGCGAGAATATTTTAGACCATTTGCAGGATCTATTCTTGCTGAAGATGTACATGATTGGTTTGATTTAAGAGGAATGGATGAAACACCGCATATGATGTATGCAGTAAATTGTAAGCCAGGAGTCGAAGAAAAAATACCATCTATTATCCATATTGATGGTACATGTAGAATTCAAACTGTAACAGAAGAACAAAACCCTTTATATCATAAATTGATTAAAGAGTTTAAAGAAAAAACTGGTGTTCCAATTGTATTTAATACTAGTTTTAACTTGGGCGGAGACCCACTCGTAGAAACTATTGATGATGCAATTCATACACTAGTAAATTCAGATATTGAATATTTGTACTTACCAGAACATGGAAAGCTAATTAAAGTTCCTAACGAATAAAAATATGCACCTCATATAACTAAGGCGGCGTTTAGCCGCCTTTTTTTATGGAAGAGCCTGTGCAAACTCTAAAAGATTATTATAAACTTTTGTTTTCTTTTTTAGAGATCTATTTGAAAAACTGTTTATTCTTTTTTCATCATCTGCATATTTACCGGTTCTTACTAGTATTGGTTTTAGTTTTGCTTTTTCTGCCATCTTTGCATCAATCAATCTATCTCCAACATAATATCCACCTTTTATTGGAACTTTAAATTCATCTCTTAAACGTTTAAACATTCCAATATTTGGCTTAGCATATACATCTTCTTTCATATCAGAAGTATTATATAATGTACCATCGACACTAGGACAACCAGCTTGTCCAAATAATTCTATCATTTTTTGATTTACAGATTCAACATTATCTAATGTTAATTCATTTCTATTAATTCCTGGCTGATCAAAAATGATAGCTAGCTTATATCCTTTTGCTCTGATAATTGAAATAGCTTGTATTGAACCTTCTATAGGAATAAACTGATCTGGGTGTTTTATAATACCACATTCATTTATAACTCCATCTCTATCTATGGCTATTAAAGGCTTTTTATATTTTTCATTTAATTGTTGTCTTGTTAAAGACATGTCTGGAGATGAAGGTTCTTGACTTACCTTTTCATCTCCCCACATATTAAAGGCCATTGATATAGTCCTCTACTTTAGTCCATTCAATATTCACGTATTGAGAAAGCTTTTCAATATTTGCTTGAGTAAATTCTTGATAACTTCCTTTTAAATTTTGTGGCATAGGAATATGTTTTATAGTTGCGTCAAACTTTTGACTTATTAGATCGGCAATAGTTTGAAAACTTACAGCTCTTCCAGTCCCAACATTAAAAATGCCAGAAACATCAGCATCTATCATTTGTTCATGTACTTTACATATATCATCAACACAAATAAAATCTCTTAAATAATTTTCAGAATCTTCAAATAACATAATTGATTCGTCAACTACTGCTTGTTGTTTAAATTTATGAATCGGAGAAGCTTGATTGCCTTTGAGTGATTCGTGTAAACCGTACACGTTAAAATATCTAAAACCTTGAATGTTAATTGGTAAAGGCATTGATATAGATTCTAAAACAAATCTATCAATTAGATATTTGGACCATGCATATCCATTCATTGGTCTACAGTCATCTGTTTCTCTAAATGTTTTAGCGTCTCCATAAACAGAAGCAGATGATGCGTATTGTAAATCAATATTACGTTCTAAACATTGTACGATTAAATCGGTAGTAAACTCATAATTCTTTTTCATGAGTTTTTCTGCATTATATTCAGTAGTACTGCTAATAGCTCCGCAGTGTATTACTAAGTCTAAATCTGGTTGTAATAGAAACTCAGGAGTATCACCCCATTCCCAACCTTGAACATTATGGCCTTTAGACTTAAAGTAGAGCCATAAGTTCTTCCCGATAAACCCTCGGTGTCCGGTTATTAATATATTCATAGATCTCTTCCATAGCTTTATTAAAATCTTCAGGATTTATTACATAAGTTCCAGTCGTACTTACAGCTAAACCAGCCATTTTATTTGCTATTATAACAGCATCTTGTACTTCTAGGTTATTATATATCCCATATGCGAGTGCGGCAGTGAAGGTATCTCCCGCTCCAGTTACATCAAACACTTCTTGCGCAGTTGCTTCGTAGTGTTCAATAGAATCCCCAACGTATAGAACTCCTTCTGGTCCTAATGTGACAATGAAATGATCTATCTCTAATTCATGTCTTAATCGTTGAGCTTCTGACATTAAAGACTTACCGGTCGTTTTTCTTCCAATATAGTCTTCAAATTCCTTAAGATTTGGCTTTAGTATGAAAGCGCCTTTATATTTGTCTAGTGAGACCTTTGGGTCTACAATTGTTCTTTTAGATTTTTTAATGATCGTTTGTGGATCTTTAACTGTTCCTTTATCGTAGTCTGATAATATAACTACATCATATATGTTTGGTACAAAGAATTTATCTTGTACATCATTTTCTTCTATTCTTTTTTCGGCATCAACCCTTGACATATAGTGGGAGCCAGAGAAAATTCTTAGTTTATGCGGCATTTGACTAGTAATCATCAGATTACCAGTTGCTTGTAACTCATTAAATATATATTCGTGGGATTCGTCATAATAACCATGTAATACAACATTAGATGCTAACGATCTAATATTCATATATACATTACCAGCACCACCAAGAGAAATC
>Ga0213860_10000360_pt1 | contig 18142 bp, 12 predicted proteins | sample PICome_3_FD_160118 | JGI IMG/M metagenome (GOLD analysis project Ga0213860, IMG submission 160118) | Coastal seawater microbial communities near Pivers Island, North Carolina, United States - PICO550 | ecosystem: Environmental > Aquatic > Marine > Coastal | place: USA: North Carolina...
TATCAGCTTCTTCATATCTTTGTTTTACTTGTTCATCAAGTTCATCTTGAAGAATTGATAATTGCTTTTCTCTATATGTATCAACATCAGCAAATCCCTCAGCAATACGTCGTTCTACTTGTTCGTCAACTTCAGTCTGTAATATCTTTAGTTGTTCTTCTCTATAGGCTTCGACTTCTTCATATTGTTTATTTATTTCGGCTTGTATACCTTTATATCCTTCTTGGACTCTGCGCTCTACTTGTGCATCAGCTTCAGACTGAAATGTTTCTAGCTGCTTATCTTTATATTTCTCAAATATTTTATAACGTTCTTCATCTTGTTCATCTAAATCTTTCTGAGCATTTATAACCCATTCGTCAAACATCTTTTTTGCTTCATTATGAATAGCATTATCTCTATTAACATTTAATTTTTCATAATAAGCTTTGGTTTGATCTTCAATATCTTCAATAGAATATTCCTCCAAGAGATCTAAAAAATCTTGATTATGATAATCTACCTCGATGTAATATGGATATATTTCTTCACCGTTTTTATATAGAATTTCTATAGACTTATGTCGTCTATCGGCGTATCTTAAGCTTTTAATCTTTTTTGAAAATCTTGCCATAATATACCTTTCATTATAATAATCCTATTCCTAAAAAATTTGTACTTTGTACTGTTGGAGTTCCATACGGAACTTGTTGTGAGTAATATGCAGTTGCGTTAGGATTAGGTGCGTTTTGTCCAGTTCTTTCAAAATAGGTTGAGACATATGAATCTGTTATACCAGATCCTCTTTGATTCATACTCTGACCAGTAAGATAAGCAGAAGTTCCATACTGATAACGAATAGCAGTACTAGTACCATTTGCAGGATCCCATGCAAAATATTGGATTAAATCAAGAAGCATATCTCTAAATTTAGGTTTATCTAATGTTCTAAAATTACTGTCATCACCAAACATTATAACAGGTAAAGGAACTGGTCCTTCAGCTGCTGGATCAACGCGATGTAAATACCAATTAGTCTCAGCTGCATCAGGCTGATCTGTAACTTCTGGTAAATCACCTGCTGCAAAAGCAGCATAATCTGATATCGTATCTTTTGCAATAGGAGTTGATGAAACTAAAGTCGCATCTGTTTCTGAAGTAGCAGTAGAAACAAAATATGTTCCGGCATTATCTGCAGGAACTGTCGTACCGCTAGCTAATCGTGTAAGAGCTGGTGCAATAAACGTATCGAGCATGTCTACCCACGACATAGCTTGAATTGCCCCATCTGGTGCCGCAGCAGGATTATAATGTACAGGATAAGAATAATTTTGATAAGAACTACTACTACGATTTTTGTGCGGAAAGGTATTAGAATTTGCTACTCCCCATTCATATCTTTGCAAAGTATTAATATAGTTTACACTAAGATGCGAAGGAGGTGTGCCGGGTGTAGGACCTGGACTTGACGATGTTGAAACAGGACCAGCTGGTAATCGTCGATCGATAAGAGTAGCCAGCTTTTGTTCGATTACTGGATCGCTAATAGCATCTGGCGTAACAGTTAAACTGACGCCAGGATTATTACCATATAATCTTATACATTCATCAATGATTTGAGTTACTTCGGACGAAGTCATGGCTCTTAAATCAGAGCCAACTCTTTTCATTGGCCTCACGACTGCCATATTACGTCCCTGCTGTATATAAAGTTTTTAATGTTGCTCCAGCAGAATCATAAATTATTAATGTTTGTAGATTTTTTAATTGTTCACTACCAATAGCATCATTGGCCATTTTTGCTTCAGTTACAGAAGAGTCTGCTAAATCAGATGTATTAACTGGAAATGTACCACCGATAACATTTAACATTTGAGCAGAATCTAAGAATACAAAAGTATTAACCTGAGCTTGTAAAGAACCAAGATCAGAATCTATTTCATTGATTGCTTGTACTAAATCAGAATCACCAGTTGTAGTAAGATTGACAAGATCTCCAACTTTATAACTGATCTCGTTAGTTTTATCTTTCCACGTACTTACGAGGTCGTTTAAATCTACAAATGTTCTAGCCATTTTTTTCTACCAATCTTTGAAGTAATCCCTTAATATCCGCCATGTCTTGCTTCATTGTTTCTACATCTTCTTTTACGGCTTCAAATTCAAGAGCTTTCTTTTTTCTTTCAGCTTTTAAAATTTTTGCTCTTTTAATTTCATCTACATTCACATTCAATACTGCACCGTTATGAGGATCTCTAAAAAGAGATTCCGTCCCCTGAACTTTCTGATATTTATTCATATTATACCGCCAATGCTATAACTCTCAGATCTTTGAATGTTGGAACTTTAGCATTATTATAAGACTTCATTACAAGCTTAAGAACAAAGCGGTTAAACGGAACTGATAATCCACCGGGTCCACCAACAATATATTCATAATCTCTGAATACTGATGGATTTTCATCTGATGGCATATTTCGTTCTTTTGACACTTCTATCCAAGTGGCATCTTCGAACCTAGCATCATCACTAATTGCTTTATAGTATAGTTCAAAGTCTGCAACAGAAGGTCTATTTGCACCAAGAATAATTTTTAAACCAACTGCAGCTTCAGATAATGTAACAGGTCTTGTAATATGTTTAGATATAACTGTTCCACCTGTTTTATCTGTTTCAGGAATAAAAGTAAGTGGAGTGTTAATATTACTCAAACCAGATCCAGCAGAATCGGCGTTATCAATTCTATTATGTGTTAACCATAATGCAGCTCTTTGCATGTCAATAACAGGAGATACGTAAGGTGAATTAGTTGTCAAATCTACTTTAATCGTAGCTGACTTTTCTCCAACTGGAAGATTTGCCGTCTCAATGTAATCCGCGGCAATAACTTTTGGAACACTAAATACATTTCTATTTCGAAGAGCTAACGGACCAAATGAAGGATCTTGCGAATATGGCGTTTCAGATCCAGCAGTTGATTTTCCAGATATAAATTTACCAGATACTGCAATAGAAGTCGACTGTGGAATATTAGTTTCTATATAAGGCCATACTTCTTCGAATGGGATATTTTGGCTATTTAAAATTGCAGTACCACCAATCGATTTAGTAAGCGTGGCTGTATTACCAGCCTCGACTGTAAAGTTATCATGATCAATAGCTGTAATTGCTCTTGTACCTAAATAGTTTGTACCTGCTAAACCAGAATAATTAAGAGCAGAATCAAATCCATAAATTTTTACATCATCGCCAACAACAAAACCATGATCTTCGTGATTAACTGTAATTGTGGCATCGCCTGAAACTGTAGAAATAGGATCTGTATTTAATAATTTTAAAGGAACAGTACCATTTCTTAGAATAATGCTTGATCCTGCAGTAGAGAAGTTTGCTCGTTTTAACTTAAACATAAGATCTTTTGTTTGATCAGGTTCCCATGTAGAACCATTTTGTGACTTAAACAACGATCCCATAGCCGGCTGAGAAGTAATACGTTTCTCTGTAGAACCTAATATAAATTCTTCTGTTTCTGCAATATAAACATTATAGCTATCACATTCTGCTAATAATACAACTGAATATTCCTCATAAGGCATTAAGAATACCGGCTCATCAAATGTAAATGTTGTAACGGCAGTTGCATCAGAAGACACATTAATATTTGCTGGAGATTTAAATACAACTGAACCTGGCATAATTTCATCTGATGCTGGTACACCATTTACAGTTGGACGTAATTGTAACTGAGCAGGTATTGTATCATCTTTGCTTTCAAAGTAAATATCAACACTTGTAATAAACACGCCATCCTGATCAGATACAAAGAATGTTTGAGCAAGAGGATCAGATTGTCTTACTGTACGTGGTGGTGTAACCGTAACTCCGTCAACACGACGTTCACCGGTCACGACGTTCCAAGCAGTTGTAGATGATGTTGTACTACGTCCAGTAACAGAAGAAGACGATGAAGTTTGTGAACTAGTTACTACGTTTCTAATTCTCGTAGATCTTACTGTTCGCTGTTGTGTTTCTAGAACACCTTGAGCTGCATATGCTGTAACACCTATTGAAGTAGCAGCTTCTTCATTATTTGAAGTAATATCTAATAATTTAAATTCTCTAATCCCAGTACGAAATCTTAAACTATTTGTATTTGGAATAAAAAATTCACCTTCAACTTTACCTTCTGCGTCAGAAAATAATGATGTTCCGCCGCCATCTGGGTGTCCAGAATTTCTATCATATCTATTTCCAACTTCATTATCAGTAGTAGCAATACGTGTAAATGATCCGGATCGTGTCCAGTTACTTACATCCGTACCGTCAAAGAATGGGAAGAACCTATGATTTGGCTTTAGCCCTTCAGCTTTAAAACTTACACGACGTGATCTCATAAATGGAATCATTGCGACATCAACTACGCGATCACCAACTACGGTACGTATAGTTGAGAAAGAAGCGACTCTAGCAACCGCGGTACTTGTTGTAACCGTAGTAACTTGACTAGTGGTTGTTCTCGTTGTTTGAGCTCTCCAGTTTCCTGATGCACCGTTTCCTGTAGACGATGTTGTACTAGTTCCTGTTGATACCGAGGAACCAAGACCTTGCGTCCTTGTATCTCCTACTTGAGTTCCACCCCAGTTCCATTGTGCATTATTAAATAATTGTGCTTGACTACCACTAATTCTTGTTTCTGTGCCACCACTAATTATATTATCTGCAATACGCCTTGTTTCTCTCCAATCATCAGATGCTGGAGAAAGTGTAACTTGACCCATATTTGTAATAACATTAAATGGGTTAATATTCATAATACCAGAAACTTGTGGTTGATCTAAATAATCTATTTCAGTATACTTGGCATATATGTTATCACCTTTAATAATAGTATTAGTAGAAAGATCTGAATCATAAATTAGTTTTATATTTTCTTCTGTAAAAGAAGGTCTGAGTATCTGCGCCTGAGGATCTATAGAACCACGATATTCTACATCATCAAATCCTGTGGCCAACTGATCTTGGAAATTATCAACTAGGAATCCAGCTTTTGTTCTATCGTTACCTGTTGAATCAAATACTGAAAAATTAGATAGTCCAGTTTCTAATAAAGATAATGTTGTCAACTCAAAAAGATTATCTACTTTCTTCTCAATAGAAGAAATGTCTGACATAGTAAAGCTTTTATTATCGATAGGTATAGCACCAACATCAGAATCACTAATTGTAAACGGAGCCATACCAATATCATATAGTAATAATTGATTTGAACCTACATCAGGATATTGTGGTTCAAGATCGGATCGACCTCTTAATACTATTAAGTTAGCATCCTGATCTATAACTAAACGATCAAATCTTGGCAGATAAAATTCCGTATCCGCAGTTATAAGATCTGTATTTGTTGGTAATTCGTTAATACGAGCCGTACCACCAGTAAAGTCAGAGTCTTTATCTGTTTTACGTGGTCTAAAATCTAATACGTCTCTTAGCTCAACCTTTGTTCCATCATTTAACGTGTGCGATGGAATATCACCGTATGCTACCTGACCGGTATATGAGTTAGTTGCAAAGAAGTCACCAGATGCACCATGCTGGAAATATCTAAATCGTGCAAATAAATTACCAGATGGAGGAGTTTTATTACCTTTGAGAATTACTCGAGCTGGAGAATACCAATTATCACGTTGACCATTATCAACGATAAAATCTCCAAGTCTATCAGCTCCATCAGAATCTGAATCACGTAGTCTGTCTAATTTAAATAAGTCTGGTTTTTCTAATTCTAAAAATTTAAGTCCAGCACCATCAGATTCTACGATACCTGTTACAGTAGTTTCAAGCAATGTTTTAGTTCGAACTGAACCATTTGCTTTATTGACTTTAACAATGACCTCAACGTTAGTATTTGTAGGACCACTAGAAAGAGTTGCTGCCTGTGTACCAGCACCTGATATTGAAACATTGTCACTAATAATAGAACCACTAGAATCAACAGATATGATCCAATCTGATGTATTTGAAAATGTTTCACCTGTCGCTGTTAATGTAAGAGTTGCCTGACCCGAGGCGTCAAAAGAAGCATTAAACTTTCGTTGTACTTCGAGAGAAATATCTGATAATGTTTTCGGTCTTTCAAAAGGTAATCCGAAAAGAAGGTTATTATTACCAATGTCGTTTAGTATTGCTTCACCATTATCTAATACTATGTTAGCATAATCACCTGCAGAAGCACCAATAGAACGTACATCAGAAAATTTCTGACCTGAATTCATAACAACATCAAAAATGTATAATTTAAAATTACCACCATCTTCTTCAAGATATCGTGCACGACAAGTACCAATAGTAGATCCACCATGACCTACTGCAGATCTTAAGTTACGAACTTGGAACACGTCAATGTTTGGAGTACCTACCATAGTATCAACAATTACATAGTTACCATAATTGGCTGCCACGACCTGGTTTTCTAATGTAATTGTATCTTGTGCTTTTGGAACACGAATTCTAGTAGGATATTCTTTTTCTGCTCTATAGCCGTTAACATATGATAGTCCGGGGGAAACGACGGCTTTTAAAAAGTTTGTATCAGAGTCTTCTTCAAATTGAAGTAAAAATGGGCTAATATTAAAATTACCATTAATTTCATTTGTTCGTTGAGCTAAACGATCTTCAACACCTTTATATTGATTGTTTCCTGATACAACATCAAAAATATTACCATTAATAACACGACAAAAATATACAAAGTTTTCGTCAGAATCTATTTCATCTTGTGTCGCAAGTATTAAACGAATTCTATATCGATCTGCACCTGGGGCTGAAGTATTAGGAGTTGCTCCTTGATTATCGTATAAAGCTTCTGCATCAGTAGAAGATACAATGTCTTGTTGGACTCTAAACCCAATAGTTGACGTAGGCAATGAAGTATATTTACTAATAATTTTTGATTGCTTTTCTGAAAATACAAAGTGACCTTGAGTAAAGAAACTTCCACGATCGATAGAAATACGTGAACCAAATCCGGTTGCAGGATTTGCAGTAGTATCTGTAGTTTGTACCGTAAGAGTAACACCCGATACGGATCCAACTACATCTTCACCAGCAGTTACTTTTTGTGATACAGAAAAATCTGATGTTGCACTCAATGTATCTGTATAACGAACATAAAGAGTAGCAGGGTCTGTAGCAGTTGCTGCAATTGCCTCTAGTACAACAAATTTAAATGATGATGATTGTCCTGTAAATTCATCATTCACAATAGTTGTTAAATCTGCTGGAAGAGTATTAGTACTAGTATCTAGTTTAATAAATTCATATCGAGTATTAAGTGTCGGTCCACCTGGATTTACAGATGAACCTTCTTTAAAAATATTTCGACCAAAGCGCTCAATCTCTTTTTGAATGATGGTTTGCATCTGAGTAAGCTCACGTGCTTGTAGAGCTTTACCAGAATTAAACAAAATTCTATAATAGTTGTCGCTATCTCTGTAGTCGTCTTTATACGTATCGCTAAAGATCTTATCTGTAAATTTGTTCGCCATTTAATTGCCTTACAGCTGAATAATAACTTTAATGTCTTCGGTTTGGTTTGGATCTCTTTCAATCGCAGCCCTATTATCTACATATAACAGTGTTCCGGAGAAAGGTTTTATAGTAGATTTTGTGAATGCATCATCATCTGGATCATTTGCAGCAGAGTCAAGAATGCCTTCACCGTTACCATCTAATTCTGTAATTGTTTCACCTTCACTAAATGTAAGATAACCAGTTGAATCAGATTGATGATACCAAACATAGTTTGAATCGAATTTATCTACATAAGCCTTTGCTGACGATGTAGATCCTTGAATAGTTTTATCTGTACTAAAATTTTGTGCAATAGAACCAAACTTTAATTTATTTAGACTGTTACCTGCAGTAGCTGTAAATAAAGCACCGGTTGCCGCAGAGTCTGTTTCTATTGGGTTTTTAATAAGTCCAACTTGTCTAAAATCGTTGCTTGTAATTAACGCATTATTTTCATCACCTTCAAGCTTCGAATTAAACATAAGTGCACTAGATCTTAAATCTTCTCTTGGATCTGCGGCTAGTCCACCATTCGGAGCAAGTACTGCTCTAGCATGTGCACCTGATCCACCGCCGCCAGAAAATGTAACAGAGGCATAATCATATCCAGCACCAAAAGCTTTACCTGTACCTGAATCATTCATTTCAATTTTTACTATTTCACCATTACTAACAGTTGCAGTTGCTTGAGGAACTTTTGTTCCGTTACCAGTAAATCCAACACTCGGAGCTGATGTGTATCCAGTTCCACCATTGTTTATTTTTACTGCAACAACTTGTCCTGGCACGGCAGCATCTTGAATTGTTTTTTGTTCTTGCTCTAGCGCTGGAGAGTTTACGCCTGCCGAATCAATGAATTGTACAGGCATATAATTTGCAGATGTAAATTTATTAGAACGCAGCGCAGTTTGACCATACAAATATTTCCATACATATCCATCTGATGTAGTAATAGGATCTAATGAAGATCCTGATGGTTTAATAGTAGAAGCAACCGCATTTCCTTGTGCATCACGACCTTGTTGTAAACACAGGAATACTGCTAATTCGTCAGTCATAACATAGAATGCATTAGTTGGATAGCCTTCAACATGATCATCATATCCAGAATAAATTGTACCTGATGACCAATTATATCGAGGAATTACATAAGAAACATCTTCACCTTTTTTCATTGCTTGCATATTAACTCGAAAATCTCTTTCAGTTTTCGCTGTATTAGTAGGAGTCGGAGCTACATCTGTAGCATTCCAATCTTGTGATCTACCAATAGCAATATAGTATGTGTCAGATGAATCAGTAACATCCGTAAAAAGATCATTTAAAATTTGTTTTTTAAATCTATCTGTAATAATTGCAACCATTTTAGATTCCTTAGCTCACTGTTCCGCCGTTGTTACCAATCAACTGCCAATTTCCACCATCCCATATCATCTGACAACCTTCATTATTATCTAAGGCGATACTGGTTCCTGGTCCAAAATTGGCTGGAGTGATAGTAGCAGCACCAGCATTCTTATTTGTAAATATCTTATGTTCTCCAACAATTGTACCATCAGCTACTGTTATCGTAATCGGAGTCGCTGAATTTGCGAGAATAAATCCTTTAGAAGTATCTGCAGCACCAGTAGATGTTATCTCACCTACCGAATATGCTCCCTTTTCTATTGTTACCGATCCTGTTCCTTTACCTTTTAAACATATATTAATATTAGGATCTGAACCATGAGCATTTAAGAAAGGACTAGCACCAGCCGCAGCATTTTCTACATCAATATGATTAACAGCATTTACAGCCGGAGTGATTCCAAAAACCTCAGCTCCGTTTGCATCTGCGATATGACCTGTAACAAGTGGCGTTGTTAATGTAGGAGCTGTCAGAGTTTTATTCGTTAGAGTTGCAGCATGATCATTAAAAACAAAAACATCATCGCTACCTAAAATTGGTAAATTAATGTTTCTATCTGCAACTAATTCAGATACGGTAACAAAATAATTATGAGTAGATGATGTATCATTAATGCGTGGTGTTTTTAATGTAGGACTCGTTAATGTTTTATTTAAAAGAGTTTGACTAGCTGAATCCAACACAAGATTACCAGAAGTATTTGGTAAAGTTATTGTATTATCTTGTGTAGGATCTTCAGCGTTTAAAACTGTTTCATTATTATCATCAGTTGCACCCTCAAATGAAATACCACTACCAGCAATAGATAATGTACCTGTTAGAGTATTACTATCTCCACCAAGTTTATTATATAGTTCAACAAAATTTTCATTAATCTTTTGCCCGGCCTGACGAAGTGTATCACCACTTCCATCATTAGCAAATGTGCCAGTTGATATGTTCTGACGAGTCATTGTAAACCTCTAAAATATTTAATCTATTTATATCTAAAAAGATACATATTCTGTATTGACGGAGAGATTAATAGGTCTATGATCACTAAAAGGCCAGTAAGCTATTCTATTATTTCCGTCTTGTAAATTTCTATTGTTAGTAAAATAAGTGGTATTATTGGTATCACCAACATATAATAAGTTTGTCTTAGCATTATTTATGAACCATTCTCTGACTTGCTTTGGAGTCATTCCAGGATTCATTTGCATTAATAGCGCAGCCATACCAGCAACTTGTGGTGCGGCCATACTTGTTCCAGTATAGTTAAGATAAGCGTCAGGATCACTAGAACCTCCACTAATAATGTTTGTTCCCGCTGCCCAAACGTCAACTCGTGGACCTTTTTCACTTGAAACATTAGTAGCTTCTGAACTATTATACAGTTGGCTATCCATATTTCCAACAACAATAGTATCATCGCTATAATTACTAGCTCCTCGATTATAATATAATGGATCACCAGCGGTTACATTACCTTGAGTGTACGTTGATGTAAAATAATTATCATAATCTATTCCACCTTCAACATCTATTTTTTGATATTGGTTACCACCAGATTTTGTAACAATAACCCCTTCATCATGAAGTTCTTCCATCTCAGATTGAAATCCATATATTGGACAATTTACTCTGTAAGATGAGTCTCCAATAAGACCGTTAGAAGTTCCAGCTGTATTTCCGACAGAAGATCCTCTAAAATTAATATCAGCTACAATATTTGTAAGTACACTATTAACATAAGTTTTATGGAGAGTTTTATATCCCCAACTCATATTTACAACGGTAGGACGTTTATATCCAGTTACGGGATCTACTGATTTTTGTTTATGAAACTCTTTAATTGCATCAAACCAATATGTACTATTTCCAAGAGAATTAACAGGACAACTATATAATTGAGCTCCGGGAGCCCAACCAACTGTGTTTCCTCCCATAGTTCCTAAAACATGAGTAGCATGAGAACCTGCAGCAGATGAATAGTTAATAGTATTTGCTCCGCTCATATTTGGCAAAGTGTTCCATTGCAATTGATTAAATCGAGTATCAAACTGCTCGTGGTTATATAGTGCTGCACTACCTTCATGTACAACTACATCAACACCTGTACCATCTAAATGACCAGTGTATTTTTTATCTGATCTTTGACCAGTTGTACCAGATCCCCATCCATTTGTTTCTTCAATATGGCGAAGTAATCCCCAGTTATTTTGTGACGTAGAAGAACTATAGCGAGCCCAATTATATCTTTTATTATATTCAAAGTCTAACATATCATCATTCCATTCAATGGGAGTATGTACGCTATTGACTCTCGGATCAGATTTTAATGTTTCTGCTTCTTCGTCTGTTAAGGCCATATTAAAATGACGTTTACTTCCTGATCTAGCATCTACTATATCGACTGATCGAGCTGGAACATAATCGTTTCCAGTTTCTGCAGTTAGCTCATCTTTTAAAAGGTCTTTGCTTTGACCTTTCTCCATCGCGATGATATAATTTTTTTCTGACATAGTTAACCTATATAATATTAATTGTATTACCCATACTTGAATGTGATGTACACTGATAATAAAGTGTTGCAGGTGCACTCATCGGAACTTTAAATGTTATTGTTCCACTTGAGCTACCATTATTTGTTACACCAGTGCTATATGCAGAACCGCCGGAAGAGTTTCTAATCTCAAATGGATGTGAACCACCAGAGTTATTTACAAAATAATATGTTTCTCCACGTCTTAAATATAAAACAGGATCATCTTCTGTGGTCGGAAACCAATGGTTATCTGGATCTGAGAATGTATAATGACTAGATCCATTTGCTCCAAGAGTAAACAAAGAAGCCCCTCTTGTCATAGCTGTCCAGGCACCACGTTGATAGATCTCAAACTGACCATTATCAGTATTATAAATTATTTCACCATTAGATGCAGATAAGGATCCTCTTTGTGTATTAGTAAGAGAAGCAACTCTAAATCCGCCTCCAGAAACAGTAACAGATCCGCCAACAGTCATATTAATATTAGATGATGATGTTAATGTTGGTGTTCCAGCAGTACTTGTTCGAATAGAATTAATAATTAGACCGTCAGAATCAAACTTACCAACGTCTGCACCTTTGACTCGAATATCGATCTCATCGTCAGTACTTGCATGAAATGATGTATCACCATCAGCATCCATGATTAATTCAGTTCCATTCATATCGATAGATGAACCAGATGCTACATAACTTCCTAAATCACTAATCTGAGATTCTGTAATCGATAGTGCAGCTTGATGCGCTGTTACATCACCTTCTGTTACGGTATAACTAGTGATATAAGATTGTAGATCACTAATTTGAGATTCTGTGATTGATAATGCAGCCTGGTGTTGAGTTACCGAACTTTCTGTAATATTACCATCCGGAACATTAGCCCAAGTAACTGCGGCCGATAAATCGTTTGTTTCTGTATAGCTTGTCAAATAGCTTGATAGATCTGGTGGAGTATATGTAAAAACACCAGTGCCGTTATTATACGATAGAGTGGGTGATCCAGCAGCAGCCGTTGATACACTGAAGTCTGAGTAAGTCAGACCTCCACCTCCACCGCCGCCACTTACGTCGGCAGCTGCGATAAACAATTGTTGAGCAGAATCCCATTTTAAAATCTGGTTATTTGAAATACCAGATATATTAACATCTGCATGTCCACCTATACTACCAAGTCTAGCAGCAACATAGTTAGAATCAACAAGCGATATTGTTTTAGCAGAGTCGATTCCTGTACCGACGTCACTAAAATTAGCTAGCTTTACCCAAGCTCCGCCATGTGCCATATATCCTGCACCTTCGGCGTGAACATGCGCAAACATACCATGATATGTCGTTGCATTTGGTAATGCACCAGCCGAATCATAGTTATTTGAATATAATATTTTCTTTGTTCCAAAGTCAATATCTGAATCGCCTGCCAAAGTATTTAAATTTATATTACCTTGCGAAGCTTGTGCAATTGCAGTAACTGCAGCTGAATCTAAGTCAGCATTCTGCAATGTGGTAAAGTTGGCATCGAGTTCGACGTGGGTCAATGCCGTCCCTTTAGTATTTCGTAATGTGATTGCCATTTTTTACCTCTAAGTAAGTTCTACGTAATCTGAGTCGACATAACCAATTGTCATATAGCGTGGATTTCCAGCAGCTGAGTCATAGAACCAGATTGCCTGATCGAACCTTTCTATATCGTTACTCATTCTCACACCATGCTGATCGTACGCAGGTCCTTCTTCTCCGTCTGAGTAGAATGGTGCAAAATCTTTTGCCGAATCATCAAATGTCGGCGAGTTAATATTCATTGCATCATCTATTTTACCGTAAGATGCAGCAAAGACATCAGCCGGCATATTTGCATAATCACCAACTTTTGCTTCTAGATCAATACGTTCTACCACTGTATCTGAATCTCCATCGTCTGGAAGAATACCGAGTGTTTCTACTAATCCATTTGGTATTGTATAATTAGCTATACCCTCAACAAATAGTGGGGGTGGTGGCTCATCAATATTATCTGGCATAACCAAAAGTTCAGAGTTTGTAGACGGAAGCTCAAGAACAACCTGCCCGCCTAAGAAAAATCCAGCTGGATGTACAAACTTTTTATATAAATCTTTCCACGTACTTAGCGGAATAGATGATTTAATAAGAACAGAGAATATTTGATATAATGCACTATCTTGAATAAATCTAAGAGATTCTGTTCCTATTTGAGATTCACTTACAATAAAAATATTATTCTTTGGATATTCTATTTCAACATCTAATCCATAGAATGCACGAAAGAATCCTTCTGCAGAATACTTTGTACCTTTGACCCTATAAAAATTTGCAAAATTGCGAAGTACTTCACGTGGTTCACTAAAATAAGTTGAGTTAGCACCATCTGCAATAGTAGCAAAGATATTTTCAATATAATCTAAATCTGTCGATTCTAAATCATATAAACTATATAAATCTTGTAAGGCATCAATAGTTCCATCAGAATCCATATAATCATAATAACCCTCTAAGAAAGTAATTAGATTTGGATAGGCGCTAGCATAATATTGAGGTAATACCTCTTTGATACTATATGATCGTAAATTTAAATTCGTTCTATTATAGTCTGGTACATGAGACATTTTAATATCCGGATGAAGGTATGCTTGGAGATCTTACATATGTATTAGCTGCACCAGTTGCAGATGAAGTTACACCAGTTCCACCACCTAGAGTAACATCCGTTTGTTGTCTGTCTATTCCACTTGTAGCAAATGATGGACCTTCGTCTAAATCTAAAATATAACTTCGTAATGGTCTAATCGTCGATTGGTTTGCCGGAGTAGCTGATAGCTTAATAAAACTTACACCAGCAGTAATAGCAGTTGGAGCAAATCCAGTTAAATTAATTATACCAGTTAATGCTTCGTAAGAACCAACATTATCTACTTCAACTTCACCCACAGAATTTACAATTTGAAGTTTAGTTAAACTTAAAGCATTTTTAATAGAACAAACTTTACCATTAAAAATAAATGTAGATGAAGATACGACAAAATCTGCAGGATCAGGTGATGCTAATTCTACCGGAAAATATATTTTATATGATGTAGATTGTAATAGATCTGGAACAAATCGCTGTTGTAATTTTACTGATGCGCGAGAGTTAAGAATAGCATCGCTAATATCGTCAACCTGTCCTAATAGTTCAGATCTTCTAAATATTCCACCAAATTGTTTTAGATTATTATTAACATATGATTGTAATTCTGCAAAAACGGCTGACTCAGTTGATTTAACAGTTTGTCCGGTTAAGTTTGGATCAAAATTAAATGTTAGAATAATTTCGAGATAGGTTGTTTCTGGATCTTCAAATACAGTATCGATAGAAAGAATTGAAAGATTAGTAGACACGTCTTGTACAATTGAGTTTTTAACCGCTGTCTTTTGTGCTTCAGTTGTACCATCTTCAAATACAAGAGATGCATATACTTTACCAAAATCTGCTGGTACGTTATCTTCACCACCCCAAGCAATAGCATCTGTTACAGTTGGATAATTTCTTTGTATTACTGCCCGATAGTCATCAGCTGTTACAAGTCTTTGTTGTGCTGCAAAAGAGATAGGAGCATTTTGCCTAATAGATTCTATTGATTGTCTTGCTCCACCAACACCAGATGATGCAACGGTTGTCACTGTTAAAGGATAATTTCCGACACTTGGAACACTTACCTGTGCTCCTGGTGCAAATGTAGAAGCATTATTTGCTGCAGCTCCTACGCAAGACAAATATGTAACTATGATTTTATTTCCAGCTGTCGGAGAAGTACCAAAAGAAATTCCGTCACCAAAATTTAATTCGTAATAACCATTAGGTGCTTCTGATATTTGATAATAACGTGACTTAGAATTAACAGTAGTAGCAGTCGTAATTGGTGTATACGATATGAATGATGAACTTGATGGTGTTTCATAGACATAAATTGCCGCAGTATTAGTATCAATAGTTTCGTCTTGAATAACATATAATTGACGTTCTCCTACATCACCGACAAAAAACGTTTTTTGTTTTTGTACACCTTCGAATATCTGTATTGTAGTTCCACCGTCCTCATTTAAAAACTGATAGAAACCTTCGCCATTATCTGTCGCCGTATAATCTTCTAATGTTTGAAAAGTATATGTCACATCATCAGCATCAGCAGTAAATGTATATCCAGCACCTAATACGATAGAGCTAGGTCGACCTGCAACTCCAGCAAGATTCATGGTTAATTGTACTTCAGCTCGTGATGCAGTACGCGATCTTGGCACATATCCTAATGTAGCAGCATGAGATACAACCGAACTACGTAATTGCGCAGTTGTCAGAAATGATTCATTCAAAGCGAAGTTAGCAGTCAATGCATTATAATGTGTATTATATGCAAGTACATCTAAGATATTAGAAAGACCTGACGCTTCGAAATTATAGTCTTCAAATTCTGGTTGCTTTGCAAGATACGTTTTCAAAGAGTTTTTGATATTATCAAAATCTAATTTACTATTTTGTACTGTAGTTGCCATATTATCTCAGCCTTGATAAAGATGTGGTTACAGTAACAAGTTCTCCGACATTTGCGATACCGAATCGAACTGTTACATCTATTGCGTTATTATCTGGATTATCTGATACATCTATTTTGTCTATTATTGCTCTTGGTTCATAGTTATTAATAGAAGCAACAATAGCTTGTTCTACATCAAAAGCTGTACCATCATCCATATTTTCAAAAAGAGCATCTCCAATCCCACCGCCAAAATTAGGCATAAATGGTTTTTCAGTTGTTCCAGTCGTTAATATATTTTTTACCGCTTGCTTTACAGCAGCGGCATCAGTTTTCTTAAATATATCTCCATTTGTCTTTGCATTAAAAGATAGATCTATGTCTAAATAGTTTTTAGATCTGGAAGTTACAACACTAGATGATGTAAGATTTCCGTCTTCTACTGCAAATGCTCTTGTTGCTGGCATAATTTATTCCAAATAATTTGTACTATTTATAATGTTTAAGCGAGGATTTCTATAAGTTCCCCTGTAGTTTGTATTGATCCATTATACCGTGTTTCTAGTTGTTTAGAAAAAGATCCCTTGTAAGTAGAATCAACTTGCGGCATTTGTAGTATCACATGACATTCTAAAGATCCATCAACATTATATCTGTCATAATCTAATATAAGTTTCTCAAATAATATACTATCTTTCCAATACACTGCTAAATCAAACATTGAGGCGTGATCCGGTATACCTGCTTCATTTAATAATTGATATACGACTACACGTCCTTTTGTTGCTAAATCATTAAGACCACCAGAAACAAGAGTTTCTTCTGGACCTTTTTTATAAAGTCCTTCTACTACAATCAATCGTTTACTTGCAAATTTTCCTAAATCAGTATTAACTGTATTCATTGCCATAGCTTGTAGATATAACTGACGTGCAATTTGTAATCTTTCAGCATTATCAGTAATATGATTCATATTTGTTTTTTCACCTACACCACCTAAAAACTTTCCTATTGATACGCCTCTGGCCAGTTTTGTGCCCGAAGATATGAATGGAGCATTGTTCGGATTATATACAGGATCCGGTACAATAGTTTTAATGCCAGGATTTGGTTTAAAATATGAATTATAAAAATTAAAATCACTCATCACCGCCTCCACCGTTTGGACCAATAATAGTATTATTTTCTGCTACTGTCGGAGAATCACTGGCACTTCTACCTGTTTGCTTAGGAACACCCTTACCCAGAGATTCTGGATTTAGTTTATTTTCAGCTACTTGTTTTGCAGTAAACTCTTCATTATTTCTATTATTATCATCTCTGAGTTTAGATCTAACTTCGCCTGTAGTTAATGGTCGATCACTTATACCACCTGATAAATCAGTTTGATTAATCATTTTAAGTAATTCACCTTCAGGATCTACTTGTACATCCCTTATTCCAAAGCTAGACTTCTGATATGTAGTTGCTACACCAGCATTTGGTAGAGCCGTAGCCTTTATATCATCGGCAAGCGGTGTTGTATTAATTGCGTTTTCTGTAATTGTACCTTGAGTACCAACACTTGGTGTATATGTAGATGGAGAAGCCGTACCATCCGGATATGATTGGTGGACTGAAGTTGCAGCAGTTTTTGCCATACCATTCAAATCACCAATAAATGTTGGAGCCGTCATACTATTTGTTGCCGTTATATCTCCTTCAACATCGATACGAGTTGCACGTATTGTATCAACATTAATTGTACCTGCTCCACCTTCACCATCTCCGGCCCATAACGTATGACCGAGATGAATATTATAAAAATAACCAATAATGTTTTCACCACCAAATGTACCCTTATCACCAAAGACAGATAAGTCTGTTGCATGAATATTTGTATTTGGTGACGTCATATTTTGACGAACTTCTGAAGTTATTTGCTGTGCACCTGATGAAAAGATTCCGATATCACCTTCGACTGATTGTTCAAAGTTACCCTTGACCGCATGTAAGTATCCACCGAGAGTTGTATCTGTTTTCTTCTTTGCAACCGTAGTTGACTGATGGCCTTTGACAGTTAAGTTATCCTGAAGTGCAATGTTGCCCTTACGCGCTCCATCTATCTCTGAGATATGATCTCCGTTAATA
>Ga0213860_10000361_pt1 | contig 18133 bp, 32 predicted proteins | sample PICome_3_FD_160118 | JGI IMG/M metagenome (GOLD analysis project Ga0213860, IMG submission 160118) | Coastal seawater microbial communities near Pivers Island, North Carolina, United States - PICO550 | ecosystem: Environmental > Aquatic > Marine > Coastal | place: USA: North Carolina...
TCGATATCATCTGCTTCATTAGTCCAGTAGTCAATAAATTCTTCTTTTAGCGTTTGTGTACCATTAGTTTCAAATGTTACACTAGCAGGCATATTGCCCATACGTTTAAATTCTCTCATAATACCAATAAAAGCATCTTGTGCGTGTTTCATAAGTGGTTCGCCACCTGTAACGCAAAAGTGTTGTCTTTGTCCTGTAACAGGATGTAAAAACTTACCTTCTGGATTACTGTCTGTTTTAAGTGTATCAATAATTTGTTGTGCTAGTTCGACAGCAGTCTTTTGTCCCATTAGATGTTTAAACTTCTTACTCCAAGTGTAACTACTATCACAACCTTTATCCCATACAGGCAAGTCTTCTACACGTTCTACTGTGCTTGTATCAAACTTCTCAAACGGCAAATCATATGTGTCAGGATTTGTAGGATCTATCTGTCCAAAGCCGTTACACTGTAAATTACATAAGAAGAAACGTATCCAAGCAGTAGGCACACCAGTATAGTGTCCTTCACCTTGAATACTGTGAAAGATTTCGCTGTAGTAATATTTTTTATCAGTTGCTATTGTCATTGTGTTTATTATACGCTTTCTTAATGGATTTGTCAACCTCTTTAGCAAGTGAAAACGTGCCATCGAAGTTGTCTGTCCAAACCAAATCGTCCCCAATATCCCAGCCCATTTGGTTTAGTAATTCGGTGGGAATAGGAAGAACCAGATCTTTATTTTCCGGGTCTTCCTCTAATTTAATTTTGTAGGTCTTATTCGCCAAAATGCTTGTCCAGCATCTCAACTCGATCTGTAGCAGCAGCCATTTTATCTAACTCTTTTTGAATTGTTTCGATAATATCACTATGCTCACCAATACCAACAACCTGTTGCATATACACTTCAATATTGGCTTTGTGCAAATCGATCTCTGCTTCTGCATGCTTCCTTGCTGCATTAACTAAAGTTTGTTTCAATGTCATACCCTTTCCTTATAGTTTTGTTTTGATGGAATTACGCCGCGAACGCCGCCTTTAGGATTTTCCACGTCGCCATCTCGACGGAAAATTAAGTGAACATGTGGATAAAAGCAAGTTTGTCCTGCACTCTTGCCCATATTAATACCCACATTGTAACCTGTTATATTATTACTATCACTTTTAATATTATCATTGCCCATAGTAAGAGCAAAATTAAAACACTTCAAAATGTTTTCTTCTGTATTCTTTTTTGGCACTACAAGTGTATGCCCTTCAGTAACAGGATAGATATCATTATACACAACAAAATCACGTGTGTCTATTTCAACTTCTGTCCACGGTGCTCTACCTTCTTTTTGTGCAATTTCTAAAGTATCTGTCATTCTTCTAATCCTGAAATGTATTCGTCATATTCTTCTTGACCATACCATGTTTTAAAATCTTCTTCAAAGTCTTCATCTGTTTGAGCATAGTGCCATATAATTTCTTGTTGGTCTTCTGGAAGTGCATTAAATTCTGAACGGAAATATCCTGCTTGTTCGTATGATGCGTCTTCTCTTAGTTCTTCTGCACGGCCCCAATCTTCTTCATCGTCACTGTCTCCAACCTCGTCTGCCTCTGACCAACTATCCCAAGCCATTGAATGTGCTTCTTCGTTTATATCGCTTATAATTGTATGTGCTTCATCTTTAGTCAGCATTATTCATATACTCCTTAGTATACCATTCTTTAAATTCTGGATTATCGTTAAAGATAGCAACAACTTCAGGGGCAGAAATTTGCTCTGATCTAATGCAAATTGCTACATTCTCCCAATCTTTTTCTTCGTAAATTACTTTTATTGTCATTAAAATCCTCTACCTTTGTTTATTTGAAATATTCTAGGCCCTGGTGTTGTAAATTCAAAACCCATCTTGTTACCTACATATACTCTACCATTGTACTGCATATGTATTTTATTTTGCGCTAAAAAAATATCTAAAAACTGTTTTTCTTCAAATCTATCTACTTCGGCTTCTGCAACTTTGTCGTTATCTGTACAAGTTACTGTACATACTTTATCATAATCTGTTGGCATTAGTATTCTCCTACATTTTCCCAAGGATAAACTAACCAAACATCTTCCTCGGCTTTATTAACTTCATCACAGTAATAATTTACACTACCAAAATTGCTTGATAAGTTTTCTGTCAATACTGCAAACCGAACATTATCACCCCATACTTGACCCCATACAGGTGATTGAGGCAAACAACTACTTTGCCAATCTTTCTTAATCCAATTAAATGTAGCACCTGTGTCGTTGATATCATCTACAATTAAAATATTTTTACAATCAGGATTATGTTTGAACTGTCCCATCTCTGGAGCATACTCACTTTCATTGTCGTAACCATATGCATCTTCTGCCATCCATGCATTTGATTCTATATATCCACTATTATCATCACGTAATGCTACTTTAAGTGCTTCACAACGTATTCCAGTCATGTTACTAATTATTGTTGCAGGAACATTACCGCCTCTTGTAATACCTACAATGTAATCAGGACGCCAATTGTCTTGATACATTTTGTTTACTATACTGACACACATACGTTCTACATCAGCCCAACTATAAAATTTCTTTTTAACCATTACGTCCTTCCAAATATGTTTCGTTATGTACCCATTTATATCCACGTTCAGCAAGTTCATCAGATTGATTAAATGGAAGGAATCCCCATTCCTTTTCTTTCTTACCCATATAAAATAAACTCCAACAAGGAATCTCTTTTCCGTTGTCATCTTTAGCAAGTTCTAGCCAATGTAAATCATCTGCTTTTCTAAATCTAAAATGACCAGGTCCTCGCCATACTTTTGTTGAACCAACCACACCGCCTGTACTGTCATTGTATACAGGAATATTTTCATAATACCCGCCTTTTAAAATTAATGTTGCATAATTCCAAGGATGGTCATGTAGCACAGGTTCATCGCTTACCATTACTTTGTGTAAAGTAATATTAAACGGAAAGTTCTTTCTATTTTTTAAAAATACATAATAACGATCAAGATATGGAACTATACCATCTCTATCATAGATAGTTCTTTTTCTACCTAATTTCTCAAGCAGTTTCAACAACATCGAAAACCTCTTCCTTTAAATAACGTTGTAACTCACCATCAGTGGGTTGTACTTTATAGTTATCTTTGAAAAATATCTCATAACTATCAGAGCCATATTTTCCAATTCCATATAACATAGTAGCATCATTTCCGTCCCATGTCAAGTAATCTTTTGACATCCTACGTAATCTATGCTCTCTTACATTAACCATTCCTAATGGTTTTATAATCTCTTTAATAGTTTTTGGTAAACTATTTAGGTAATGCACTGGTGTAGGACAAAGGTTAAAAAGAATAGGAAGAACTCTTTTTACTTGTTTACGGTTTGTTTGGTTTAAACAGATAACACCAACCATGTGTTGCCAAGAACCATCTATCTGTTGCTGTACCATTAATTCATCTTTAAGTTGACGCATTAGTTCTTCTCCGGTTGTATTCTAATATTGCCTGATACACTTATTCTATAATCATCTGATGTATAAAAAGGATATACTGTATGCAATAAACTAGATGGAAACATTAGTATAGTGCCTTCAAATGTTTTGTCAACTGGCACAGCCAGTTGTTTTATTTTTCCTAGTACGTCATTATATACAAAACAAAATTTAGATGTGTAAAAGTTATCTTTGTGTTCGTCGCTAGTTCCAGATATTAAAGGAAAATAATTTAGTTCGTCTTTTAAATTGTAAGGTATTTTAACAAAGATTACAAAGCTCAATGCTCCTAAGTGATGATGTATAGGATTAAACTCATATTTTCTTTGCTTGTTGACCCATAATCTATCTAGATACAAATTGTATGATTCACATTTAGATACTTCTTCAAACTCATCTAAGTATCCTGGATTAGCATCAATCCAAGATTTTGATACAGATAAAAGCCAATTTTCAAAATGTCCTTTAACATGATCTAAGGAATACTCTTCTTTCATATGTCCTTGTAGTCTATGGTTATATGGTTCAGAGTTTTTAGAAAGTTTATCTATTTCTAAATTTAAATCATGTAGCAATATAGGAGGCATCTTAGATTCTATAAATCTAAGATTACTAAAATCTCTAATTGATGCCCATTGTGTATCAGTTGTCATCCTAGAGTGATCCAATTATGTTTTGGCTTTAGCAAAGAAAAAACTTGTTTTACTCTTTTGTTATATTCATCTTCATTTATTGCAAGATTATTTAAATGCATTTTCCAAATCCTTTTCATATCGTCTGAAAGTTTAGGATTTGCTAGAATTAATTTTAGATTTGCTCTACGCTTCGACTGTAGTTGTTCCGAATAAGGTCCCATAATTTATTCCTTTCATTGGACAATTCTTTCTACTCATTCTTACAATGTGTGGTGTAAGATTGTGTAATTTGGTCATATCAATTAGTTTTATACCACGTAAGTTACACATAAGTGCTTCATTAGGTGTAAGTATTCTAATATCGTTTTGAGTCTTTTGTGGTTGAATTGCATATACTCTTTCTTCATTTAAATCCATTATACAATCTCCTCAACTACACCTAATGCTTCGGCAAGCATAAATCCAGCACCTGCTATCATAATCCAAAATCCCCAATCTGTAGGACCTAAGTAATAACCTGCAAGTATTAATGCACCGGCCGCAAACATACGTATGATACTCTTAATCATGCTTACAATAAAGTGTCCCCTGCCAGGATCTTTAGCAGCAGGAACAAATACTCTTTCTGGAATAGGCATTATTTTACCTCCACAAGTGGTTCACTGTAGAAACTATCATGATAGTCACCACTTTTTTGGAACTGTCTAATAGAAGTTTCTTTAACCAGTCTTCCGTCTTTGATAGTGTATGTAATATACTCTGCTTTAATAACACCTTCTGTACTTCTATTGAAATGTTCGATCATAGGTCCGTCTTTCATCTTCATCTCCTTAACAAGCAAATTGTTGTTGTAGTTTTACGTTATCGATAAACTCTTTTTTAGTTGCTGGATCATCTTTAAAAGCACCACGCAAAACAGTTGTCTGCGTAAGTGAACTGTGTGCTTTAATACCTCTGTTTTCACAACAACCATGTGTTGCTTGCACATAAACACCAACATGTTCACTACCTGTTTCTTTTTGTATTGCATTTGCAATCATAACATTAAGCTCTTCTTGTAGTGTTCCACGTCTAGCGCACCATTGTGCAATTCTTGTGTACTTGCTAAGACCAAGTAACTTAGGGCCTGCAATGATTCCAATGTATGCTACACCTTTTACTGTTTGATGATGATGCGAACATAAACTTGTAAGTTCACTTCTTACTACAAGCATACCTTCGTATCCGCCTTCAATGTAATTTGGAAATGCACTTGGATTAGGCATTTTATCATATCTACCAGACATAATCTCGTTGATATACATTTTGGCCATACGTCTTGCAGTATCTATGCTGTTAGGATCTGTTTTTGTATCGATCAAGAGTGTCTGCAAAACATTTTCGAAAGCAGGAACTGCCTCTTCGATAAGTGCTTCTTTATCACCTTCTTCTAGTACTTCACTAATGTTGTCATTAGCCCAATACCTAATTCCCGCTTCTTCTAAGCGTTTTTGTATTTCTTTTACTTTTTCCATTCTATTTCTCCGATGTTAAGGCAGTGGATTGCCAATAGTTGTTATTGTATTACCTTTAGAAGATTACCACAACCGAAATAATCTCCATTTAGTTTGGTTACTTGTTTATTTAGGCTTGGAAGATAGTTTTCATAATTTTCCATGTAGTCAACAATTCTAGCAACAACCTGTTTCTTATGCTTCTTGTATGAATCTATAGATTCAGTCCATTCACTTGGATATACAAAATCATTTACAGCCATTTCTTTATAACTTAATCTATTAGGAACCATAGGCAACGCACCAACTAAAGCACCTTCATACCAACTAATGCCTAGTGTTTCTTGTAGGTTAGCACTGAACACAAGTTTGGCCTCACCTAATAAATTATGATATTCATTTTTAGTAAGTGGTCTTTCTTGGCATACAATAAATTCATACTGCGTCAATGTTTCTTTCAAATCCTGAAATATTGTTACCTGCTTTTCAGGAGCAATTCTGTGAGGGAATAATATTGTATTTTTCTTTTTCATATTTTTGTACATAGAAAGTGCATTTTCCATGTACTCAAATGGCCAGCCTGTTCTAACTACCTTGCTTCGGTCAAGTTCAGGAAAGGCTTCAAAGAACATATCGATATGAAATTCACTTGCAAAAAAATTGTGATCGAAGCACTCATACATACTTCGTTCAGCATTTCTTACCCAAGGCTTGTCACCTATAATCCTGCCAAGGAAATCAGCAGGATCGTAACTACCAGCATGCCAAAGGCCACCGATTCTAATGTTACACCCCAGTAACTCAGCCATGTATTTAAGTTGGATAACAGTCGGGTTCCAAGCGTCCGTATATAGGAAATAATCTCCATCATTTACTTCTCCTTTGCAGAATGCTTCTGCAATTTGTTGTAGTTGATTTGATTTATAAACGTTAGTACCACCAAAGTTAAGGAACGCCCCAGGTGTTGTAGCCTGAGGTGTATCCCCTCCGTTTACTACTTTTACTTCGTGGCCGTTGGCTTTCAGCAGTTTAGGAAATTCTGTTTTCCACTGTTTAGTATACCTTGTTTCTACTGCTTCTAAATCAACCAGCCATATTTTCATTATTTTTTATTCCTTTTATTTTTTTGTTTACGATAACTTTTAGTAAAAGCTCTCCAAACATAACTAGAGTTGTTATACAAATCCTTTTCATTGAAAGGATAAAAGTTACCGCGGTTGTCACTATTAAAGCGACAAAAGTCTTTGAATCGTTCAAGATCAGTAAAAACCTTATCGTAGGCTTTACGATTAAACTGAATAGCCATTTTCTAATCCTCTTATCTAGCATACTCAATGTGGGCGCCGTTCTCTCCATCTTCACTTACGTCAATATGGACTTCACGACCTGGGTGTTTAGTAATAATCTGATTGTACAGATCATCACAAATCATTTCACAACTTTTATAATCTAATTCAAGAGTTTTCTCCTCATACAGTTTTTCTAACCAACGTTTAAATTGAATAAACTCAATATCTCTGTCGTTGTGTGTTACAGTGATACCTACTTTAAAATGAAATATGTGTCTGTGTGGATATCCCAAAAAACTTACATCATATTCATCGCCTGTTGCTAGTGCTGGATCTTCCAGTGCCGCAGGATACTTGTGGATACCTTCCTTACGGAAAGTCACCCAAATCATTCTTTTAGCCGTATTCATTATACGCCTGTGATTGTCTTCTGCCATTGCTTCCTTCATCATTGTATCAGTTATACTCATACTATACTACCTTTTAGTTGTGTTGTCAAGTTAGTCTTTAATGTCATCATCGCCATATTTGCTCCATGGTGTAAATTTATTACGTTCTTGTAACTCATGTACAGGTTGTACCCATACACCTGGATTAGAATGATTGAAATCTGCATCATCAATCTTCATACAAGCATTATAATTAAGTTGATTTACGTATGGAAGTTTTACACTAATCATGCTTATAAAGTTGTTTCTTTCATTAAAACCTGATTCAAGTACCCAATCATGATATTTTACATCATAATCTAGTGTAACTAGATAGTTCTTATCTAGTAAACCATACACAAGATCGTCCCAACTTTCTTTTGGAACAAAACTATGATTAGCACCTAAGTAAATATGCTCAACTGTATTTTCTTTTGCTTTTGCAATTACATCTTCTAATGGTTGACATCCTGTTACAAACAGTGTATGCATATCATGTGCAGGAGTTTTCTCTACTTCATATCCTGTAAAGTAAATAACATCATCTTTTACACCATCTGCATAGTCACGTTTCATTAGGCATGTTCCTTTTGTAGGCTTTCAATTTGATCTTTTAACTTTAAACGCTTCTTTTTCATTTCACTTAATTCTTCATCTTTAAAGTTTCCACTTTTTTCCATAGCGTCTACTTGTTTGTTTAGGAACCTATGTGTTTCTTTTAACCATTGCAAACGCTTTGTATAGTCACCCATATTATGCCTCCTGTAGTTCTTTCTCAAGTTTATCTAATTCACCATCTTCTCTGTCGTCCGCCCAAGGTGTTTTTTCTTCACCTTCTTCGTCAACTTCAACAAACATTCTGTTGAACTCATTAGTAACACCGCCACGCAATCTAGCACCTTCTAAATTTTTAAGGAAACTGTCTGCTTCTTTAATCATTGCAAATGCTGCCTCTTTAGTAGGTTGCTCAAACAATTCTTCAACGAAACGATCGAAGTACAAAATGTTACGTGGCACCCATTCAGAATATTCATCACTTTTATCTGCATCTTTAACTTTGCGCCACTGTCTCCAGTCTGGACGTTCTTTTGCAAGTTCAATATCAGTAAGATTATTTGCTCTCTGGACAGCAACAATATGTTGATAAACATTGTGCGCCATCATAAGTGCATAACCAAAACTATCCCAACTAGTTTTACCTTCTTTGCCAATCTTGTTTAGCATGCCCGGCGCATAGTGGCAAATATCCGCGATCGACAAACGTCTTCCAATTTCGCTTTCGAACGGGAAAGGAATATCGTTCCGTCCGGCCAAACTCTTATTATCAGGGGCCTTATCCATAATAACTGACCAACGTTTACTTGTGTGTTGGCTGTTAGTGTACACCAACCCATGTGCTGTAGCAATGAAAGGGCTTGCACAGTCGAAACTGATTGTGAAGTTCTCATTAATATGTTTCCTTACTTGTCTTTGTATTGATGTAAGATAACATGACCAATCAAGTTGTGCAGTGCCTAAGAAGTGCATCCAGTCTTTGCCTTCCAGCATTCCATCAAACTTCATTGTCATCAATCTACGTAGCGTGATAGGCATCTTGCACATATTTGCACCACCCATTGCCCAACCTTCACATGCTTTGTCTCCCCATACTTTAGGATCGGAGAATTCTTTAACACCTTCGTACCACTTCTCAGCAGTATCCCAGTCTGATCCTTGTAGCACATTTAAAAACTTAGTTGCGCCTAGTCTACGTTCTAACCAATACTTGTTATTAAACCTTGTCTTATCTAGACAATCCTCAAAACTCTTAAGTCCAGTCTTAGGTGAGTGAATATGATCACATGCCCAAGTCGGAACATCAAGTAACATACTCCAGTCTGCTGTTAGTTCAAGCCAATTAAGAATATCATCTCTAACTTTATTAGCAGCAGCACCTTCAAAGTTTAGCCAATCAAACTTAAGAACACCTTTACCAACCTGATAACCGCCTGAGTCACCAAGTATCATTGTTTTACCACGATCACGTGTTTGCACCATTGCATCTTGTTCCATTGTTTTGTCAAGATTCAATTGTGCGTGTCCTGCTGAATACAATCCATATTTGTATGTAAAGTATCCTTCTTCTTCATTTAAAAAGTTCATACCTTCAATGCCGCGATCAAAACCCTGCGGAATACGTTCTTTAGGAACGAACTCTTCCTTACGTTGTTTAGCAATATAAGTGCTGAAGAAAGAACTAATTGCAGGCAAATACACTGCGTAGTCTTTCTGTAATGGTGTTAAGTTGACTGGTTGTTTCATAGTATTATTTAGGCCGCCTGTGCTGGAATGATATATTTGTAATTCGCTAATCCACTATCTAGTGTAATTTGAATAGCACCTTCATTACTAATACTCATCTTAGTGTTGTTTACATCTGCAATTTTTAGAATAGCAAGAATGCTCGCTACTGGCCAAGTCCAACCTTTATTAAGTGTACCTGTAACATCAGTAGCAAAAATAAACTCACCGCCATGTGTACTAGCATCACCAAAGATAAATTTTAAATTACCATCTTCAGTCTTTGCTAAGAATGTTGGATGCTCTGGATTAGCACCTGCTTGAAAACTGAACCTTTGTACTGCTGAAAGTGTTGGAACAACTTCTACATCCCAGTTAACACCTCTGAACTTTACAGTTTTCATTTTTTCATTAATGATTTCTTGATTCATAAATCGATAATCATTTTTAAAATCACCGTCACTGTTTTCGAAATGAATACCTACAGGAATAGTAGCACCGTTTCTTTCAGCACTTGTAATACTAATTTTTGCATCCTTTTGATATTCAGTACCATCAATCAGGTATTTTAACTTGTTAAGTTGCGGCATACCGAATGTGCCAATCATATCCGGATAAGGGTTATGTGTATCTGCTTCCATAATAACTGATCTATCATCAGCCATTGAAAACATTCCTGTCTTTTCTTCTTCGCCAGACACTTTTACAGTTGTTAGAAAACCTAAGTTCTGTGTGTGGCTGACAATATCTTGTAAAATGTCTTTCATTGAATTCTCCTATACATTTACATTATATTTAGGTTTTGTATAAAACACAAGCATTTTTTTACTCAAAATCAAATAAACTATTAAAGTTATTGTCATTACGAGTTTGACTTATGTCCCATTCCAAAACGCCAATTAAGTTTTTAAGTTTTTCATCGATTACTGTGTTTTCCATTGTAGCATCATCGAAAGGCAACTCTTTAAACCAATCCGGAAGTCTTAGTTCATCTACCGGATACGCTACACTTGTATATCCCATTGGATTGTCTTTTACTTTACAAACAATTACTTTTGCACCGTCTGTAATGTTTACGGAATATTTGTCACCGTTCATACGTTTAAGTGTATTCCAATTAATACTTGCTCTTACGTGTCCAGGCATATTTGCTTTGCCTGCTTTCTTTTCTTTGGCTTCATATTCTGTAATTTTGTTTGCACGTTTAGGAGAGCCTTTTTCCCATCCAGGACGTGCTTTGAACTCTGTTCTAAATTCTGTAATATAATCAAGTACTTCTTCTTTTTCCTTACCAGATAGCACCTTTTCTAATACATTGCTTAAGAAGTCTTGTATTACAACCGGAGTATCAGAACGTTTAAGATCAAGACCCATTGCTTTAATTTTACCTGCTTTGCCTTCTGTGTCTGTTCTAAAACCTTCAATATCATAATAAAGCACTGCATAGCGTTTCTTTGTAATAAACAAGCCTTTACTTGCAACAATTTCTCTAGCAGCAGCAATTACCTCTGAACGCTTCTTAGGACAATGAAATGCTGAACTCATAAACTTACCAAATGTTGAGTTTGCATTTTCACCAATTGTGTCATACAATTCAACTACACTATCTTTTGTCCACGGAATACTACCAGATTCTATATCTTTTTTAAGTGTACTGTATGCACTAAAGTATGTTGAATCTGTATCACCATATACAATTGCTTTGCCTGTATGATCATATTCGCCTGTTACTATCTCATTGATCTTAGCAGCCATATGTTTTGTGATGCTTCGTCCTGTAAGTGTAACACTTTGACCAATCCTGTTGTCGAAAAACCTACAACCAGGATTAAGAATAGCACCATACAAACTATTGAGTAGAATCTTTTTAACCAACTGACGCTTTGCCCAGTATTCTTCTTCAATCTTGTTTCCTGCATTTTGACTTTCTTTCTGCTTCGCCTGCATTTCTTTACGTTCTTTATACCAACGTGCAAGTAGTCCAGGAATAATACCTTCTTTTTCATACGTAAAGATTGTGCCGTTAGCACTAAGCATCCATGGTTGATTGCTTTCATAGATTAGATCATATATCTGTGCAGCACTTAGTTTATCACTGTCACCGTTTTCCCAATCAACAGTAATCTCTCTACTAATTTCTTTTTCCATGACTGAACTATATTCAACTGATCCAAACATACCTTCCCAAGCACTAGCAAAACTTTTACCTTTTGCCATTTGAGAATCAATATGTGCTTTTGTTCCATCCTGTCTAAGTTGACCTACTACAGTTTCTGGACCCATGTTCAATGCTCTAATAACAGATGGATATAGTGAATTCAAGTCAACACTACCAATCCATTCGTGAATTCCTTTCTTAGGATATGCAACATATGCACCTGCCGCTGGTTCGCTACCTGGCTCACGTTTCACTCTGTTCGGAACTATCATTCCACGTCTATGTGCTTCGTTAATAATACCTTGTTCTGTAACAGCAACAGCACCCATTGTTGTTTGTATAAGCACAGTATTTTCATGTGCAATAGTATTTGCAAGATCAATAAACTTTAGTTTCTTATCAAGTTTATTAAGTAGTGCAGTATCTTGTCTGTTGTATTCAATAAATGTTCTGAAGTCATTGTTGTAAAGAGCATCTAGACTGCCTTCATAAACAGTTTTCTTTTCACCTACTTCTAGTTCACCAATAGCATCAAGTCGATATGTATGACGTTCTTCATAGTTGTATTTTCTATAAAGTTCTAAACTGTCTACATGTACACGGCCAACTAAATCATATGTTTGAGATTCTTTACCAAACTTTTCATATGTCCTTTTCTTAGGATATTGATTCCAAAGACACAAACGTCTAGTATCTTCTTTGCTTAAAACTTTTGTAATTCTGTTTACAGTATAAGGCATATCATAACCTTCACTGTTCCAACCACTTAGTACATCAGCATCTTGAATAAGATCTAAAAAGGCATCAAGCATATCCGCTTCATTGTCATAAAGTATAGTATTTGGAATGCCATCAATTGCTTTTTTTGCTTCTGCCATTGATAATGTTTTAGGCGGAATTGCTAAACAAATTAGTTCATCCATCCACTGTAAGTGTACAGCAATTGATGTAATAGGCATAAACGCATCTTCTGGACTTGCGTAGCCACGCTCAGGATCAAAGTCAACCTCAATATCCCAAAACGCTACATTAAGTTTAGGAGCATCAACATTTAAATAGTTGTCTTCTAAACAACGATAAATTGGATTTATATCGCTTTCGTATAATTTTTTATTGGAATGAATTGCAAGTTCTTTGCGAAGTTCTTTTATGTTCTTTGCAGTAACACGTTGTAACTGGTCACCGTAAATAGATTGATGTTTACCTCTTGGGTCTTTGTAATAAAAAACGTGTCTTGGGGAATATTCTGTAAAATGTCTTTTGTTATTTTTTCTTTCTACAACACGTATTATATCTTCATTACGATCATAGAATGCATCTACGTAGCTCATTTGTTCTCCTTACATGTCATTTGCGGCTGACAAATACCAATTAAGTCCTTTTTGGCGGACAATACCTTCTTCTAAATTACTTATCCTGTCACTAAAGTGTAAATGTATTTTGTGACTCCGTATGTGTAAATGCAGGCCAATACTCCATTTAGCACAATTAAACTTTTTTCTTTCCATAGCACACCAACTATTGTCCAAATGATACTTGCAAAAAAGAAACCAAATACACCATAAATTTGATTAGGAAACATTGAAATCAACATAGCGGCAAAAAGTAAAACTGTTGTTCCTGCCCATGCCAGCGGTTGATATGGTTTACTCTGTTGTGTCATCATTATCTGGCTCAATATTATTAGGTTTTAAAATAGGCATACCACCACGATCAAAATAACGGCCATCATCTGTTACATATATGTATGATTTAATATTATGGTCACCTAGTGCCGATTTTACAATAATACTTTTTTTTGTAATATTGCCTTTATATTCAGAATAATCTGCGTTAACTAATCTAACCTTGCCGTTGTTATTACCATAAATTCTATCAGCAGGTTCACCGCCTGGTCCTATATGGTTTGAAACTATAAGTGTATTACCCATTTCGCTCATCAATAACTTTTTTGATATGCATGAGATGATCAGGAACTTCCCATCCAAATACTGATGCTAGATTAACACCACTATTTTCGTAATCTAAATCCTTAACACCTCTTTTCATTCCGAAACCAAGGCCACCTTTTGTTTTAGTGTGCCTTTTAGGATCATATTGTGATTCATCTTTGTATTGCACTTTTTTAGTTCTCTTTCTTTGTTTTGGCATTCTTATAATAGTAACACAACTATATTATGTTGTCAAGTTATTTTTACCACCAACTTGCTGCTACACCGTATCCAAATACATTAACACAAGCAAAGTAAAAAGTTAGTAGTGTTACCCATGCAGCACCTCTACGTAAAGATGCATAGCATTGAGTAATACTTCCTACAAAAAAGAATGGATACACAATTAACATGTTTGGATCCATTGCTGTCATAGCAAGTGTTAAACTTGCTGCAACTGTGAAAATAAAACTAACTAGTTCAAAACCAAAAGCAATTTTATCGCTTTGGTAACTGTTAATCCAAAATGATTTTATCTTTTCCAATTACTCGTCATCCGCACGTGGTCCCGAAACGTCATCAGGCAAATTTTTAGTTATACCTAAAATGCCTTCAATATCGTTCCATTCTTCTTCATGCTTTGCCCAATCACCCTTGTGTGCAATTTTAATTGCTTTATTAATTGTGCTTGGTTTGATTTGTAGTTCTTCTGCTACTGCTTTTACAGTATCCTTAAGTCCTTCGTTCAAATCTTCTACTTCACGTAGTACATTTGAACCTTCGCTAATTAGCCTTTCTAATTTTGCTTTTTCTTCTGGTCCATAACTTCTTGACATATTATTCTCCTAGTTTGAGTTGTTATTATACATTATTACTAAGCGTGTGTCAACACTTACCTATAAATTTTCCAACCATTTTTATCAACTAAATTTAATATAAAATGTTTTTCTTTATTGTAATCGTGTTTTCCTTTGTTTCTTGTTTCATAAAAAGTCTTAGTTTCCTTAAAATCAAAACCAAAAATATTAACATTGCTATTGTTACTTTCGCTTAGATAATGCAAAATTTGTAATCCTGTTGATGGCGGTGCATCTAGCATATTCTGTAACCATTGTGATTGAAACAAAGGTAGTTTTAGTTGCTTTGCTTTAAATTTTACTTTCCTAATTTTGTATTCAAATTCTTGTTTGTTTGGTGTAAAAATAAGTGTATGGAATTTTGGAGTCTCAGCATTATATTTTTCAAAAGTGTTTATTTCGCTCGATGCTAAAAAATCCCATCTACTTCCTTGTGAGTTAGTGTCAATTATTTCAGCCCTGTTAAATCTTACAGTAGGAAGACTGTCAATAATGTGTCCATTACTTTTGGAAAATATGCTTTCAGCATTACCTACAATGTTTAATGGTTGATCTAAAACTGTTAACATAAAGGTATTTAAGTCATAAAAAAAGCCGGCAGTTGAATACCGGCTTTAGTCTATATTTAAATTCTTTTTGTTAGCAGTCTGGACCGCAGTTGCAGTCGTCACCGCAGTTGCCTTTACAAGCACAGTCTGGACCGCAATTACAGTCCTTGCCTTCTGTTAAGCCTTTTTCCACAACGTCATACATTTCAAAACGTCCGCCGTTTCTTTCATATAGCATAGCAGCAAAAATTTCTTGCTTGTTTGTTTCTTCTACTTTTGTTACAGCGACTCTATTAGCCCAATTCCAAAGAACATCGTCCATTGGGTCGATTGCTTGTTGTCCGCCACTTTCTTTAACCATTTTATACATGTCGACAAATGACATTTTAGTTTCAACAGATTCTTTAACTGTTTTCTTTTTCTTGCCATAGGCACCTTCGTCCATTTCTTTATCGTCTGAAGTTTTACCTTTCTTTTTGTCTAACATTTTTTTGAATGCTGCTTTTTGTTTTGCAGATTGTGCTTCTACAATTTCACCATCCATGTCTACAAAACTAACTGATTCGTCTTTTTTCTTTTTGTATTCTTCCATGCATGCTTCGCACATTTCTTTTAGTTTCTTTTGATCGCAGTCTGGATGTGCTTCGCACATTTCTTTCACACTCATGCCTTTGCTGCACATCATTAAGATGCTTTTCTTGCTAGGCATTTTTGCTTTCTTTTCTGCTTTGATAATTTGTTCTGCTTCTTTTACAGGTTCTTTCTTTTTCTTAGCATCTTTAGCAGCCTTCTTCATAGGTTCTTTCTTGTCGCCATCTTTGTCCATATCAAGAAAGTCTGGTTTTGCTGCTTCTTTTACTTTTGAATCTTTTTTTGCTTCGGTAACTACTTCTTTAGCACCTAGCGAGATTCCTGTTGATTCCGCCAGTGTTGAATAATGCTCTAGATCTTGACCTGGCGTAGTCGGATCTAAATCACGCATTTTTGTTATAATTTTTCTAAAGTCCATAGTAGTTTCCTTTGTATAGTAAGTATTTATCTTCTTACTGGATTCTCTCCAAATATACTATTTTTCATATCTAGTGCGTTTACCGCTGTTCCGTCGCCTTTTTTAGGTTGTTTTACTGTTGGTTGAGGTGGTGCTTTTGTGCCTGACTTACCGCCCCAAGGACTGCCTGTATATGACTTTTTACCACGTGCTTTACCTGGACTTAAATGCGGTGCTTCAACACTAGCAATGTTTCCTGATGATGTAGCACCTGCTGTTGCTGATTCGCTTTTATATCCTTTTTCACCTGCTTCTTTTTCTAACTCAAACTTCCTACGCATAAGTTCTTTCTTTAACTTTTCGCTTTTGTTTGTTTCAGGATCCAACTGAATATCCTGCAAAGCCTTACGTTTTGCTTCGTAATCCTCTTTATCTTTAGTGATACTAGTTCTAGTATCTTCTACAAATAATTCTTTAAGTCTCATAATACTATTTACCTTTTTTACGGCCTGATTTCATATTCGCACACCAGTGATACATTTTCGCTTTTTCACCGCTTGCATTCTTAGCACGTTTGCGTAGTGCAGTTACACTGCCATTACAACTAGCACCTGCTTTTTTTACTCTTCCCGGTCTGCTTTTACCTTTTTTCTTACCATCGGCAAAATTTTCAATTATATATTCTCTTATTAAATGATGGAAACTTTCTTCTATCTCTGCTTTTAGTTTTTTGGCAGTCCTTTCAAACTTGTGATCCTTATGCTTGAACCCTATGCCTCCGGCACTTTCCCACGCTGCTATGTTTACACCATAATCGTCAATAAGGATATTAGGTGTGCCGTCGGGGTTAGTTGCATACTTCGCCTTATCCTTAGTTATGATGACTTCAGTTGGTGGAAAGAAGTCTAGGTTCTTTTCAATCCACTCACGCTTATGTGGTTCCGAATTAGGATCATTTGCTAGTGGAGAACTTAGAATCTTGTAGTCGCCTTTAACTTGTTTGATAATACCAAGTAGGTTCTTTGCGTTTGATGTTAGAGGAATGTTTAACCAAAATTTATCCTCATCTCTAATTTTTTTAAGTGCTGGTTCAATCTCGTCCTTGTCTAGTTCGCGCCAATCTTTGCCAACTAGTTTTTTCCATTCGCCGAAGAAGTCTGCTAGAACACCATCCATATCAACATAGATTTCTGATTTAGGATTAAGTCCTTGGAACATATCTTCGTATGTTTTCTTTTTCTTTTTCTTAGGAAACAGTTTCTTAACGTTCATATATTCGCCGCCTACAGGAACATCAGCAGTAGCGTTTTGTTTAGTTACAATACCAACGCCAGCGGCTTCTTCATACATAGATTCTGGAACATCATCACGCCAAGTTAAATCTTTTGGATCAGCAATAACTGCACGTATCTTATCTGCGTTTGCTTTTAGATGTGCAAAATATCTGTGATGTCCGTCAACAATTAGTAACTTACCTTCGTGTGGCACAATCACAATAGGTTTGATCTTATCGCCTGCTTTGATCCTATCAACAAACTTCATCATATTGTCGTGATTGTCTTTAGCATCCATTTTATCAGCAGGTTCAAATGGTGTAAGTTTAGATACGTCTATTACTTTTACTGTTTGCTTTTTGTAATAATCATCATCAACATCAGCGCCTTGATACTTGGGATTAGTCCACATAGTTATTTCTGCGCCTTCTGTTTTCTTTTTAGTTGGTAATCCTTTGTGCTTTGTTTTAGCAAAGTCTTTTACATCAGACACTTTCATATCTTTAGCAACTTCACCGGCTTCGCCGCCTTTTTTCATGTCGCCCTTTTGCATAGCTCTTACTATACCAAAGAACTGCTGTTGCTTTTTGCTTACTGCTTTTTCTGATATGAATTGATGCGCTCTCATCCTAATGGATTCTCACCTGTTAGTTTAGGTCTAGCGAACCACAACTTAAACCATTCAGGGGTGCCTGGTTGTATGTTTAGTTTCGCTTGGTAGTATTGTTTCTCTGTGCCTGTGATC
>Ga0213860_10000363_pt1 | contig 18125 bp, 10 predicted proteins | sample PICome_3_FD_160118 | JGI IMG/M metagenome (GOLD analysis project Ga0213860, IMG submission 160118) | Coastal seawater microbial communities near Pivers Island, North Carolina, United States - PICO550 | ecosystem: Environmental > Aquatic > Marine > Coastal | place: USA: North Carolina...
TGAGGGCGATAGAGTTAAGGTTACGGTAGACGCCACAAAGATGAACTTTGGCGATTATGTCGCAGGCGTAGAATTTAACTTTCCCGCCACCATTCCTGGGACCTACGCCACCTTGGACTACGGTCGTTTCATCAAGGACTTCAAGGCCTATGGCGCTGAAGGCAAATCCTTAAAAGTGAAAAAGAAGGGCAACACTTATGTGATCAAGGGCGAACCAAAGAAGATCGAGTATTGGGTGGATGATTCCTTTGACGCCAAGGTGCGCAAAAATAAGATTTTCGAACCGGCCGGAACGAACAATCAAGAAGGACGCAATTTCTTGATCAATGCTGCTGGATACTTCGGTTTCTTTACCGGCGCCGAGGAAATGCCTATTACCCTGGAGGTCAAAAAGAGTCCTACACTTTATGGACTGAGTGCTATGAACGGCTATTCCTATGGCAATACTCAAAACTTCCATGCCAAGGATTACCACCAGCTCTTGGATTGCCCCATCATGTTTGCAAAGCCAGACACGACCTCATTCAAATTGGGTCCAACAAAAGTGACCATCGGGGTATTTAGCGAAAGTGGTCGAGAATTGTCAGAGGACATCTACGAACAAGTACGTCTGAGCATGGGAGCTATCGAATCCTTTCTACACGGCGACCTTCCCGTGGACCGTTACGCGTTCATCTTCTACATCAAGGACTACAGTGAATTCCAGGGTTTAGTGGAAGGCACTGAAATTAAGCTCGGCACCATTGTAAAAGCACTGAGGGAATTGATCGGCCAAGGCTTTGGCGCGCTAGAACACGGCAACAGCTCCGTGTATTATTTGCCCGATTTCGGCAATGACATGGTGCTCGATCAAATGGCCGACGTTTGTATTCATGAGTTCTTTCACATCCTCACTCCACTAGGTCTGCACAGTGAGGAAATAGGCAACTTCAACTATATCGACCCACAGATGAGCAAACACCTGTGGCTCTATGAGGGCATCACAGAATATTTTGCAGGCATCAGCCAAGTAAAGGGCGGCGTGATTACACAAGAGGAATACCTCCAATCTGTCTTGCGCCAAAAGATCGTCACGGCGGATCGCTACCCTACCGATAAGATGCCGTTCACGGAGATGAGTGAAAACGTCTTACACAAACCTTACAAAAAACAATACATGCAGGTCTACCAGCGCGGTGCGCTGATGGGAGCTTTACTTGATATCCGCATTATGGAACTCACTCAAGGAGAAAAAGATTTGCTAGATGTAGTCTTGGAACTCCGCGATACTTACGGTCCAGATAAAAGCTTCAAGGACAACGACTTTATTGAGGAATTCGTGGCGCTTGTACATCCTGATTTGCAACAATTCTTTGACGACTATGTGAGTGGTACTACACCACTACCCGTAAAAGACTATTTAGTAAAAGTTGGGGTGCTGTACGACCGTAGTTATGTAGGTCCATTGGTAGCAGATCCATTAAGCGATTATGGAATCAAATACCGCCGTATTCGAGGAACAAACACTTTGGTTGTTAAAAAAATTGGCAACGAAAACCCATTGCAATTTGAAGAAGGGGACATCATAGAGCTCTATAGCGATCAGCTACAAAATGAATACGGCGGGCCAGAAGCAGGCACAGTTATAGAACTGAATATTACTCGTGGTACAGAGAAACTGGTTGTACCCTATGAGGTAACCTATAAAGAAGGGAGCAAAGGACATTTCATACGCATGAGTAGAAAATCCACCGCTTCACAGGAGCAGTTATTGGAATTATGGCTGACCAATTAATTTATTGGCGCCTCCAAATCTCTTCGAAATAGGTGCTGCCAACGTAGTGCTCTAAATAAATGACGTCGTAGCTAACTACTACATAGTTGCGGTTGAAGGGGCTGTTTTGATGATAGAATTGGATATCACCCTCGAAAGTATCTACTGTAAATTTGCCTTCCGTTTGCACGGTATCCCCATCGTCATAAAACCAAAATCCAGTGAGGTCTTCTAATACACTATCCCCACGCAGTTCAAGGTATTCACAACAATCTACCGTAGGGTCCGGCGTACCATTGACCGTGCGCGAACTGATTTCCCATTCCCCCATTAACCCCACGTCAAAGAGTAGGTCATCACTATGTGGAATGGCCTTATTACATGCGGACAACGTCCATAAAATAAAACAAGAAAAGAGAAGTGGTTTTCGCATGCCCTAATATAGGGAAAAACAAAACCGGCGCCTCTCCAGGCGCCGGTTGATAAGAAACCTACAAGACGTGATTTCCGTCGTTAACTCATGACAAATGTGAAAATTCTGACGGAGTTAGCCCAATAACAAGAATGGACAAAGACTGGACACTATTTGTTGATCGTTAACTTTTCTGTAAATCGTCTCCCAGCAGAAACTACAGTAAAGAAATATTCTCCATTGGATAGCGACCTTGTAGAGACGAATATGTCCGAAGAATATATCAAATCATTCTTAATCCATAACCTGCCCGATGCATCATAAACATACAATTGCAACGGAGTACCTTCAGGCCAATTTCCCTCAAGTTTAACTCCATCCTGTGCGGGGTTCGGATAAACCAAAAGGTTATCCGAGGCAATTTGCTCGTCAAAACCAATACCTTGAATAAATTCGAACCAGTTAATGTTTACAGGGGCTTGGATGACATTGAGCTTTAATATATAATCCCCAGAGGTCAATACCCCTGCGTTACCATTAGTTGTGGACCAGGTCTGCCACCCTCCCGATAGAGGAAGAGTAACTTCTGGCATATTGCTCAAATACGTTCCTGAGGTATCGTATAACTCAAACTGAATCTTACCGTCGCTCTGAGAAGCATGGCGATAGTCTATGGAATACGTTGCGTTGTTGAGTACTTTAATATCGTACAACAAGTAATCCCCTGCATCTAGATAACCAATATTCTGACCGCCACCCACATCGGAAGTATTTTCTAAGGAAATACCATCCATATCCGAATACGCTTCCGCTTGAATTTTACCCGGTACCACATGTACTGTAGGTAAGGTATTTTCGACCAACTCTAAGCTAAATGGATCCACAGAAGTTCCGTCTTTCGCCTTCAAGGTAGTTCCTGCATATGAAACCTTCATTTCGTCAAGAAAAGTCATGTTTTGACTAAGCGTAAGGATGAAACTTCTAACATTATTGGGGCTAGGAGTTATATTTACTACCGTAGCTGGATTTCCACTAATAGTTACATAATAAGATCCCAACGTCGCGAGCTGTGTAGTATCTAGGGGTTTATTTGTTTTTACCTCTATTTCCGTATAACTATGTGTTAACGAACTAACATATTCTGCATCTAAAGCTGTGGTACTTCCTGTCGGAATAAATTCAAAACTAGACACATTGAAACCTCCTCCGTTAGCAACAAATTTTAGGGTTTTATCCTCAGCTGAAAGAATAACATTTGAAATAACTTTATCTGCCAAAACCGACCAGCTTCCCGTGTTTGTCGCGTAGTAATTGGATGTCAATTTTACACCATCTGCTTCAAAGTAGAAGTTACCACCCGTTGAGCCGTTGGTACCCTGACGTACTTTGATAGTGTACACACTGTCTTGTGGAATATTAACGGTATACTGCATCCAGTCGTCCGTATCGACAAATCCAACACAATAACCGTTACTATTGATAAAATCCGAGAATACTTGTATGTCTACACCGTCGTTTCTGTACGTCCAACCGCTATTCCATGCAGGCGGTGGGTTCAATTGCATGGACTCTGTATCGTAATACGCAACCCCCAATGGACCCATATCGTATTCTGAAGCATGGATAACACCTGGTATGTTGTGGTCTTTCCAAGGTAAAGCTGTTGGGTCGTATACCTGTCGAAACATAGCATCAATGACACCTCTATTGTATGTGCAGTTTTCCGCTTTAAGATTTGTCGCAAGTTGCATTAAAGCAGCCGTAGCATCTGAAACTGAAGGTGCACTAGCATTACCACTCCAATAATTCAAGAGATTCTGATAACCGGGATTTTTAGTGACGCTCAAAGGTGCGTTGATTGTCTCTATTTTTTTGAGGGGCCACCAAGCCCATCCTACTCCCTCAGATTCCATAATACTGATTAGACCAGTATACCAAGCATTTGAATTCTCACCAGTTTCCCCAAACCATATAGGAACGTTATAAGTATCTCTGAGGTCTAATCCATATTGTATGTCCGCTACGCTATTAACAGGCGACCAATATTTATGAGGTGAGTATACCATATTATTGTCCCATGGAGGTGTCAAGCCCGTGAAGGTGTTAGCAAACCAATTTCCTTCAATAAAAATGATATGGTTGGTATCTACCTCTCTAATGCTGTCTGTAATATCTTCATATAGAGCTCTTAGCAAAGACCCTCCGGGCAAGTTCCAGTTGGGCTCATTTATCAAATCATACCCGGCTATAGTCGTATCTGTCGCAAACTTCTCAGCTAGTTTTTTCCAAAGGGCCACTGTCTTTGTTCGATTGTGCACACTTTCCCATAATGAAGGCTTCGTAGGATCATAATCGCTAATACCTTGATCATACCCTTGCCCTCCTGGAGCAGCATGTAAATCAAGAATAACATATAGTCCAGCATCTTCTGCCCATCCAACAACTGAATCTAATAGATCGAAGCCTTTGGACAACCATGTATTTTGACCAAGCACTGGCTCATCTTCTATAGGAAGAGTAAAAAGATTATAGTGCATTGGCACTCGAATAGTGTTAAAGCCCCATGCGGCCATGCTGTCAACATCTACTTTCGTAAAGTGGTTCTCTAACCAAGCATCATAGAACGCTTGGGTTGCAGTAACGCCAATAAGGTCCTCAATCGTATCCTTGATCTGATGTTGTGGATTCGCAAAAGAGGCGGTCTGAAGCATATACCCTTCCTGAACCATCCAGCCTCCTATCCCCATGGCACGAATCAACAGAGTATCATTTTGGCCATCACGTATGACTTTTCCGTCACAATGAACATACTGAGCGTATGTATTGAAACTCAGAAAACTAAGTATTATTAAATATCTCAACATAACCTACTTTTTATATTTTACTCCTTGTATCGATTATATGAATTGAATGATCTTTATAGTTTCTGAATAAATTCGTCCAAAGAAATTTCCCTGCGCAAGCCTATTTTCTTCTTTAGCCTGTATTTGGCCTTCTCAACTGCCGCAGGACTTACATTCAGCACATTTGCTATTTCTTTATTACTCATTTTTTGTCTAATCAAATAACATATCCGAACTTCTCCATTGGTCAGATTAGGGTAATGTTCCATTAATCTTTTTGAAAAGCTCTCATGTAATTCTCTGTAGTTTCTTTCAAAATGATCCCAATAATTTTCACTCTGTAACTCTCTGTTCAATTCCCTAGTTAATCCTTTAAGGAATTTTAAAACCTCCTCGGAACGATCCTTCTTTTCGCTCTCATTGATTAATCTCTCTTTAAAGGACTTCAGCAGTTCAAGCCTACTTGAGGTCTTTAATAGCTGAAAACTCAATTCATTCTGCTGTTGCTTTGATTTAATCTCTAATTGTTCGGCCTTTGATTCTAATAACTTTTTTTCTGTTTCGATTAATCTTAATCGAGTACTTCTATGTTTTCTTTCTTGCAATAAAAACGTCGAAAACCCTAAAACAAACACCACCAAAACCAAAACTAACGCCCTGAACCAAACTCGCTGTGTTAAGTACGGTTCCAGCTTAAAATCAACTTTGATAAGTTTCTCTTGATCTTCTTGGCCTTTTAACCTAAGCTCCAATGTATACTGACCAGGATATAAATCATTTAGGTCAATATTTCGAGTCCCATATGGCAAACTAATCCATATATCACTCAATTCTTTCACTCGATAAGCACAAGCAATTCCATTTCGACGGGTCTTGCTCATTAAGTCGAAAGTAAAACGAATATTTTTAGTGCCAGCAGGTATACTAATAGGAGACTTCTGGCGCATCACATCCTTAAACACCTTGGTATTCAATGCGACATTATCAGTATGTACTTCTCTCAATAAAATAACCGGAAGTTCTGCTTTCCACTCATTGTTCATGTCGATATTGAGGACACCTTCAGTACCCCCCATTATCAAACTACTTTGTGCGGATGACAACGTCTTTCGATTAGGCAAGCCTATATTCAGTTCATTAAGTTCTTTTATGATGTTATAGGACCAATTTTGACCCTCGGAAAGCTCTAATTCATATAAGCCTAGGCTCGTTGATGCATATACTTTTTGACCTATACTCGTCAACGAATAGCAATTTAAGTACTCTTGATTCCTTGAAATTGTATCTATTTTGCCATCCTTGATAGCAAGAATACCAGAACCCTCAGTACCTATTAAAATATACTTCTCAAAACTAAGTAAATCGAGTACTGGATTATCCAAAGGGAAAGTTTCAATCTCACCTAATCTATCAATAGAATAAGTTCCTTGGAACTCGGAACCTACCCATAGTTTTTGTCCGTCAAATTCTAAGTCCATGATATTCCGTCCCACCTCCCAAGGTGTTCTAAATGGACTCAAGAATTCTTTACCATTCCATAACTGCAGACCATATAAGGTACCTATCCATAAACTATCCCCCCAGGTCCGTTCTATAGACCATATATTCGAGTTTTGTAGGCCATTAGCTAACGGTGAATAGGCAAGAAAACGTCTTTGAATGGAGTTGTCTTGTTTATCTAATACGAAAAGCCCTTCTGATAGACTCCCTACCCATAGCTCTGAATCAAAGGATTCTATACAAGTGACTACTGATGGCAAAGACTCATCAGTCAAATAAAATGGCATCCAACTTCCATCTTTGAGCTCATATTTAACGATCCCGTCGCCGTCAAACCCAACCCATAATGATTCTTTATCGCGCAATAAACTAATGGCGCTTTGTAAGCTAGAGTAACTAAATGTAAGAGGCTTAGGTAGTCTTTTTAATGGATCTGAAGAAGAAGGGAAAGCTGTAATTCCGCCATTAAAGGTGCCAACCCAGACTTGGTCATAAATAGAATAGACACCATAAAACTGATCAGTGATAATTCCCGTTTGATCATCATGTTTTGAATATACTTTAGTTTGAATTCCATCGTGTACAAAAACCCCTGCACCATCCGTACTTATCCAAAGTTCATTGTTAATAACCCTCAAATCTCGAGGTGACGCGTCATTAATTACATCAATCTTTTTAAAAGCACTTTGGTCAGATTTCTTGTACACCCCCTGCCCTTCAATTGCTACTACTACTGTTGTTCCATCAACATCAACAGCTTTTCTATAAGATGAAAGTTCGTCAGCAGATTGATATGCAGAGACTTCTCCAGTCGAGTTTAAGTAATAGAGTATCGATTGACCAGATGAAGCAATCCAGAGTGAATCGCCTTGTTCCGCAAAATCGAAACAAAACTTTAACTCTTCAAAGTAATTTTCTGATAACAATTGTTTCCAAGTGCCTGAATTAGGTTTTAAATAGAAAATTCCTGTCCCTGATGTACCCGCCCATATGGTACCGTTTGAAGATTCATACAATGAAATTACTGAGGTTGCCTCTGGCAACTGAGGAGTAATTTGATCAGGAATTGGTCGAAAAGTCTTTAGGTCAACAGAAACTATCCCCCCCAATTGCATCCCAACATATAGAACAGAATCGCTAGTGCACAAAAGACTCTGGATATTATTCGAACGAATAACATTTGTTGAATCCTGGAAATCAAAAAGCTCTGCCTGACCTTCATTATAGCGATACAAACCATCGCGTGTGCCTATCCATACAAAACCCCATTGGTCTTGAACTACAGAATATACGGTCGGGTTCTTCAGCCCTGATTCTGTTCCTATTATGCTCACATTTTGTGCATACAAAAGAATGCAGAGAAATTGAGAAACAATTGTAAAAAGAAACTTCTTCACGACTGAAAATTACTAAAAAAGAGGGCCCTATTCAGGGCCCTCTTAACTTACTAACCTATTGCAAGGACATTAATTCAAAGCAATACGAACAACTGACTCGGTAGAGCCGTTTTGAATTCGAACGAGATACATGCCACGTGGCATTGAAGCCACATCGAGACGTGTTTCTGTTTCGAATGATTCTTCAAGAACTTTCGCCCCAGTAATGTTGAATATGGTCACCACAGAGCGAAGACCAGTAGAATTCTCAACAATCAAAATATCTGAAGCTGGATTAGGTCTAACAGAGAATGCATCAGCAAACTCTTCGATTCCAATATTTGAACATGGACCACACTCTTCCCAACAATTAACAGGCAAAATAGAATCATTTGCGCTCGTCATTAAAAGTCTGTTAGTGTATGGACCGCTAGTAAGCGTACAAATACTATCGTTAGTTGCAGGATCCAGAGACTCTTCAGTTGAGCCTGCAGAAGTTCCTTTATTGTATTTGTATTCAATGGTTTCACCTGACATTCTAGACAAAGTCAATTCCCAGACATTATCCCCATCATCATCAGACATTGGAAGACCTGGCGCTGCCCAACCATTGATTGTTCCTCCGCGAAGGAAGGCGCTATCATTAGGGTGAGCTGATAAGTCTACTCTAAAAGTAACATCTACTGGTACTGGTGGTGCTGGACGCATACCGTCAACGGTACATTCTCCAAAACATGTTCTTAGACGGAAGTCGCTTGTTAGCGTACCCGTTTGTCTATCATTATAGTTGTTTGGATCACCACAAGGTTTTCCTGCAAGTTGTTCCTTACATCCCCAAGACGGACAAGCGCCATTAGTAAACGTAAAGAATGAGAAGAATCCGGTATCCTTAGCTCGGGTTATGCTGTAAACGCTATCACCAATTGGATACATTTCATTATCCCCTGGATTTCCGAAGTTACCTCCACCCGCGAGGAATACTCCCGAGGTATCAACAGTCTGGTTGCTCATGTTTACCTGCATGGTCACATAAACTTGTCCAGGAACGGCATATGCGGAATTGTATTCTTTTCCATCCAAAATTGTATCTCCATTCAATACGGCAAAACGATTCGTGTAAATTCCGCTAGTTTTAGTTCCCGGAGTTCCAGGCGCGAAATTTTCTTGATTTGTCCAACCGTCCAATGTGAATTTATACTCAATGGAATCATTGGTTAATGGCAATGAAGCCGTCCAAATGCTATCTCCTTCTGGATCAGACATTGGATTACAAGATCCACACCAGCCATTAAAGTTACCGTTTACATATACCGTATTATAGGTGATGTTCGTATCTCTCATATCAACAATGAAAGTAGTCATCTTTGTAGGTGGTGGTGCCGGACAAACCGTATCGTTAGCACATGTACCAAAACAAAACAATAGAGTCGTGTCTTGGCTAAACGAAGGAAGAATTCTATCGTCATAGTTACTAGGGTCAGCACAAGGAAGTCCGTTTAGATTTTCTTTCGTTCCCCAATCAGAGGCGTTGGCAGGGCTATTTAGGAAAATAAAATTCCCTCCGCCTGCTCCACTGAGCGAGACTGTCCCTTCATATACTCCATTACCATCAGCATCAGTGAGCTGATAGGCATTTGCACCTCCAACAACTCCGCCACCAACATAGAGCCCATTAGAGCCTACTGTAATAGTAGCAGTGTTTACCTTGAAGGTAACATTGTAGTTCTGTGAATACCCAAGAATAGGCAAACACAACATCAATAAAGCGTAGATTTTTTTCATGTTAAGCATTATTTATGGTTAGTAATTATTGAAATACTCTTATATAATCCACCAGCATATACTGGGGGAATTGGGTTGAAGGGCCAATTGGACCAGGCCAATTTCCTTCTACGGCAATATTTAAAATGAAGAAGAATTTTTGATGAAAAGCAGATAAGTTGGCAATGTTGAGTGTGTGATAAAGTGAATTATCTACATACCACTTGATTGAAGTGCTGTTCCAAACGATAGAGAACACATGAAATTCATCATTGAACATTTCACCGTTATTAAGGCTCGTGTTTCCCCCATATGAGGCGTGCGAGCCGTTATTCGACCAGTGGGCAGTGCCATATACTGTACGATCATTATATCCTTCACCTCCGATTAGTTCCATAATGTCAATCTCACCACAAGATGGCCACCCAGCAGTAGAATAATCATCGCCGAGCATCCAAAGCGCAGGCCAAATACCTTGACCATAAGGAAGCTTCGCTCTTATATCAATCCTACCGTATTGGAAACTCTGTTTTTCTTTTGTAATTATTCGGGCTGAGGTAAATGGTGCTCCTAAATACGTTTCTTGCTTAGCAGTGATTCGAAGATAACCTTGATCAAGCTCTGCGTTGTTGGTACCAGACCTGTAGCACTGGCTTTCATTATTTCCCCAGCCCCAGCTGCCCGTTCCAGTTTCATAACTCCAATCTTGAAGATTGAGTTGTGTACCATCAAATTCTTCCTCCCAAACCAAGGACATACCGGGATAACTGTTTGGAGTACTAAATCCAGAATCATCTATAGGAGGAGCCCCATCGTCATTTAAAAGAATGATTTGAGCAAAAGGTTCTGGGATCACTGCATTCGTGGGATTGCTAAATGATATCCAGAAAGACTCAGTGTCCTCGGAATCTTCATCCCCATAAATTTTTATCGATACGACACCTATACTTTCTCCTTTGGGGATTTCAAGGGTCCCTTGAATTGACCCAAAATCTTCATCTTCCGTCGCATTCACCCCACTGGTTTGGTAATCTACAGTTACCGGCCTTGGCGCAGCCTCACTGAGGTATACATAAAAATCCAAAGTATGCGTATTGTCTCCTTCATCTATTTCAAGATTACTGGCACTCAATCGCGGAGTTGTAGGAGACTCGCAACCTAAAATCAAAAGGCCACAAAGTAAAACTACTGTTATTTCTAACGCTTTACGCATTCTCTTTTAAGATTCAGAATAAAGAGTGAAACGCCATAATCCGGGACCATAGTCAATCTGAACCTCCATGTAACGATCGCCATTGATTTCGGTCATCGAAATGATATCGTAAGTGATTGAAGAAATAGGTTGGCTAATTTCCATGTTATTGGCAACTTTATGTAAGCCAAGAAATGCGCCAGTGCCAACTAACTTCAATTGATCTGGACTCGTTGCATTTGCCGGAATAATTTCAAAACCATGGGTTCCACTTTGCCATGCAGACTGGGTTCCTTGCAGGTCTGATTCAGGAAAGCAACCTTCAGGAGAAAATCCAAAAATAGGCTCTCCCCAAAAATCACCATTGGAATTGTACACCATATCGCCGTTGGCTTTAAACGTCCACTCATCGTTAAATGTACATGGTCGATCAGTAGCGCCATTACCATCTATAGCCCACCATTGTTGGCCATCGTCCGAGCCCACCCAAAGTGCCCCTGCTTGAGGAGCAAGTTTCCAAGTACGCTCACTACACTCAGTAAGCCATTCTACAGCACCCACACAAGGAGGCGGGCCATCTTTATAAATTTCTACCTGCCCAGTGGCTGAGTCAGAGCCTCCTTGATTGAATACAGTGTGCTTAATATCGTAAACACCCATGGAACCAATAAAGACTTGTACATTTTCTCCAGTAAAAGTGCCTACTCCATCTACCTCCCAAGAGTATAAAAATGGATCTCCGGTGGATGTAGATGTAAGGTCCACAGTATTACTATCAATATATGACATAGTGTAATCTGCATCAGGCAAAGGACCTAATTCTGTGTGACCGGCCTCACTTGGATCACAAGAGGCAACCACAACAGATAAAACGATAATGGATAGTATATTCTTAAACATAATTATTGATTTTTAGTACCCTGGATTTTGTGTTAATACTCCTTGACTTGCATCAATTTCTTGCTGAGGAATCGGGAGGTATTGGTGAGTGCTCAAACTGAAACCTTGAGTACCTAAAACATCTTGAGCTTTACCCGTTCTAATCAGATCAAAGAATCTGTGTCCTTCGGTCGCAAGTTCCATTCGGCGTTCCTCATATATGTCATCCAACAATTGATTTCCCGAACTTGAAAGTGGCGACAGACCTACTCTATTCCTAACTTGATTCACATACGATAGCGCTGTTGCCTCAGATCCTCCGGAACGCACTAACCCTTCAGCTGCCATGAGTAGAACATCCGCATATCTTATTTCACGGATATTATTACCCCAATTCAACGCTGGATCTCCATCTGGAGCCGTATTATTCGCTAGTGGAGCATATTTTCTCATGAAATAACCTGTATTCTGGTATCCTGGGGTATATGAAGCTCCCGCCACAGAAGATGCATCAATAATAGTATGATCATATCTTGGATCATTGGTCATAGCTGCTTCAAGCTCCGTAGAAATTGGACAAAAACCCCAGCCTGTTGCATATGTAGGGCCATTGTAGTCACGCATTCCGATAAATTGAACACCAACATTGCCTTCACCGCCTCCCCAGCCGAACGAGCCCCAGTCAGAGGCTGAATTTTCGCTGTAAGTGATTTCAAAGACACTCTCTGATGACCATTCTCCATCTTTCGTCCATATGTCTCCATAGTCAGAAAGTAGCTCATATTGGCCAGACTGAATAACAGATTCACATAGAGAAGCAACTTGACTCATCTTAGTTTCGTCATTTTGGAAAAGTAAGACTCTGGCAAGTAAAGCTTCAGCTGCACCTTTTGTTGCACGGCCAATCTGATTAGCACTTACAGATGAAGGTAAAACGCTGATGGCCGCCTCGAGGTCAGAAATGATTAATGGATAGACATCTTCTGGGCCAACTTGCTCTACGGTATAATATTCTGAAGCTCCTAACGTGTGATCGATATATACAACATTCCCAAACAAGCGAACCAAGTCAAAGTAAAATTTAGCTCGTAAAAATCTCGCTTCACCCTTAGTTCTTACACGGAATGCTTCAGAAGCATCCTCAATACCATCGATTTTCTCAAGGTAAAGATTAGCTCTATAAATTCCTTTATAGTTTTTCTGCCAAAAACCTCTCTGAGGTCCAAGGTTAGGTGTCAGAGTAAAGTTATTATAGGCAACCCACGACGGTTGATCTGATGCATCACTTCCTCCAGCATAGGTATCGTCTGATGCAACATTTTGTAAGAACCGGAACATAGTGAACCCCCATTGATCATTCCATTGAAGCACGTCATAAATGCTCACCAAGGCTTCAAAAGCCTGATCTTCATTCTGATAGTAATTTACTTCTAGTACCCTTCCTACAGGACGTGTATCTAAAAAGTCCTTAGAACAAGAACCTAAAACAAGGGATAGTGAGACTATTAAACTAACCCAAATACTTTTGTTACTACTATTAATTTTCATTGTTCCTTGTTATTTAAATGTGATGTTAACGCCTATAGTATTGACCCTTGCTTGAGGATAAATTCCTCTATCAACTCCCATTCCTGCGCCAATTTCCGGATCGAATCCACTATACTTCGTGAATGTCAGCAGATTCGTTCCAGCATAATAAATACGCATTTTTCTCAGCCCTATACTTTCTGCAAAGTTTCCAGTAAGCGTGTAACCAAGCTGAAGAGATTTCAGGCGGAAGAAGCTTCCGTCCTCTACATAAAAGTCAGAACTACGCGCAAAATTCTTGTTTCTATCATCAAAGGTCAACCTAGGATGAGTATTCGTTGATCCTTCTCCTGTCCAGCGATCTATTGCGGTGGCAGGCATGTTAGAAGTAGGCAGATCATAACGACGAGTTGCATTATAAATATCATTGCCAAAAACCCCTTGACCGAATACGTTCAAATCCCAATTCTTGTAACTCATATCCACAGTTATACCAGCCATCCAATCAGGAGTTGGATTACCAATCATTGTTCGGTCATCCGCTGTGATTTCGCCATCTCCATTGATATCAACGAATCGGAAATCACCTGGTTTTGCGCCAGGTTGGATTGTATCACCTTCGCTTGAAGTGTATCCATATACATCATCCATATTCTGGAAAACACCATCCGTTTGGTAACCAAAAAGATATCCAATTGGTAGACCTTCCGTAATTCTTGTAATCTCAAGGCCTTGAGGTCCCCAGCCGGCACCAGTCAAATAGCCTGCATCATTACCAATAAGAACCACCTCATTTTTGATAAAGCTCACGTTACCCGAAACTCCTATTGAGAAGTCTTGATTGTAGGCGCGGTCATATCCAAACTCCATATCAATACCCTGATTCAACATTGAGCCTACGTTTGCTGTTGAGGGATCGTTTCCAATGTACGAGGGTAGCGGTGGTCGAGTCTTCATGTCATTGGTTCGGCGATTAAACACGTCGAAACCAAAAACGAAATAATCAAAAGCGCGTATTTCCGCACCAATATTTAATTGTGCCACACTTTCCCATCTCAAATCAGGATTCGCAACTTGTGCAGGAGTTGTTCCATTCGTAAGAATTTCATTGCGGCCGAATGTATACGAACGGCCTCCAATAATTGTGGATGCGTATTCTAATGACCCTGCGGCATCACTACCATTCAATCCATAACCAGCTTTCAACTTCAACTGGTTAATGTTGTCATATATCCAGAAATCCTCTTTGTGGATATTCCATCCTGCAGATAAAGACGGGAAATAACCCCAACGGTAGTTAGAACCAAAACGAGAAGAAGCATCGGCACGTAAAATTGCCGTAGCAACATACTTACCGTCATAATCGTAATTGGCTCTTCCGAAATATGACTCTATCGCATAACGCTCCCACTTACCGCCATATACCTGCTCTGATATCTCGTTTCTGGCATAATCGATAGTCGCGTCCTGGAAGTCTTGAGTGGGCACGTCTCTTTTGTTACCCCCGATGTATCGACCATTAACTTCCTGAGCACTATGGCCAGCTAGATAATTCAAGTTATGTTTTCCAACACTATGGCTGTAGGTAAGAGTGTTATCCCATATCCATGTAAAACCTCTATTGAAGCTTGAGTAGACGTTATTTGTATCTAAGAGATTTGTTGCGTTCAAATAATGTGAAGGCGTGAATCCTTCATTCCCCCAAAATGCGAGATCTATCCCCATGCTAGATCGTGCCTTTAAGCCCGGCAAGATTTCAAATTCTGCATAAGTATTGTTCACTATTTTATCTGCCCAACCATAATTGTTAATAATAGAGTACGCCGCTACAGGGTTTACAATTTCCGATGTCACTCGGTTGGATATTCCAAAAATTCCATTGGCATCACGAACTAAGTTAGAACGCAACACACCCCCTGATGAGTAAGGTGCAGATGATAGCACTGTTGCATTGGTTTCATAGAGTGGCGTCAAGGGATCCATGTTTAGTGCTCGTCCTAAAGGAGAGCCCCATTCTGTATTTTCAGCGACCCCATTACTCTGGTTGTGAGTATATGCTACATTCCACCCCACAGTCAACTTATCATTAACATGCGTGATGGTGTTTAATCTTGCCGCCAAACGCTCATAGTATGATTTACCCTCAGCAACAATTCCTTCCTGATTGAAATTACTTAAGGAAGCATAATATGAACCTCGATCAGTGCTACCGGCAATGCTTATGTCGCTACTTTGCATAATGGCATTTTGATTGAAGACATGGCTTTGCCAATCAGTTCCTGCACCGTATTGCAAAGGATCTTCGTACAACGTAGGTTGACCCGCAGCAGCAGCCATTTCGTTCATAAGAGTGGCATATTCAGTTCCGTTCAATACCGGGATTTTCTTCCATGGGTTTTGAACCCCTGTGTAGGAGGTCACCTTAACCTCCATTCCACGAGCCTTGGAACCATTTTTTGTTGTTACAATAATGACTCCATTTGCACCTCGTGCCCCATAAATGGCAGCTGAGGCAGCATCTTTTAAAACTTCGATTGTTTCGATATCTCCAGGGTTTAAGAAGTCAATACCTCCTCCAATCACAACACCATCCACAACATACAGAGGATCCGAGCCATTAATTGAGGATGTTCCACGAATTCGAATAACCGCTCCAGCTCCGGGCTGACCGGAACTTTGCACTACGCTTACCCCTGAAGTACGACCCTGAAGAGCCGTCTCTATTCGAGGTAATTGTAAATCTTCTAGATCTTCGGATTTAACGCTTGAAATTGCACCCGTTACATTGGACTTCTTTTGAGTTCCAAAACCTACCACAACAACTTCGTCAAGCGTAGAAGCAGAACGATCGTATACTAATCGAATTTCGATATTTTTATTACTCCCAAGAGTAATGGTCTGACTTGTATATCCTACGAAGGATGCAGTTAATTCTGAACCTTCAGCAGCATTGATGGACCAACTACCGTCTGAATTTGACATTGTTGTGCTCCCGTCGGTAGATATAACGGCACCGGGTAAAGGCGAATTATCTCCAGCATCAAGGATAACACCTCGATACTGAGCTTTTACTCCTATACTAACACAGAGTGCTACCAAAAACAGAAGTTGTTTCAAAGCGAATTTTCTCATGATTTTATGAACTAAGTCTTTAATAAGTGTACTTTCTACACTCAAAAGTGCATACAAGTATTTCAACAACCAACTTTCCGTTCCGGACAAATGCTGGACAAAAAGTCGTGGTTATAGAAATATAGTACGTTTGAGCGAAGATTTTGTTCGTAAAGTAAAGGATTTAATCCAAGAATTGGTCCATATCCCGACGGTCCTTTTTTGTGGGTCTACCTAACCCTTTTTGACGGGTCATGTTGCGCGCAAGTTTCAAGAAGGCCTCCTTATCTATCTCTTCCTGAGGGGTAACGTCCTTGATATATTCCAGGACCAATTTTGCTCCGACACGCGATTTTGGCAATGCGAGAATCTCAATCTCTTGGTCAAAGCCATGGCGTTTGATACGCACTATATCCCCCGGCTTAACCTCGCGAGAAGGCTTTACAGGAACTTCCCCTATCATAACCCTATTCGAGCGTACCTGCTCACCGGAGAGGCTGCGGGTTTTGAATAATCGGACACACCACAAGAATTTGTCAATACGCATAGGCACAAATTTGACGGTTTTCCCCTAATTTCAACCACTCAAGAATAAATTTTCGTCGTTTAATGAAACACTCACTCTGGCTAGGCGCATTTGCGCTAAGCACCCTAATCGCCTGTCAAGGCCCTACCGATGAAATCACAACTACTGAAGAAACTACTGAAGCCGTGGCCGAAAAAGGATACCAATTATATACTGTACGCGACGCCCTGACCGGCCCTGAAGCCATCGCTTCAACGCTCAAAGAAACCAAAGTATTAGGCTATAATAAATTGGAGAGTTTCGGATATATCGATGGCACTTTCCTAGGAATGCCTGTTACAGATTTCAATACGACCCTCAGGGATGCTCAGCTAAGCAGTCCATCGGGACATTACACCCCAATGCAGCTCGAGGGAACTGAAGTTGGACCAATTGATACCGCCTCCATCACAAAATTCATTGAAGCCGCTACCGCTTTGAACCAACATTGGATCATCATCCCTTGGATGAGCGAAGCATGGAGAAACGCTGAGGGCTACGCGCACTTGGTAGATTACCTCAAACTATTGGGTGCAGAAGCTGCCAAACACGGAAAAGTCGCTGCTTGGCACAACCACGACTTTGAATTCCTTCCACTCGATCCCACAAACCCAGAATCTCCTTCCGCCTACCAATACCTCCTCGAGTCGCTTGAAGGACACAATGTCGTATTTGAAATGGATGTACACTGGGTTGCCTTCGCGGGAGAAAATCCAGTGACTTGGATGGAGAACTATCCGGGCCGTTTCCCGTTATGGCACGTAAAGGACTTCGCTGCGGATACTACTACACAGGTGCCAGTAGGGGAAGGCGTAGTGCCTTGGGAAGAGATTTTCGCCATGGCAGAGACTGCTGGCTTACAGCACTATTTCATCGAGCAAGATGTATGTAGCGCAGACCACGCAATTACCTGTTTAAAAGAGAGCATTGAATGGGCGAACGAGCAATCGTTCATGAACAAATAACACATTATGTACGGAGCATTAAAGGACCACCTCAGCGCGCAACTGCAAGAAATCGACGATGCAGGACTCTTTAAAAGAGAGCGCATCATCACCACACCGCAAGATGCGGTCATTCAAACCACCGAAGGCAATGAAGTCCTGAACTTCTGTGCCAACAACTACCTGGGCTTGAGCTCACATCCTCGCGTACTCGAGGCTGCACACAAGGCGCTGGACAGCCACGGAATTGGAATGAGTTCGG